>Ga0247610_10008649_pt1 | contig 10342 bp, 11 predicted proteins | sample 174DNAGHGhighgp2_FD_193483 | JGI IMG/M metagenome (GOLD analysis project Ga0247610, IMG submission 193483) | Sheep rumen microbial communities from Palmerston North, Manawatu-Wanganui, New Zealand - 1742 DNA GHGhigh gp2 | ecosystem: Host-associated > Mammals > Digestive system > Stomach > Rumen... | reverse complement strand
ATCTTCAGGGGGCATGTCCCGGCCATCATAGCATTCCTCACCTTCCTCGTCGCAGGAAACGCAGAGGCCAACCGTGGACCGTTTGACATGGCAGAGGCCGAGAGCGAGTTGACAGCAGGCCACCACACCGAGTACTCCGGTATGGGATTCGGCTTCTTCTACCTCGCCGAATACCTCAACCTTTTCATCATCTCCGGCATCGCCGTCACCGTCTTCCTCGGAGGCTGGGAACCCATCTGCATCGGCGTGAAAGGTTTCGACATGGTGATGGAATACATCCCGGGCATCGTCTGGTTCATGGGCAAGACGTTCTTCATCGTTTGGATTCTCATGTGGATCAGGTGGACTTTCCCACGCCTGCGCATCGACCAGATTCTCAAGTTGGAATGGAAGTACATCATGCCGCTGTCGCTCATCAACCTCGTGCTGATGACCTTGGTGGTGGCTTTCGGACTCCACTGGTAATATGAAATTGGAAGTCAACAACGACCTTCAGAAAAAGAAAAAGAAAATGGAAAACAAATCATATTTCGGCGGTATCGCGGATGGTGTGAAAACGCTCGCCGTGGGTTTGAAGACCACTCTCAAGGAGTATTTCACGCCCAAGTCGACCGAGCAATATCCCGAGAACCGCAAGACCACGCTGCATGTCGCCAAGAGGCACCGTGGAAGGCTGGTCTTCAAGCGCAACGAAGACGGCACCTCCAGATGCACGGCCTGCACGCTGTGCGAGAAGGCTTGCCCCAACGGCACTATCAAGATTGTCTCAGAGATGCGTGTCGACGAGGCAACAGGCAAGAAGAAGCGTGTGCTGCTCGACTACCAGTACGACCTGGGCGACTGCATGTTCTGCCAGCTTTGCACCAATGCCTGCAATTTCGACGCCATCGAGTTCACCAACGACTTTGAGAACAGCACTTTCGACCGTGGTGCGCTGGTGCTTCACCTTGACAAGGAGGTATACAAGGGTGGGTCGCTTCCCGGCCTCATCGATGGTGGCGCACCACTCGTCATCGGCAAGTTCAACACTAAAACCAAATAAGGACTATGGCCAATATCATTATGTTCTGCATCCTCGCAGTCGTCATTCTGGGTTCGGCTGTGATGTGTGTCGCCACAAAGAGTTTCATGCGGGCGGCCACGTTCCTGCTCTTCGTGTTGTTCGGAGTGGCTGGAATCTATTTCCTTATTGACTACACCTTCCTGGGAGCCGCACAAATCAGCGTCTATGCAGGTGGTGTCACCATGCTCTATGTCTTCGCCATCCAACTCGTATCCAAGCACACGCTTCAAGGCATTGCCGAGCGCCTTCATGGAAAGAAGGTCGTCGCTGGCGCCCTCGCTGCACTTGTCGGGTTTGCCATGGTGATGTTCATCATTCTCAAGCACAAGTTCATGTCACTCGCCATCCCCAACCAGGAGGTGGGCATGGACAAGATAGGTCATGCACTCATGGGGTCGGAAAAGTTCCAGTACGTACTGGCATTCGAATTCATCTCGGTATTCCTGCTCGCATGCATCATCGGTGGAATCGTTATTTCAAGAAAGGACAAGTAATATGATACCAGTAGAAAACATACCAGTAGAGTGGTTTCTCGTACTCAGCACTCTGCTCTTTTTCATCGGCGTCTTCGGATTTGTCACGCGTCGTAACTTGATTGCGATGCTCATCTCCACCGAACTTGTCCTCAATGCCGTGGACATCAATTTCGCTGTGTTCAACAGGTTGCTCTATCCCGGAGTACCCGACAACCCTATGCTCGAAGGCTTCTTCTTCACGCTCTTCTCCATCGGAGTTGCTGCAGCAGAGACCGCCGTCGCTGTCGCGATCATCATCAACGTTTACCGCAGGTTCCATAGCGACCAGGTGAACCGCATTGAGAATATGAAATTATAACCTATCACAACAATGGATTACAGTTATGCTTTTCTGATACTTCTCCTGCCGGCACTGTCCTTCCTCGTGTTGGGACTTTGCGGTATGAAGATGTCTCACAAGGTGGCGGGACTCATTGGCACCACGGTGCTTGCCGTCGTCACCGTACTATCCTACTATACTGCTTTCAAGTATTTCTCCGCGCCGAGGTTGGACAATGGGGCCTTCGGAGCCATCGTGCCTTTCAACTTCACTTGGCTGCCGTTGGGAAAACTCAATTTCGACATGGGCATGCTGCTCGACCCGCTATCGGTTGTCATGCTCATCGTCATCTCCACCGTGAGCCTCATGGTGCACATCTACTCATTCGGCTACATGCATGGGGAGAAGGGTTTCCAGCGTTACTACGCATTCCTCTCCCTCTTCACCATGTCCATGCTCGGACTGGTGGTGGCCACCAACATCTTCCAGATGTACCTCTTCTGGGAGTTGGTGGGTGTGAGTTCCTATCTGCTCATCGGCTTCTACTATCAGTTGCACGCTGCCGTGGCGGCTTCGAAGAAGGCATTCATCGTCACCAGGTTCGCCGATATGTTCTTCCTCATCGGCATCCTCATCTTCGGATACTACACCGGGTCGTTCAGCTTCTCTTTTGTCAACAACATCGATGCCGCAGGATTCGCCAATGTCTGCCAACCTGAGAAGGCTGTGGCAGCCGGTGGCTTCATCATTCCGACAGCCCTCGTGCTGATGTTCATCGGTGGTGCCGGCAAGAGTGCAATGTTCCCGTTGCACATCTGGCTGCCCGACGCCATGGAGGGTCCCACGCCTGTGTCGGCACTTATCCATGCCGCCACGATGGTGGTGGCCGGTGTCTTCCAGCTGGCACGCATGTTCCCCTTGTGGATACAATATGCGCCCGACGCCCTGCCCATCGTGGTGTGGGTGGGTGTGTTCACCGCTTTCTATGCCGCTGCCGTGGCATGTGCGCAGACCGACATCAAGCGTGTGCTGGCCTTCTCCACCATCTCGCAGATAGCATTCATGATGGTGGCCCTCGGCGTATGCCTGCCCGGACATCATGGTGCCGTGCTTGACAACCATGCACAACTGGGTTACATGGCATCCATGTTCCACCTCTTCACCCACGCCATGTTCAAGGCTTGCCTCTTCCTCTGCGCAGGTTGTGTCATCCACGCCGTGCACTCCAACGAGATGGCTCTCATGGGCGGGTTGCGCAAGTACATGCCGGTCACACATCTCACCTTCCTCATCTCATGCCTTGCCATCGCCGGCATCCCCTTCTTCTCGGGATTCAGTTCGAAGGATGAGATCATCACAGCCTGTTTCGAGTACAGCCCTGTGGTGGGATGGATCATGACAGGTGTCGCCGCCATGACGGCCTTCTACATGTTCCGCCTTTACTATGGCATCTTCTGGGGCACGGAGAACAAGGAGGCTCACGAGCACCATACTCCGCATGAGGCTCCGGCAACGATGACGGTGCCGCTCATCATCCTCTCGGTCATCACCGTGGGCGTGGGCATCTACACCACCTTGGCAGGATTCCTCGGATGGGGTGGGAGCTTTGGTTACTTCGTGTCTGCAACAGGGCAGGACTACGTCATCCATTTCGACACGAAGGTGGCTGCCACCTCCACCATCATCGCCATCTTGAGCATCTGCCTCGCCACCTATATTTACAAGGGAGAGCGTCAGCCCATCGCCGACAAGCTCTACGCTGCAATGCCCAAGTTGCACCGTGCTGCCTACAAGCGGTTCTATATGGACGAGGTGTGGCTCTTCGTCACTCACAAGATCATCTTCAACCTCGTGTCGAAACCCATCGCTTGGTTCGACCGCCACGTCATCGACGGGACGTTCAACTTCATGGCTTGGGGCACCAACGAGGCAGGTGAGAGCATCCGCGGCTGGCAGAGCGGCGACGTTCGCCAGTATGCTGTCTGGTTCCTCACCGGAAGCGTGGCCATTACCTTATTGTTGTTATGTGCATTGTAAAAAAATGAAGAAATGAATATACTATCTTTATTTGTTCTCATTCCCGTGCTCATGCTGCTGGGCTTGTGGCTCGCACGCAATCTCAACCAGGTTCGCACGGTGATGGTGGTGGGGGCCTCCCTCCTGTTGGCATTGTCCATCTACCTGACCATTGATTTCATTCACTTGAGGCAAAGCCATCCGGCCGACCTCGAGCCGATGCTCTATACGGCAAGCGTGGAGTGGTTCAAGCCTCTGCACATCTGCTACTCCGTGGGTGTCGATGGCATCTCCGTTGTCATGTTGCTCCTCTCGAGCATCATCGTCTTCACCGGAACCTTCGCATCGTGGCAGCTCAAGCCGCTCACCAAGGAGTATTTCCTCTGGTTCACCCTGCTCAGCTCGGGTGTATACGGTTTCTTCATCTGCACCGACATGTTCACCATGTTCATGTTCTACGAGGTGGCCCTCATCCCCATGTACCTGCTCATCGGCGTATGGGGTAGCGGTGCCAAGGAGTACTCGGCCATGAAGCTGACGCTGATGCTCATGGGTGGCTCGGCATTGCTCATCCTGGGCATCCTGGGCATCTATTTCTTCAGCGGGGCTACCACGATGAATGTCTTAGAGATTGCGAAGAACAACGCTGTGCCAGATGGTGTTCAGAACATCCTCTTCCCGTTTGTCTTCATTGGTTTCGGCGTGTTGGGAGCACTCTTCCCGTTCCACACTTGGAGTCCCGACGGTCATGCTTCGGCGCCGACGGCCGTATCCATGCTCCATGCCGGTGTGTTGATGAAGCTGGGAGGCTACGGCTGCTTCCGCATCGCCATGTTCCTCCTGCCGCACGCTGCACATGAACTGTCATGGATATTCATCATCCTCACCACCATCTCGGTGGTGTATGGCGCGCTCTCGGCCTGTGTGCAGACCGACTTGAAGTACATCAACGCCTACTCCTCGGTGTCGCACTGCGGACTCGTGCTCTTCGCCATCCTCATGATGACGCGCACATCGTGCACGGGCGCCATCATCCAGATGCTTTCCCACGGTCTTATGACGGCCCTTTTCTTCGCCCTCATCGGTATGATTTACGGACGCACCCACACACGTGACGTGCGCAAGTTGGGAGGACTGATGAAAATCATGCCTTTCCTCGCCGTGGGCTATGTGCTGGCTGGTCTTGCCAATCTCGGACTCCCGGGATTCTCCGGCTTCGTGGCCGAGATGACCATCTTCGTGGGTTCCTTTGAGAATGCTGACACTTTCCATCGCACGGCCACCATCATCGCCTGCGGTTCCATCGTCGTCACCGCGGTCTACATCCTCCGCGTGGTAGGTAAGATTCTCTACCAGAAGGTGGCCGACCCGCATTACGAGCAACTCACCGACGCCACATGGGACGAGAGGGTGGCTGTCTGCTGCCTCATCTTCTGCGTGGCAGGCCTGGGCCTCTTCCCTCTCTGGGCCAGCAATGTCATCAGCGACGCCGTGGCGCCCATCCTCACTGTCATTAATCCATAATTCTGAAAGTCATGAATTACAGTCAATTCCTATATATGGTACCCGAGGCGGTGCTCACCGGCATCCTCGTGGTGTTGTTCATCGCTGATTTCGCTTCTGAGAAGGATGAACGCAGACCTTGGTTCAACTTGTTCTCTTGCGTCCTCTTCGGCGTGCTTACATTGGTGTGTGCATTGCCGCTGAAACCCAAGACGGCTTTCGGAGGGATGTATGTCACCAGCGACGCCGTGAGCGTCATGAAAGCCATCCTCGCTCTGGCGTCTCTCATCGTCGTCATCATGAGCCGGCAATGGATTTCCAAGAAGGAGAGCAGGCACCGCGAAGGTGAGTTCTACATGCTCGTGGCTTCCACCTTGCTGGGTATGTTTATGATGATGTCGGCAGGACATTTCCTCTTGTTCTATCTCGGATTGGAAATGGCTTCCATTCCCATGGCATGCCTCGTCGCACTCGACAAGCATCGCAACAACTCGGCAGAGGGTGCTGCCAAATACATCCTCACGGCGGCGTTCTCCAGCGGAGTGATGCTCTTCGGACTGTCCTTCATCTATGGCGCCTGCGGCACGCTCTATTTTGGCGACGTGGCTGCCAACCTGACAGCAAACTACCTCACCGTCATGGGCATGGTGTTCTTCTTCAGTGGCTTGGGCTTCAAGATTTCTCTCGTGCCCTTCCACTTCTGGACGGCAGACACCTACGAGGGTGCGCCGACCGTGGTGACAGGATATTTGAGCGTAGTGTCGAAGGGTGCTGCCGCATTCACCTTCGCAGCCATCCTCTTCAAGGTGTTCCCGGCGCTGTACAACGAGTGGCACTATTTCCTCTACATCGTCATCGTGCTGAGTATCACGGTGGCCAACCTGTTTGCCATCAGGCAGAAGGACCTCAAGCGATTCATGGCGTTCAGCTCCATCTCCCAGGCGGGTTACATCATGCTGGCCATCACGGGTGAGCAGACATTGGGCATCACGGCTCTGTCTTACTACATCCTTGTCTATGTCGTGGCCAACCTTGCCGTGTTCTCCGTCATCAGTGTCGTGGAGCAGAACAACGGCGGCGTCACCAACATGGATGCCTACGACGGGTTCTACACCACCAATCCCAAACTGTCGTTCCTCATGACGTTGGCGCTCTTCTCGCTGGCGGGCATTCCTCCGTTCGCCGGCATGTTCAGCAAGTTCTTCGTCTTCATGTCGGGTGTGAGCGGTCATACCTTTGACACGCAAATCGGCGTGTTGGCATATATCGTCGTCTTCATCGCATTGGTCAACACGGTGGTGAGCCTTTACTACTATTTGCTTATCGTCAAGGCCATGTACATCAAGAAGACCGAGACGCCGCTGCCCACCTTCAAGAGCGACAAGAACACCAAACTCGCCCTTGCCATCTGCACGGCAGGCATCGCTGCATTCGGCATCCTCAGTTGCATCTACGAATGGATTTACAACGCAGCAGACAAATTTTGATATCGGAAGTTGGAGCAAGACATCTTGCTTTCAACAACATAAGGAACAATCAAAAAAGGCAGCCTCGGCTGCCTTTTTTGATGATGCTTCCTTTATAATATGTGAGAACCTTGAAAAACCTACTTTCGCTTTTTCTTACCAAACAAGTCAGAATGGGTACCGGTTCCCGTAAACAAGAGAATAAGTTCCTTATCGTTCTGTTCCCAAACAAGCAACCAGTCAGGCTTCAGATGGCATTCCCAGCAATTGGTATAATTACCCGTCAGCTTGTGTGGCCGGTATTTATCAGGCAGTTGACCATCGGATTCGAGTTTTTGGATAGCTGCTTTAAGCAGTTCCATGTTAAATCCTCTCTTCTTACACCTTTCCGTATCCTTACGAAAGGTGTGTGTCATTCTTATCTCATACATTTTGTTAGATGCCTAACGACTGGAACATTTCTTCAGAGGAGGCGAATTTTTCAATACGCCCCTCACGGATGTCTTCCTGCGAACGCTCGAAACTGCTTTTCTTTTCAGGTGTGACTTTTCGCAAAAGCACACCCAGTGCCTGCAAATAGGCGATTAGGGCTTTTCCACTAGTTGTACGCTCGTTTATAGTAATTGTATATGTAGCCATACCCATTTCTATTTTATTGTTCGTTGGCAAAGATAAGTATTTTATTTAATAAAAATGCAATTCAAACGTATCTTTTTTGAAGAAAAGGAAACAAAGCAATTCCTTTTTCATAGTTCCCTTTCGGTCAACCCCATTGGCAATTATCAAACTGAAGCCCGTTTTTTTTATCACGAATTGGAGAATTAAAGAATTTTCTTTCATGATAGAATTTATAGGAATTAGAGAAGAAATGGCAAGCCATTTCATATTTTTCATCCTGTAGGATTCCTGTCGTTTGCGACGGTAATTTTTGATATTTCTTTTAGGAAACTATATACCTGTTGACCCCGAATAACGTTTTGACAAAAAAGCATTCCAATAGGAACGCTTCTCTGATATCTTCAATAAGTCCATTGGAGATTGTCATTTAGGAAATCTCATAGGGTCAGATATTTGACCGTGCAACCCACGCTTTTTGGAATATCTCCATCCGTAATCTTTCAAGAAATCATCCGAAAGCGTACCTCCTTCAGGGTCATCTAATCTTGATGGATGTGTGTAGATTGTCCAATATTGTATTTATTCTGTAAAAAGTTGTGATTTATTTGTTTTTTTGCTATCTTTGCCATACCAATCGTAGTTTTGTTGACCTTTTTAATTGCACCACTAAGGTTAGAGAAATTTCTGATTTGGTATAATGTTGAGTAATTTATTGCTACTCAGCAACTTGTAATTGTTGTTAAATAAAATGGTGCAGATTATTTTGACTATGAAACATTTTCTTCAATTCTCGTTGATGCTGGTGCTTGTGGCACTGTGTTCGTGCAACAAGGCAAAAAACATTTCTGTGGATAACGATAAACTGGTTTTCGCAGTCAACGGCGGTAAACAAACCATTGCAGTCACAGCCGATGGAAATTATGATATCAAGGATTGTCCTGAATGGCTCAAAGTAGAAACAGAGGAAGAGACGTTGGTGCTTACTGCCACGGCAAACACCTCGGGAGCCATGCGTGATTGTATGATTCAATTGGTTGGAGCCGATGAGGTATCCGTTGCTATTTCCGTCATCCAGCCCGACAAATGTACTTATATTACAGTCTCGCCCACGGAAGTGACCATTCCGAAAGAGGGTGGTTCCACGACAGTGGCAATTGAAACCGACGGTGGGAACCTTGACGTGCAGGTGAACAATGGCATCACGGCAGTATATAACGACGGTAAGCTCACTGTCACTTCACCCGCCAATTCTGGCGGCACCATCAACGGTCGCATTACTCTCACAAGCGACACTGTGAAAACCGAGGTGCAAGTCATTGTTGAAGGCTCCATATGCCAGCGTTGTGGAGGCACGGGAAAGACAAAGTGTTTCAAGTGCGGTGGTAAAGGATATACAAGAGATTATTGGGAGCGTAAGGGTTTTTATTGTTACTATGGATGTACTAACTGTGGTGGAAGTGGAGAAGATGGAGAAGGCTGGTTTGAATATAACGGTACTGGGATAAACAAAGGCACTGGCAAGATGACCTGCCCCGATTGTGGTGGTACAGGACATTAATAAGTATAATAAATAGAGTTTGCCGATTCTGTATAGGTCCTGTGTCCAAGGAGCATTGCTCCTTGGACACAGTATTGTTGTAGACGCCAACTTCATCATCTGGCAACGGTGCTCGCAGTTGCAGTCTTTGATGTCCCCGTAATCCAGGCTAATCTGGAAGAAGTGTCGTGAGGATTTCCGTGAGGCTATATGGAACCGCCTATGGTTTCAAAAGAATATTTGGAATACACTGTTCAGAATGCCGCCCAGCCATTCTGGGAAAACCCAGAAGAAGAGTATGATGAAGATGAAACCTATCCAACCGCAAGCCGTGGTGAACCCTTGCGATGGTTTCTTGTCTGTTATCATCTCGTATAGTGCAAACAAAATAGCCCCACCGTCAAGAGGGTAAACGGGCAGGATGTTCAGCACTGCCAATATCAGGGACAAGATGGACAACGACCGGACAAAGTCATATTCCACGAAAGATACGAGTGGCAAGACATAATATAAGATGAGAAATGTGGCGATGTTGAATAACACCCCTGCAGCAGAGATAAGCAGGCGTTGCCACGCAGGCTTGTCTTCGATATAAGGTGACGTGGCTGGTTCCAGTTCCATCACCGGATTCCCCGTTTCCAATCCATCCTCATCGTCTTCATTTTTTGATTCCCGTGATTTGAATATGGTGACACCACCGAAGGGAAGAGTGCCCAAACTCCATTTGATGTCTCGCCAAGAACCCTCTTCTGAATCTTGCTTTGGTTTGTAACTTATAAATGGGAGGAAGAACACCTGCATCTCCTTGATGACGCACCCGAAAGACTTACCTGCAATCACATGCCCCATTTCGTGAATGACAATAACGATGGAAAGGTAGATGTAGAAGATCCAATCATCTGTTAAAGCATTGCTTCCGATAGCCAGGCAGATGGCTACTCCTATGACAAGGTTAACCCATTTGAAAGATAATCCTTCCTGGGGCTCTTGGTCATCATCGGGGGTGGATGACGATGGCTCCATATGCATGTCAGGCATTTGGTCGTTCCTTTCTTCCGTGGGCACAGAGTTGTCCTCTAATGGGAGATTGCCTATTTCATTCTCGTTCATTGTAAAAGTGGCAATTAATAAATTGGTGAAAAATGTAGTGGCACCCTATAAGGCAGGTCATACATTGATGAAACAAATGCTACCAACAAGCAGACTTGTTTTGGCATTCCGTCACCCATGTGTTGCAAATTTAGATAAAAAATCCGATATTTTAAGCCAGTTGAGATAAAAAAGGGAATAAATCCCTCCGAATTGGGGTTGCATAAGTCTTTTAATCGGCCTTTTTGCAATAAA
>Ga0247610_10008648_pt1 | contig 10343 bp, 11 predicted proteins | sample 174DNAGHGhighgp2_FD_193483 | JGI IMG/M metagenome (GOLD analysis project Ga0247610, IMG submission 193483) | Sheep rumen microbial communities from Palmerston North, Manawatu-Wanganui, New Zealand - 1742 DNA GHGhigh gp2 | ecosystem: Host-associated > Mammals > Digestive system > Stomach > Rumen... | reverse complement strand
ATGGGGTATTCAAGGCATTAAGATATTTAAATACAAACAATGCTGTGTATGTCGGAGATTCAGATGTAGATGTAAAAACTGCAAAAAACTCACAACTTCCATGTATTGGTGTAACTTGGGGTTATAGAGATATAAAATTTTTAAAAGGTGCAGATTATATAATAAATTCACCTATAGAATTATTAGAAATCGTGAGGAAAATGTGAATGGAAAAACTTTCAGTAAGTTTAGAAGATTATATTGAAGAAATTTATAACCAAATACTAAAAAACGGACAAGCAAAAGTAACTATTATTGCAGATTCATTAAATGTAAAAAAATCATCAGTTACGGGCGCTATGAATAATTTATCAGAAAAAGGTTTGATAAATTATTCACCATATTCATCAATAACATTAACTCCTCAAGGAGAAAAAATTGCTAAAAATATTTTAAAAAAACATAAAAACATATCAGAATTCTTTATTGAAGTTTTAAAATTGCCACAAAAAGAAGCTCTTGAAACAGCTTGTAAAATGGAACATATTGTTTCTGAAAAACTTTTTAAAAATATGCTCAAACTAACTAAGTATGTAAAAACTAATATGCAAAATGAAATAAATAATCTTTATAAATGATGATTTTTTACAATACATTATTATAATGTAAGTATGAAAAAGATTATTATTTTCACTTTAATATTTTCTCTCTCAACCCTTAATTGTTTTGGCTGGAGTTTTATAAAAAAAGATAAACCGGCAGAAGCACCGGAAGAATATAGTGAAGAATTTAATAATCAAGGAAGCGGTTATGTAGGAACACTTCCCGATTTAACTCAAGGATTTGAAACATCAGAACCTAAAGACGTAACCCCGATTATAGAAAGAAGTAAAAATTTTAATTCATCACATGAAATAAAACCAATCCCAAGAGATAATCCTGCTTTTGTTAATATCATTTTAAAAACAGATAAAACATCTCCATATTTAAATGATATAAATGAACTATTACCTCAATTGGAAAATATTTTATTCTGCATTGATAATAATTATGATGCTCAAAAATTTAATGCAAAAGTTTATTTTTTTAATCAAACTGTAAAATATCTACAAGATAAATACGCAAATAAACCTGAATGCAATTATGAATCTTTTAAAAAACTTTTAACATTAAGTAATCATTCCCAATCAGTTGCAACACTGCGTTCTGAAGCTGAAAAATATCGGCCCTATCTTGCATATACCGGAGCGGGATATTTATATAATGACAATGTAATAAATGAACAACTCGGATATTTAAAAACAGAAATAGAAGATACTATTGTTATTTTAAAAGAAGCCAGATAATACTTGACAAAAATATTTTTTTAGAATAAAGTTAGGTAAAGCTAACAATTGGACAGTTTTAATCTGTATTTATTGTTGTAATACATTAAACAAATTTACAAAACCATTTTTATAATAAATATAAGGTTATAAAAATATTTCTACAAACCTTCTTATAGCCCCGAAAGGGGTTTCTTTTTTGTAAACTATTTTTATGATTAAATAAACTTATGATTGATTTAAATAATTTAGATAACGAATTGGCATTAAAAAAAGAAGAATTTAATTTTGATATTCCAAAATTATCCATTATAATTCCTGCCTACAATATTGAACAATATATATGCGATTGTTTAAAATCATTACAAAATCAAAATTTAAAAGAAATTGAAATAATAGTTGTTAATGACGGTTCTGTTGATAACACATCTAAAATTGTTGAAATTTTTTCAAAATATGATTCAAGAATAAGATTAATTAATCAGGAGAATCAAAGAGTTGGAACTGCAAGAAACAATGGTGTAAAAGAAGCAAGAGCAGATTTTGTTATTTTTATAGATGGTGATGATGAATTTGAAGAAGACTCTCTAAGTAAAATTTATAAAACTATTACTGAGCAAAAAACAGATATAGTTGTTTTTGGAGCATATAATTTTTTAAATAATAAATGCAAATCTGGTAGTTATAGTATAGAAAAAATTCCTGATAAATTAAAGGAAAAAGTCTTAACACCTAATATAATTCAAAAAAACTTTTTTAAATTTCCCATACTTTGTATGTGTAAAATTTATAACAAAAATTTTCTTATACAAAATTCTATAAAATTTTCACAAGTACGTTCAGGAGAAGACCAAATTTTTTATATAAATGCATTTTTATCTGCAAAAAGTATTTATGTAATAAATAAAAATTTTTATAAATATAGAAGGAACAGAAAAAATTCTCTTACGTATACAAAACAAAAAAATGACAATGCACCAATTTTAAATTTATATGAGATTGAAAAATTTTTAAATACACAACATATTTCAAAAGAATTAAAATTTAAAATTTTAAATAAATATGTAATAAAAGCATATTCATGGCTTGGAAAATGCTCTGAGAATTTTAAACCTTTATATTACAAAGAATTAATTGATTTAAAAAAATTTTTAGAGGAAAATTATTCTGAATATTATTGGAAAAAAATTAAATTTAATGAAAAAAGTTCATACGGTTTAATAAAGCTAAATATTTTTAAAAGTAAATTATTTTGAGGTAAAAATGGAAAATATAAAAGTTTCAATTGTAGTTCCTATATATAACAGTGAAAAGTATCTTGTGAAATGTCTGGATAGTCTTGCTAATCAAACATTAAAAGAAATTGAAATTATTTGTGTCAATGATGGCTCAAAAGATAATTCTTTAAACATTATAAAAACTTATTCAAATAAAGATAAAAGATTTGTAATTATAAACCAAGAAAATCAAGGAATGAGTGCTGCCCGCAATGCCGGCATGAAATTTGCAAAAGGTGAATACATAGGTTTTGTTGATTCTGACGATTGGGTTGATTTAAATTTTTATGAAAAATTATATAATTCTGCAAAACAAAATAACTGCGAAATTGCAGCAGGTGATATATATAGACAAGGTAAAATACTTAAATCAAAAAGATTAAAATATAAAAACGAAGAAATTGCATATACACCGGCTGACAAATATAAAAAAGCTAATATTCCTACACACAATTACGTTTGGAATAAAATATATAAAAGAGAATCTTTAAACGGACATGAATTCCCGCTCAATATGTATTATGAAGATATTTTTTGGCTTTCAAAAGTTATTTATGATTTAAACGGTTTTGTTATAGTACCTAATGTATTTTATTATTACAGAAAAATTCCCGGTTCAATCGTGACTCAAAAATCCATAAAAACCAAAAGAGATTTCCTAACAGCATCTAAAGAATTATACAATTTTATGAATATGCACAATATTCCTATTCCTCCTCATAGATTAGGACAAAAAGATAGAATAAAATTATTTGGGAAAGAAATTATAAAGGCAGAATACTATTATCCGGCAAGTATAAAATATAAATTGTTTGGGTTTATAAATATATTAGAAATTGAAAGATTTGATCCTGATTATTATATTAAAACCAATCTATAAGAGCTTTTTTTTCACCAAAATTGATATTAAAATTTTCAGCAATTTTATCACTCGTTAAAAATTCATAACTTGTATTAAATGCTACCGGTTCCGGAGCATTTTTTAATTTTTTATATTTTTCCGTAGAAATAATACCTGTATTTTTATCAAGTACATTTGCATAATTTAAACCTTCATATGCACAAAACGGAATCTTTGATTTACCTTTAGGATTAATTGACATAAGCCCAAAACTCCTGCATATAATACCCCGAAAATCATATACTGAACATTCATTATCAATTAAAAACGGACATTCATATGTAAAATTCCCAAAAATTTTTTCTTTTTGTAGTTTTAAATTTTTTATTTTCTCAGTTATCAGATTCTGTTTTTCAACAGATAATTTTGAAAATCCTATCATTAAAAATGCAAATTCCGCTTGAGAAAATGGATATTCACCATTTTTACAACATTTTGAGCAACCTTTTTTACAAAAAATATAAGGTTTTTGACGATTAAAAAATTCATCAAGTTTTTTGGTCAAATATGCTATATAAAGTAAATAATCAGCTATTCTAGTATTTTCCGGCATCTATCTTCTCAATCATATCTTGATATGCTTTATTTCCGTTCGACATTTTCAAATATCTTGCAAGTCTGCGTTTTGCAATGGTTTTCATATATTCTTTTTTAGACGGATTACCATTTTGAACAAAAAATAACATTGCTTGCCTTCTGTGTTCAAAAAGTTCATCTTCCGGTTTTTTAGCTAAATAATCACCAAAGGTTTCAGGACGAGATTTTCTATCCCATTCATAAAATGGTGTTTTCAAAAAACAAAACTTTTCCATATATGATAGAATACAAGGTGTCCAAGAAACATCTTCATAACGTAATCCTTTACCAAGAGGGTGTTCTTTTACTATTGATGCTCTGTAAAGTTTATTCCATATTGCACAATTATAATAACCGGGTGTATACATAATATCTAAATATTTATCCATATTATAAGGAACATCAGGAATAAACGGTAAATCACAATGAACTGTATATCCTTTATCAGAAATTCTATACAGAGGTGCAATAGCAACATCACAGTTATTTTTAATTATAGAATTATATAAGCTACTAATCATATCAGGACGAATTAAATCGTCATTATCCATAAATGCGATATACTCTCCTCTTGCTTTTTCAATACCAAAATTTCTTGTATCTGCTACACCACCGTTTTCTTTTTGGTATGACACAATATTTTCATAATTTTTATCATACCAATCAATTATTTTTTGAGTATCATCCGTACTGCCATCATTTACAATTACAATTTCCAAATTAGCAAAATCTGATGCCAATGCACTATCTATACTTCGTACTATATAGTCTTTTGCATTATATGCAGGAATAATCAAAGATACATCCGGTTTTTCATATTTTCTAATACTCAAAACAACAGGTTCTGATTCTGCGACAATTATTCTTCCCTCAAAAGTATTTATAAATGCTTTAACTATAAATTTAGTACTACCTTTAAAATCATCGAGTTCTAAATGATGCGCCAAACCGTTATTTGTTTCATAAATTGGTAAATCTGAACCTAATATATATACCAAAAAACCATCTGCATTGCCTTGAAAATTCCATGACAAAAATAAATTATAATTATAAGATTTATATATTGTTGCAGATTTAAATACATTATTTACAACCTTAAAAATAGGAGATGAAACTATAAATTTCTTTCCGCCATCTTCTTTTATGTATGGTTTAATTTTATATTCAGCATTTTCAATATAATTTGTTAATATAAAGTCTGAATCTGAATTTTTCAACCCGCTAAAACCCGATTCATCTTCATTTTTGTATAGTCTATATCCTTGAGCATCTTCATGTTTACTATAGTAAAATTTTACGTTTTCGCCTTCAATTTTATTAATTACGTCTATAGTATCAAATTTAAATTGTCTTCTTGATGATTCTTCTACAACTCTGCCATTTTTCACAGCTTGAAGAAAACATTCCCCTTCACCATATGGTACGAGAGACATTTGTATTTCATTTTTATCTTTTATACAAGCACTTTCTATAAATGTATCACCATGCTTATAAAAAACTTTATAATAATCAGCTTTAACGTCTGACCATTTAATTATTAATTTTGAACCTTTTATTTCTAATCCTAAATCCATATATTATACTCCTGATAAAAATATTATATCAGAAAATTTATCCAAATATTATACTAAACCATCTTCTAATAAATTTTTCATATATTCCAAATTTTGGATCTGAAAATCCATTATCAGGAATCATTTCAAAACCTTTGATTCTTTCAAGCCATTTATTAAATTCTCGACCTTGTAAATTCATTACAACCATAGATAAAGGATCTCTATCATATATTTTCAATGCTTTTAAGCCTTTTGTTTTAGCAGTTTTTTCATTATACTTCATCATAGAACAATATATAGTTCTATTTACATCCAAATAATACTTTCCATTTGTTTTTGAAATTATTGGAATAATATCCCTAAGATATAATTCACCATCTGATATTTTATAATAACATTTTTCTATTGCTTTTTTGAAATCTTGCTGATTTCTTATTTCAAAATCAAATGTTCTTATTGGCCTAAAGCCCATCATCGTATGAAATTTTAATGCAGGTAAAAGTGAAGTTAACGGCATTGATTTTATACTATATCGTTTTGCATACTCAATTGCTGCTTGTAAAAGTCTTATTTGTACGCCCGCAAATTCTTCATTTTGATATGATTCCATTCTTCCCGGTAAAAATTTATTAGTCTTAGTTTTATTTACCAAAATTCCAAATGATTTATAACCAAGTTCATTTATTTTATTAATAATTAAAGAAAATTTTAATCTATGATTTTTTTTAAAAGATAATCCTGTAAGCATCATTTCGTTCAATTTTGCCTCAACAGGTTTACCGCTAAATAATGATTTTACTGTTGTTATACAAGATTTTGTATTTTTAGGTTTAAACTCATCAGTATAAAGCTCCTCAAGAGTTTTGGAGTGAGCAGAACTAACTATTTCATTATAAATTTTTGCAGATTCTTTAAAACTTCTACGCAAAAAATTTATATCAATTTGTGTTGTTTTTGATATTAAAGGAATTCTCATATTTGCAATAAAACAAATAAAAATATTTTTTGCGTTATAAATAAAATTTTTACAAAATTTATGAAATTTGGCAGTTTATATAACTTTTTACATCAGGTTTTAATTCATATTTTTCAAAAGGATTACCTTTTACAAAACATCCTATCAAAAATACAACTAAAAGTCCTAATATTTCAATTAAAAATAAAGTTGTCAAAATATTTTTTTTACTTGAAAATAAATTATCCGGTACAAAAACAATTGATAGAAATATTGTAGGTAAAAACCAAAATAACAATAATGCATAAAAAATTATTGTACTAAATTCAAAGTTAGAACCCTTTGTAATTAAATAAAAAATTACACTAAATAAAATAGTAAAACAGGCAGTTATCAATATTCTATAATTTTGATTCACAATTTTTTTAAACAAAAAATATAAACCAACTGCCAATGGTAAAAATACAATAATAAATATTAATAATGCCGCTATAGATAATAAATATAAACCAATATATTGAACCAAATTATCATGACAAACTACCAAGATATATAAAGCATCAAAAATACACCAAGTTCCAAATAATTTTAAATAATTTTTTATCATGTTTTAATTTTTTCTTTCTGTTCTTTTAATCTCTGCTTAAACAAAACTGTTTGAAAAATATTATACATTCTTTCATTATTGACAACAGTTATTTGAGTTTTTTTGTTAATAAAATCAACACTAACATATGGTTTTTGGCTAAATATATTATTTTCAATATTTACAAGTTGAAACAGCCCCTCAGTTAATACACTGATGGGCTCTCTCAAAAATATTTCAAATGTTTTTCGAATATCGAATTTTTTCATTTCGGTTAGTTAGATTTAGGAGCAAATTGCTGAATCTTGCTATTTATTGCAGCAGCATCAGATGCTTCAGGATTCATCATCAAATACTGTTGATAGTATTTAACAGCGCCCCTATAATTTAGTTCTTTTTCATACGACATAGCTTTTAATTTTGCTATTTGTGGACTGTTGTGATAGAAATCTATAGCATGGTTACAATATTCAATTGCAGATGCATAATTGTTTTCTTGATATTGTCTTTGAGCAATATCAAAGAATTCATTTGATTTAACTTCACACAAGTCAATATATTCAATACCATTTTTAGCAATTATATTTTCAGGATCTTTCATTAATGCTTTTTGCAAAGCTGTTCTTGCGGTTCTAAACTGTTTGTTATGAACAAGAATTTCACCTAAATATAATTCATCTTCAACAGATTCTGCAAAATTTACGGCATTTTCAAATGCATATACCGCATCTTTTTCTCTACCTAAAGCTAAGTATGCTTCACCTTTCAATACATTATCCATTACATTGTTTCCGGAAGATTGAACAATATAGTTCAAACTTTCCTGAGCGATAGGATCCTGGTGAACAAGTCTTGCCAATTTTAACTTAGCAAGGTGAAGTTCCAAATCTTCAGGACATTTTTCAATTGCTTTATTAATATAATCATATGCCAAATATACTTCACGGTTAGTTGTTATTCTGTTATTTTCACCACGATCTTTTGACATTTCATAATATGTATTTGCAAGACCGATGATTGCATCATCATTGTATGTTGCATCACCAACCAATTGTGAATAATAATCTAAAGCCTGATCATATTTTCTTATATGTAAAGATAAGTTTGCTATTCTCAATTTACTTTCAGAATTATTCGGCGTAATAGCCAAAGCAGTTTTTAATTGTTCAATAGCAAATTCTTCATCTGCACGGTTTTCATAAACTGTTGCAAGATTCAAATATGGTCTGATATTTTCAGGTTTTACATTTTGAGCTTTTTTGAATGAATTTATAGCAGCAGCCTGATTACCTTGTTTCAAATACAACTCACCCTGCAATGTTAAGGCAGGAGAAGAATTTGGATTTACGTGAAGTGAGTGGTTAACCCAAGTTAATGCTTTTGAATAATTACCTCTTCTTGTCTCAACTTGACACATATGATACCAAGCTGTCGGATTATGAGTATTGTATTTCATAGCCTTCATGAAGTTTTCTTCAGCACCGTCAAGGTTACCGTTCATCATTTCAACTATACCGATATTATCATATGCATTTGCAAATGTCGGGTTAACTTGTAACGCTGCTTTAAATAAATCCATAGCATCGCTCTTATTACCCATTTTCAATGTTGCCATGCCCATTGCGTTGTATGCTTGATAATAATTCTTATCCAAATTTACTGCAGCTAAGAATTCTTTTAAAGCACCGTTCAACAGGCCTCTTGTTGTTTTAATATAATCAACGTCTGATGCTGTTTGACGCATCATAAACACATAACCTTGAGCATAATGAACAATTGGATTGTTTGGATTTGATTTTAACAATTTATCCAATTCAAACTGAGCCGGCTCAAGCATGTGCTGCTTTGCCTGAGAAACAGCTTTTAACGCTATAAGGTTCGGGTCATTTGGTTTTTGACTCAATAATTCTTTTATTTTTTCATCAGCTTCCGGACAATGATTGTAGTCTATCAATCTTGCAATTTCCGGATAAGGCTGAGAAATTGAATTGATTACTGCCGGTTTCTCTTGCGTATAAATGTCACCTGTATTGGCAGTATACTTTACTTCCGCTTGTAATTCTTTTGCACAAACTTGTAATGATAGTGCAGCCATAACGACGAATGATGGTATTAACAATTTTTTGTAATTCATGATTTCTCCTGGAGTTTGTCAAATTAATTATTTTCTTTTCTTCCAAAAATATTGTATAATAATCTATATAAAAAATCAATAATATAAATAATGTATACAAAATATATGAAATTTGGTGCAATATGGAACTTAACAAAAATTCAAAACAAGATTTAGAAGACTTTAAATCATATATAATTGCCGAAAAAAATTTTTCTCAACATACTGCAAAAGCCTATTGTTCAGATATTTTAAGTTTTTTAATATGGATGGGAGAAGATTCTTGTGAAAATGTAAACTTTTCTAAAATTCGTGATTATTTGCATTTTATACAAAAATTTAACTACAAAAAAACCACAATTTCCCGAAAAATTGCATCTTTGAGAACTTTTTACAAATATTTATACAGAGAAAAAAAAGTAGAAACAAATCCTGCAATGAATCTTAATAATCCAAAACGTCCAAAATCATTACCAAAATTTTTAACACCTGATGAAGTAGAACAAATTTTAAGTAATACAAAAATCGAAACTCCGTCAGGATATAGAAATCGTGCAATTTTAGAACTTTTATGGGCAACAGGAATGCGTGTATCAGAACTTTCCGGACTTAATTTTGGCGATTTAAATCTTGAACAAAATGAAATAAGAGTTTTTGGTAAGGGTTCAAAAGAAAGAATAATTTTGGTTACAGATAGGGCAAAAACTTATCTTGAAAGATACATTGAAAGTGCAAGGGATTTAATCCCAAAAGGTTTTCCTTCACCTGAAAAAAATGAAGATTCACCTGTATTTATAAACAATACGGGATACAGATTGCAAACAAAAACTATTAGAAATGTTATAAATGAAATTGTTGAAAAAATTAATTTACCAAAACATGTTACTCCTCACGTTTTTAGACATAGTTTTGCAACTCATTTAATAGAAAATGGAGCAGATTTAAGAGTTGTACAAGAACTTTTAGGGCATGCCAGCATTTCAAATACACAAATATATACCCATGTCTCAACCCAACATCTTAAAGAAGTTTATAATGAAACTCATCCGAGAGCATAAGATACTTTTATTAAAAC
>Ga0247610_10008646_pt1 | contig 10343 bp, 7 predicted proteins | sample 174DNAGHGhighgp2_FD_193483 | JGI IMG/M metagenome (GOLD analysis project Ga0247610, IMG submission 193483) | Sheep rumen microbial communities from Palmerston North, Manawatu-Wanganui, New Zealand - 1742 DNA GHGhigh gp2 | ecosystem: Host-associated > Mammals > Digestive system > Stomach > Rumen ... | reverse complement strand
CGACGACCAGCGGAGAATCTTCCTTTTTAAACGCAGGAGAATCCAGAAGATTACCTAAGTGAACCGCTTCGATCTTCTTGTTCGGGACCTCGATACCTACAGCAGACTTGCCGGGGATCGGTGCTTCAATACGGATACTCTGTGCCGCCAGCGCCAGTGCGATATCATCAGACAGATTCGTAATACGGCTGACCTTGATACCCGGAGCCGGAACAACTTCAAAGCGTGTGATCGCCGGGCCGCGAGTTACTTCACCGAGTTTCGTTTCAATTCCGAAACTTCTGAGCGCCGCAACCAGCTTCATGCCCTCTGCATCCTGGCCATCGATGACATTTCTGGCAGCCTGCGGCTTATCATGCGAAAGAAGATTTGTCGGCGCCTTCGCAAATTTACGGTTTGCGCGTCGTGCAGCAGATGCTGCAGCAACAGGTACTTTTGCAGAAGACTGGGTATTTCCAGAAGGTTCAACGATCTCTCTGTTACTCTCGACTTGGGATACCGCAGGGATCGGTTCAGCCGGAGTCTCGACCGGCTGAACATCGAAAGGAGCATCATTCTGTACAGAAGGACGCGCCACAGGAGGCATATCCGGAGGAATAACCTCAGAAGGAACAGGTGCCGGAGCCGGAACATGCTCCATACCTTCGAGATCAGGGACGCGGATCTTCGTTCCGCCCTCTTCATGATGACGGTACTCGACATAATCCTGATTCGGGCTTACTGTAGGTGCCGGAAGGACAGAACCCGGACGAGGAGTATCGTTTTCAAGCGGCGGGAGATATTCAAAACCGCCGGTAGGGTCATATTCCTTCTTCGGAGTCTTAGGCTTCGGATTACTGAAGCCGAAATCCACACGCGGCTCCGGCGGAACTTCCACACGCTGAGCTTCCGGGGCCGGATCAGTATCATTGGTCAGATCGAAGTCAAATACCTTCTCTCTTTCCGCCCAGGTCTCCTGATTCATTTTTACAGGAGTGCCCTCAAGATCGATAAATCCCTGAGGTCCGGGAACTTCTTCAAAAGGAGAAACTGCCGGATTCTTAATATATGACTGGATCGCGCCATTGATCTGCTGGTTTCTCTGCGCCTGAAGTCTGGCAGCGCGCTCTCTTTCGCGCATTGCCTTGTCCGTACGAAGTACTTCTGTCGCCTTCTGACCGGTCGTGCGGATCACTTTTGCAGTCTTTGCGGCAGTATCCGAAAGGCTGATATTAAAAATCAAGACGATCTGTGAAAGCGTAAATGCAAAAAGAATGATCAGGGCGCCCGCTTTGGCAGCGATCTCACGAAGAGCAAGAGCGATCGAACCGCCGATAATACCGCCGGAGAGAACAATATCACCTTCCGGTGCACCCAGTACTTTAGGGTCATTTCCGATCTTCCAAAGAAGGGAGAAAACCTTTGTTACCTTAACATCACCGGCCGGTGGCTCAGCGCAGTATGCTTTTATGTAAACAGGGCTGACAGTGCAGACCGCCAAAATCGAAGAAACACATAAAAGCAGGATAAGAACAGAGCGAACACGGATAGGCGTGACATTCGGACGGCGCTCTAGAAAATAGTCGATAGATGCATATAAAAGGATCACCGGAATAAAATAGGCAGCAAAGCCGATCAGACCGGTACCTGCTCCACGAAAGATCCTTCCGAGTGCGCCTGTAACCGAAAGAGGCAGATAATATGACAGGCCAAGAAGAACTGCTACAGCAAAGAGCAGAACGCCGGTAATATCATGTCTTTTTTCATTCTTACCAGTCATCAGACACCGACCCTTCGAGCAGTTTTCAGAAGAGCGACCATGGTCTTGGCATCTGAGATCTCATTTGTCTCGACCATTTTGACAGCCTGCTCTAATGGCATCTTTACCGTCTGAAGGAATTCACCATCATCCGGGTTTCCTTCTCCATGAGTAAGACCCTGTGCCAGATAAAGATGAATGATCTCCGAGCAGTATCCGGGAGTCGCATACATCTCCCCGAGACTGACTACAGAAGAAGCTTCCATACCGGTCTCTTCTTTGAGTTCCCGGATCGCACATGCGCGCGGATCTTCCCCCTTTTCAAGTTTTCCGGCAGGAAGTTCAAGGAGTACTTTTTCATATGGAGACCGGAACTGGCGGACAAGATAGACATTCATGTCATCATCAAGAGCAACGATCGTTGCTCCACCGTTATGAAGCACGACTTCTCTATTGGAGATCGACCCATCAAATAACTCAACCTTCTTGACCTCTACCTGAAAGACACGGCCTTCGAAAGCGATCTTTCTTTCCACCGTCTTCTCATTCAGCTGCTCATCAAGGGCTGCAATATTCCCCTTTGGCTTAACCATTACCATTCTCCCCATACTTTTTCGATTGTGCGACCGCCAGTTTGTCACAGCGGTTGTTATATTCATTATCAGCGTGGCCTTTTACTTTGATCCATGTGATGTCATGGACACCGGACAGCCTGTCCAGTTCCTGCCACAAATCCATATTACTTACGGTTTGTTTCGAACTGTTTTTCCACCCGTTACGTTTCCAAGACACAAGCCATCCCTGCGTAAATCCATTGATCAGATACGCACTGTCACTGTAAAGGCTGACTTTACAAGGGCGATTAAGACACTTCAATGCAGAGATCGCGGCAATAAGCTCCATACGGTTATTCGTAGTAAGAGACTCACCGCCGGAAATCTCCTTTTCAACTCCGCGGCAAATGAGTATTGCTCCCCAGCCGCCGGGTCCGGGATTACCGGAACAGGCGCCATCAGTATAAATATCGACAGCAATCATGTCCGCCACGAATCATTTTCCTCCAGCAAGAGCTTTCGTCTTAAGATCAGCGGCAATAACAGCATCCTCAACTGCAGCACGAAGTCCGCCCTTTTCCAGTGCAAGGACACCTTCGATCGTCGTTCCGCCCGGAGAACAAACCTGATCTTTAAGGATCGCAGGATGTGTTCCCGTCTCGACCATGAGTTTTCCGGATCCATATACGGTCATAGCAGCGATATCAAGCGCAGTCTTTCTCGGAATGCCGAGTTTAACGGCAGCATCAGCCATAGCTTCGATGAAGAGCATGACATATGCCGGACCGGTTCCGGAAACGCATCCGATCGCATCCAGTGTCTTCTCATCACAGGGAACAACGATGCCGCATGTGGAAAGAAGTTTTTCGACAAAATCACTCTTTTCTTTTTCAACATTGCGGGTGCATACCGCACAGACGCTAGCACCGACAAGTGCCGGAGTATTCGGCATAACCCGGACAATAGAAGATCCATCATTCAGAAGATTTTCGATTCGATCAAGAGTTACAGAAGCCGCAATGGAGATCACCACGGCGCCGCTTTTGATATTGGAAGACAACGAACGGACAGTCTGATCAAAGACCTGCGGCTTTACCGCAAGGAGAATATAATCCGCATCCTGAACCGCTTTGGAAGCGTCAGTATAGGCCTGACAGCCGGTCTCGGAAGCTAATTCCGTCACCTTTTTCTCATCGATATCACAAAGACGGACATCTTTGGGTGTAAGAATACCATTTTTAATAAATCCGCCTACAAGAGCTCTGCCCATATTACCGGTTCCGATAACCGTAAAAATCATGTAAAAACACCTCTTTTGCCACTTTATTCCTATTCTATAAAATCATAACATTCTACTTGACATCATGCAAACACTTGAGTAAACTAATGCATGTTGTTTATGAAACAACATCGCCTATATTCATAGGGGAGTGGCTCAATGGTAGAGCAGCGGTCTCCAAAACCGCTGGTTGCATGTTCGAATCGTGTCTCCCCTGCCAGAAGGACTGTCAACACGACAGTCCTTTTTTCTACGCAAAAAACTGCCACCGCATTTCGCAGTGGCAGTTTTCACTTCTAAATCTTTCGTATGATCAGTTGCTGTAAGGAGATGCGAAATTAAATGTATCCGCTTCTTCGACCGGAACAACATCCATCACAAAGGATCTCTGTCCGTCGATTTCCTCAATTCTTACAGAATATGCAAGATGTCCATCTTTTACCATCTTCGGAGTCTTATCTTCCGAATTGTAGAAGTCAAGGAATGTGTTCTGGACTTTTTTCAAGCAGGTATCGCTGTCAGTGCCGGAATAAAGGGACTGCAGGAACGCACCGTAAATGATTGCATAGACATCGATCTCAGCATCATTCTCCATTTCCAGTGGAGCATAGAAACGGACCCAGCGCATAAAATGGTCGCCTTTATTCTCACATCCGACAATACTGACGGTAACGACCGGCCAATCCTGGCTGATCGAACCGATGCTCGCATTATCGAAGAAACGATACTTCGTATTCGAGCTGGATGGAATCGGTGTCGGAACAGGCGTCGGTGTAACTGTAGCAGCATCTGCAGAAGCCTGAGCAGCAGTTTCCTGATAAGGCTCGCCTGCATAATGAACTCCTCTGAACTGGAAACCAAACTGCAGCAAAACATCTGCATAAAGCGGAGTCGAATAATAAAGAGCACGGAAAGAACGCTCTGTCATACGCAGGTTCGGTTCCTGATACATCTTCGTAGCGAATACGAATTTATCCGCTTCTTTTACCGGAACGATATCCATAACAAAATACTGCGATCCGTCGATCTGCGCCTTGGTTACGGAATATGCGAGATCACCGTCTTTTACCATGACAGCAGTCTCGGTGGATGCGATCGACTGATTGTACGCATTTTTTACTTTTTCCAGGCAGTCCTCACTTCTGACATCCGTATAGAAAGCCTGAAGGAACGCCGAATAAACTACATAGTAAACCTGAAGATCGGATTCATCCTTCATCGGTGCGAAGAAACGCATATTTTTCAGGTAATTGTTATCTTTGCATTCACATCCGGAAACAAAGACAGGCTCCTGAATTCCCTCACGGACACGTCCCGAGACGACAAAATCGAAATAACGGTACTTTGATGTCGATACAGCTGTTGTGGAAGCCGGTTCAGCACTACTTCCGGAAGAAGCCAGAGAAGAGATCACTTCTTCATCACGGTACGACGGTTCCGGGCAGTCAAACCCCATTTGGAAAATACTCTCATAGATCTTAGATCCGCGGTATTGCTTGAAGAACATATTCAAAGTGATCTTCAGATTCGGTTCCTGGTTAGAAGCACGGTACAGCCAGATACCACCACCGATCAGTGCTGCTATCGCGAGAACGATACCGATAATAGCAACGCCATCAAGCTTTTTCTGCTTCGTTTTCTTCGATGTATTCTTTTCGGTCTGCTTCTTCTCGGATTTCGAATCGGCATTGTCCCGGGTGCTGCCCTTTTGCTTCTTTCCTTCGGAAGATTCCATTTCTTCTGCGAGTTCTTCAACCTTTTCGAGCGTCAGATCACGTTCTGCTGCACGCTTTTCATAAAACTCACTCACTTCTTCCGATTCTTCGATCTCTTCCTCGGAAGACTTCTCCTCTACGGGTTCTTCCTTATCAGACTCATCCGAATCTTTGCTGCTATCATCTGCATCATCCGCTGTCTTATAATCCTTCGAATCTTTTTTCCCGGGGATGACTTCTTCGATTTCTTCATCGAGTCCCATTCCGGCAAGTTTGACCGTCAGATTCTTAAGATCGACTTCCGGCGACTCATTGTCATTTTCTAAAAACTTTGCCATATGTATATCCTTCCATAAAAGCGCTAAAAAAATGATACCATGAATTCAAAAATGCGCAACCTTTTGCCCGAATGTTCTTGTCATGCAGCCATTTGTTCGATACGATTAAAACAGATAAATAAAGGGGGTGTTCTCATGAGCGAACGGAAACACTGTCTGATAACAGGTGGTTCCAGAGGAATCGGTGCGGCAACCGCTTACCGCTTTGCCAAGGCCGGATATAAGGTGACCTTCTTTTACCGTTCCGATGACGATTCTGCCGAATATACAAGGCAAAAGATCCATGAGATCACATATGACGTACTCGCTTACAAAGTTGATGTTCGGGATCTCGATGCTGTTGAATCCGCGGTAAAAGAAGCCGTAGATACTTTCGGTCCGGTCGATGTCCTGATAAGTAACGCCGGAGTATCAAAGATCGAATTATTCACGAATACGGCTCCAGCCGAGTGGAACCGCATCATGGATACGAATATAGGCGGTCTTTATAATCTCACTCATACCGTCCTTCCGTCCATGATCTCCCGTCACAGCGGCAGTATCGTAACTGTATCCTCTATGTGGGGCGTCTGCGGCGCATCCTGTGAAGTCTGCTACTCCACATCGAAGGCCGCCATTATCGGTTTTACAAAAGCACTGGCCCAGGAAGTCGGTCCGTCTAATATCCGTGTGAACTGTGTTGCTCCCGGTGTCATCGATACTGAGATGAACGCTGTACTGGACGATGAGACCCGGGAAGCTCTCTGTGATGAGACCCCGCTTTGCCGTATCGGCACTCCGGAAGAAGTCGCCGATGCCATCTTTTACCTTGCTGAAGACACATCTTCTTTTATCACCGGGCAGGTACTCGGTGTAAACGGCGGCTACATCACCTAAGTATTATTCTTGCACATGCAAAAGGACTGTCGGGAATAACCCGGCAGTCCTTTTAATATTCTTTATTTTCCGATCAATGCAGGAAAGCTTTTCCTAAGATAAATCCGTAGAAGATCTCACAGAATGTAAATAATGCGCATGTCATAACTACAAACCGCATCGCATTCTTCTGCGTCCCCTTTGGCTTCAGATTATCGAAGAAATAATCATATAGGCAAACGATGAAGAATACTAATCCGAATGTCTTAAGTATCGGAGAAATATTGATCAGTGCAGAAGACTGCGAATGGTAGTAGATCGCCGTCCAGATCCAGGAAACAAGATTCAAAATCGAATACGGGAAAAGACTTAATCCGATCCAGGATACTGTTGAAAGGAAATCAACTCTCTTTACTTTGAAAAGACCGTACGCAAGAAATACAAACAGGACCATGGTTCCAAAAGCAAAGAAATCAACAAATACAGTGATAATACTGCGCCAGAATCCGAATCCGCCGGATTTGGTTACCAAAAGAGCAAAATAACGGGAATCCGTATTCGGCCAGAAACCTGTAAGAAGATTAAAATACGCAGCATTCTCTTTAAAGATCCAGCACGAAAGAAGATTGATGGCAAGAATAAATGCCGGGAACGTCAGACCGAGAAGGAAGTTATCACTTGTCGCACGGTCAGTGCAGGAATTGATAGGGTCCTTAATAAACCCGGTCAGGAATCCTCCGATATCATATCCGAAGGAACCTCCTGCCGATTTCATCGCCTGGGGCTTAGGAGAAGCCGCACCGGATTCAGCACGGGAAGCTGCCGGCTGCTGATGAGAAATCAGTTCCCTGGACTGAGCTGTGGGAGTCGGAGCCGATATCACAGCAGGCTTTTTTACAAATTCATTTGCCTTGCCACAGATCGGGCATTCTTGCCTATCATCAGAATACTGCTGACCACATCTAGAACAAAACATGTCTCTACCCCCATTTATATTAAAAAAAATGGTCGGAGTGACCTGACTTGAACAGGCGACCTCTTGCACCCCAAGCAAGCACTCTAGCCAACTGAGCTACACCCCGACGCTCTTTAAATTCTAACACAACAAGGATAACTGTCAATAAAATACAAACAAATTAAATGACGAAAGCAAAAGGATTAACTCATATCAGTGAGGGATAAAAAAGGGACTGTCCCGATGGAACAGTCCCTGAAATCTCAAGCCGATTCTAATATGTAAGATTAGAATTCACGGGAACGGGATCCCGGGTGCGGAGTGGTGTCTTCCTGAGTATTCTCAGAGAAATCTCTTCTCTGACGCTTCTCAAAACGATCGCCATGTCCTCTTCTCTCACGATTCGGACGATCATTTCTTCTAGGAGCACTCTCCTCTTCTACGAAGCCTTCCGGTTTCTCCATGCAGTCGCGCATAGAAAGGTTGTAACGGCCCTGACTGTCAACCTCAAGGAGTTTTACCTTAACGACATCGCCTTCCTTAACTGCATCTTCAACGTTCTCAACACGGCCCCAAGCCATCTTGGAGATATGTACGAGACCTTCCTTACCCGGCAGGAACTCTACGAAAGCACCGAACTGCATCAGTCTTGTGACAACACCTTCATACTCAAGTCCGACTTCCGGATCAGCTACGATTCCCTTAATGATGGACATTGCCTTAGCAGCAGCTTCCTGATCAGGTGTAGCAATATGGAGGATACCGTCATCATTGATATCGATCTGAGCGCCTGTATCTGCGATGATCTTGTTGATGACCTTTCCGCCAGTACCGATGACTTCACGGATCTTGTCAACCGGGATCTGCATGGTGATGATTCTCGGAGCATACTTGGAAAGCTCAGCACGTGGTGCGGAAATTCTCGGGAGAAGTACTTCGTTGATGATCTGCTTTCTACCCTTCTGTGTCAGCTCGAAAGCCTTACGGATAATATCAAGGGAAAGACCATCTACTTTGATATCTACCTGGATGGAAGTGATACCGTCTACAGTACCAGCAACCTTAAAGTCCATATCACCGAAGAAGTCCTCGATGCCCTGGATGTCCATGAATACGAGGAAGTCATTCTCATCTTCTTCGTTAACGATAAGACCTGTAGAAATACCAGCTACCGGCTTTTTGATCGGAACACCTGCATCCATAAGAGCCAGTGTACTTGCACAAACAGAACCCTGGGATGTGGAACCGTTAGACATCAGGATCTCGGATACTGTACGGATCGCATACGGGAACTCTTCCTCGGAAGGAAGTACCGGAACAAGGGATCTCTCGGCGAGAGCACCATGACCGATCTCACGACGTCCCGGAGAACGGGAAGCCTTTGCCTCACCAACGGAGTAACCCGGCATGTTGTAGTAGTGCATATAACGCTTGGATACTTCGTTATCCAGACCATCAAGTGTCTGAGAGTAGGAAAGCGGAGCAAGAGTACAAGTTGTCATAACCTGTGTCTGGCCACGCTGGAAGAGACCGGAACCGTGAACACGCGGGAGAAGTCCGACATCGCAGGACAGCGGACGGATCTCATCAAGACGGCGTCCATCAACACGGACATGCTCTTTGAAGAGATAGTTACGAACGACCTTCTTCTCAAGTTTATAAACGGCATCAGCCAGATAAGGCAGATACTCTTCATTCTGCTCTGTCAGATAAGCCTCGATCTCCTTGGTAAGAGCTTCGATGTTTGCATCACGGACGGACTTATCTACAGCAAGAACTGCCTGACGCATCTTTTCCCAAGCAAAGTCCTTCACGAGTGTGAATACTTCTTCCGGAACATCTGCAGACTCGTATGTGAACTTCTCTTTACCGATCTCAGCAACGATGCTGTTGATGAACTTAACGATCTCCTTGATGGTCTCATGACCGATAGCGATCGCCTCGAGCATTGTCTCATCCGGAACTTCGTTCGCACCGGCCTCAACCATGCAGATTTTCTTGGCTGTACCAGCAAGAGTTACATACATGCGGCTCTCTTTTCTCTGCTCTTCTGTAGGATTGATGATAACATCATCACCGATGAGACCGAGAACTACTCCACCGACAGGTCCGTTCCACGGAATATCGGAAATAGCGATAGCGATGGATGTACCGATCATAGCTGCGATCTCAGGAGAGCAATCCTGATCTACGGACATTACCATGTTGGAAACAACTACATCATTTCTCAGATCCTTCGGGAACAAAGGACGGATCGGACGGTCAATAACACGGGATGTGAGGATCGCCTTCTCGGAAGGACGGCCTTCTCTCTTGATGTAACCACCCGGAATCTTACCTACTGCATACATCTTCTCTTCATAGTCAACAGACAGCGGGAAGAAATCAACGCCTTCACGAGGTGTCTTAGAAGCTGTAACTGTAGAAAGGATCGCTGTCTCACCATAACGGATAAGACAAGCACCGTTTGTGAACTGAGCAAGTTTTCCTGTCTCAACAACGAGCGGACGGCCGGCCAGTTCGGTTTTGAAAATCTTTTCCATAAAAACCTCCATGATTTTTTAATAAGGAGGTAGCTTGTAGATTCATACTCCGTGCAAGACGGGATATCAATCTACCCACTACACCCCTTAAAACTATAATTGCGCGCATAATACGCAACATATCTATATTATAGATATAAAGGAGAAAAATCAAGCATCTGGGATGATATGTTTTTCTCCTTCTTCAGGAAAAGAAAAAGAGGTTGGCTCTCCGTGATTTAAATCACTTATGAGACAACCCCTTTCTTTTACGATCTGATATACATTACTTTCTGATGTTCAGACGAGCAATGATAGAACGATAACGCTCGATGTCGATTTTTGCAAGATAGTCAAGAAGACCTCTTCTCTGACCTACGAGCATCA
>Ga0247610_10008645_pt1 | contig 10343 bp, 8 predicted proteins | sample 174DNAGHGhighgp2_FD_193483 | JGI IMG/M metagenome (GOLD analysis project Ga0247610, IMG submission 193483) | Sheep rumen microbial communities from Palmerston North, Manawatu-Wanganui, New Zealand - 1742 DNA GHGhigh gp2 | ecosystem: Host-associated > Mammals > Digestive system > Stomach > Rumen ... | reverse complement strand
AAAGGCATGGACGATGCGCGTTTTGCAGCCATACAATCTTATATTAATTTAGGTGCCATTGAGATTAGGAAAGTCGATGTCAACCGTGCGGATTTCAAGACCTTAGTGCATCATCCTTACCTCAGCTACGAGCAGGTGAAGCGCATCTTCAACCAACGCGAGAAGCGTGGCATGATCAAAAACTGGGCGCAACTGGAGGCATTGCTCAAGGAAGAAGGGGAGGTGAACCCGCTTTTGGAGCAGTATGTGAAGTATTGAGGAGCACTCCTGAAAAAAAAGTTGCTACTTTTTTTTAATTTTCGGCAAAAAGTTACTATAAGTATCCTAAACCACTAAACTTAAGGATACCTATGGAAAAGAAAAACGCCACCACCAAGACCCGTAAAAATCAAAACCTTACTCTCCTTCAGGCCATCGAGACTGTGGCCGAAAACTCTAAGGACTCCAAGATGAGCGCTGACTTCATGAAAGCCTCAGCTTTCGAAATCAAGTTCCTCGCCGAACAATACGGCATCAGCGAGCGGCAGGCCGTCATTTTTGCCATCTGCATGGACGAAGGTCCCAACCGCGTAGACTACCATGACTTGGCCCGTCACCTCGACCTTGGCAACATCGCCGTGTTGGCCTTCGCCAACGACATCGACGCATTGGTGCATCGCCGTCTGCTGCGCTTCCGTGACGTGAAGGACGAGGACGACTTCGATGTGCCCACCGCTGTCATCCGTTGCCTGAAACACAACGAAGTGTATCAGTTGCCCGTCCACAAAGGCCTTGACTGTGCCGGCATGTTCGAGGTGCTGGAACAATGGTTCAACGACCTCGATGACAATGCCATCAGTCCACAAGAGCTGTATGAGGAGATGAACAGGCTGTTCGACGACAACCCGCAGGTGGCCTTCGGCCAAAAGGTGAAGCAGCTGCATCTTCAGGAGACCGATGAATTGCTCCTCGTGTTGTTTTGCTACTATCTGATCTGCAAGTGCGACGATGACATCCGTTTCGGACAAATGGAGGACGTCTTCAACAATGGTGCCGACTTCAACAACGCCAAGGCCGCTTTGCGCAGCGACAGTCACACGCTTCAAACGGCCAAACTTATCGAGTTCCGCTGCGAGGATGGCATCGTCAACAATACGCAATTCAAACTGACCGAGGGTGCCAAGCGCGATTTGCTTGCCGAGCTGAAAATCAACACCACCACGGAGGAACACCTCGCCGATGTGATTGAGCCTGACCAACTCACGCCCAAGACCATGTTCTACACCGAGACCGTTCAGCATCAGGTGGAGGAACTCAACCGGTTCTTTGAGCCGGAGCAATATGCCAAAATCCGTGAGCGCATGCAGCAGCGCGGTTTCCGACAGGGCTTCACCTGCCTATTTCATGGCAGTCCGGGCACGGGAAAGACCGAGACCGTCTATCAGCTGGCCCGCCTTACGGGGCGTTCCATCATGACTGTCGATGTGCCGAGCATCAAGAGCAAGTGGGTGGGTGACTCGGAGAAGAACATCAAGGCCTTGTTCGACCGTTACCGCAGCCTCGTGCAGCGTGCCGAGAAAGCCCCAATACTGCTCTTCAACGAGGCCGACGCCATCATTGGCATCCGCAAGGCTGGTGCCGAAGACGCGGTGGACAAGATGGAGAACACCATCCAGAACATCATCCTGCAGGAGATGGAGACCTTGGACGGCATCATGATTGCCACCACCAATCTCACCGAGAACCTCGACAGCGCTTTCGAGCGCCGTTTTCTTTACAAAATCGCCTTCGAGAAGCCCGATGCCATAGTGCGAGGCAAAATCTGGCAACAGATGATTCCCGAACTTTCCGATGCCGATGCCACCACCTTGGCCGAGCATTTCGACTTCAGCGGTGGACAGATCGAGAACGTGGCCCGCAAGTACGCTATCAACAGTATTCTCTACGGCAACGACACCGAGATGCTTCCCATCCTGGAAGACTACTGCCGCTGCGAGCAGCTGAACAATAACATTACCCGAAAGAGGATTGGGTTTTAATGCTTTTAAGTGTTTGATACATAAATACGGCAAAAAACACTTTGAGAACTAAAATAATAGTTGTATTTTTGCATATGTTATTATTTCAATAAGACTGAATCCTCAGAAACAAATAACAAGTCCATAATATATAATATCGTTATTAATAAGTATAAAATCATCAATAATGAAAAAAGTTTTTCTAAACCAAAAAGAAGCCCTCATCGAAGAGTACAAGGAATGTGATGAGGCAACAAAAGCAGTTGTGGCAAAATTAAACCATTTGTATGCTGAACAGATTATGGACATCATGAAGAGTCATGATGTTAAAGAGATTATCCTTTATGATGAGTCGATGGGGGAATACTTCCCCGAATTTGAGGAAAACTATAGAGACTATGATGAACAACGGTATTACACTTTTTCTCGTGAGGATGGCGAGATGGAGTATTGGATTTGTCGTTTGGCCATCATCGACGATGAACTGAAGATGCGCGTGCAAGTATGGGATGAATCTTCCGATGAATACGAAGAGGAAGAAGAAGAAGAAGAGTGGCGCGACTTCAGTGAAATAAACGCAATAGAAGACTTGGAGACCAAAGAGGTTCTCATTCGTTATTTGGAAGAAAGTGACGAAGCCTTCAATGTTGTTGAAGAGCATCCGGAATTGTTGGCATTGGAGGAGGAATAATTACGAATCATTGTGTCAGCCACAATTTGAAGATAAGGCTTGAAAGATGATTGCCGAGGAACTGGAACGGTTGCAAACCCGCATTATCCGAAGCATCATTGAGGGGAACATCAAGATTAAAGCGAAGAAATGATGGAAATTGAAAACTTAGACAAATTCCCACAAGAGATCGGCCGTGCGCCATTGCTGACGAAAGGAGAACTTTTTTTCCTGTAATTTTTGAATTTTCGGCAAAAAGTTTCTATAATTATGTCGAAACCAATAAATATACAATATGAATACTGATCCACTTGCAATAGAACTCCCCAGGCCGAGAACAGGGCTGGATGCCGTCTATGACGGAAAGGTAAGGGAACTCCTCAAGACCTACAACCACCTCGAGTCGCCGAGTGTCTTTATCAAGAGGCTTGTCGCCGTTTACCAAGAAGCCTATGGTGTCGAGGGCAAAATGACTAGAGAGTTGCAGGAGGAGGCCATTGCTCACCTTTCGTTCGAGAATTTAGAACAGCTCTATATCAAAGTTGGCAATGACGAGGAAAAAGAAAGCGATTGAATTGATTCTCGACCAATGCCGTGAATTGGAGCACATCCACCGCACACATATTGTGGATGGCCATTATGAGCGATGCTTCATTTCAAGGCCAATGGCAGGACTTCCTGACGGCGTTGAGATAGTGATCGATGGAGAAGAGGACGATGAACTTTCCGCCAACACTCCGCATTTCCATATACGAGTGGGAGCGAGGAATTACGGAAAACTGAGCGACAGCAAGTCCCAACGGATGGAATTAGAGGTGTATATCAAGGATATTCACAAACTGAATGTGTGGCGTAGGGAAGTGACAGTATTTGTGGGTTTTCAGGTATTATCCAGAGTCCGCAGGGAAGTCCGCAAATGGTTAGACATGAAAAACCCGTCATTTGAGGGCTATACCAACTGGCAGGTTTTAGTCCATTTTTGGAATGTCAACAACCCATCGCACAGAATCCAACAGGAGTATGCTGAAAGCAAGGGGCGTCCCAATGAAATATCGACAAATGGCTCACACGGCGACTCGTTCCTGCTCGTGGTTGAGAACGAAAATGATTACCGAAAGGTTTACGACTATTGGAGGTCGGAGTATAACCCGACGGACTATTTCGACGATGAGAATATTTTCCAGCCGCTCCCCGATTCTCAATCTTTTTGGTGGTATGCCAACAGCGTTGGATTGCACGACGAAGAAGATGACTATTGCTATGCGGGGAAAGCTTATGAGACAATCCAGACCTTAGTCAAAACCTTCCCTGATGTCATGTTTCGCAGAATAAAGATTACCCACAACAAAGAAACAGACAGAATGCTTTGTCATGCTGTCCGGCATGGAGGTTCGTTGGATGAGGAACTATGCCTGTCCGACTTGGTTGTCAGACATAGCGATTACGGTGATATTTGGAAAAACTGCAAATCATTCTATGCCGAACAAAAAGAGTTTTAGTGATGCCCTGTCGAGGCTAATAATTTTGTTGCCATTTCTGAATTTTCAGCAAAAAGTTTCTATATTATCCTGATCTTCTAAACTCGAGATACCTATGGAAAAGGAAAACACCACACACCAAGGACACTTTAAATTACTCTAAAAATGAAAACGAAAAAAGATGTGTTGAATGCTGTCGTCAAGTCTTTTCCCGTTTATGAAGTGCAACAGATTTGTCTAGATGGCCGTCGCTATCCTCGACGCCGGATCAGTTTGCAGCGTGTTGGCTTTTACGACACCAAAGAGCATGGGGAGGAGGCGATGCGCGAGCTTTTGGAAACAGAGAAAAAGAATTATGAGGCGAGAGGGTTGGACTATCACGACGATTGTCTCGGCTATTTTTTATTTGAGTTGTTGGTTCATGACAAGCCCTCTTCGTTTTATTGGAACGAGCGTCCTTGCAAGTGTTATTCATTCACTGCTGATGGTAAATTGAATGATTTTGTTGCGCTGGATGAATTCGGATGGTATCGTGGCCGTAAAACAGAAGATATCCGTTTCAAGGTTGGGGACATCGTCGAGGTCGTTGACGACGGCGTTGCTGAACTAGTGATTATTGGAGGCTTACCGATGACCAAAGAGTATTACCGTTACTTGGAAGAGAACGAAGAAGAATGTGAACATCCTTGCCAATTCCTCAACGAAAGCGATGACTGCTACCTTGTCTATCCCGTGGATGGAGAAAAGGGGGTACACTATCATCCACAGTGTTATAAGGTCTTCCCTCCAACACGTCCTGTCTCCGCCCGTATCACTGCGCTGCTGAAGGCCAGACTTGCTATGGAATTGCCAGCAGGGAAGAAGCCTGAGAAGTAAGAATTGGGCTATACTGATAAATGTGGCGCAGATCTTTTATGGGATGGCGCCACTTTTTTTGAATTTTTTGCCAAAAAGTATCTATATTATGCTGTAACAATAAAATACGAAGCGACTATGAGAACTTATTTGCAACAATTCTTTCCATGCCTGGAAAACAGACACGTCTATCCCTATCGTGTTGTCTATCCGATGATGTTGGAGCATATCGATTTTGCACCCATCACCATCCTTTATGGCAACAATGGTAGTGGGAAATCCACACTGCTGAATGTCATGGCCCAGCATCTTGGCCTTAAGAAAATGACATTAGGCAACGACAATGAGTATTTCGAAGGATACGTGAAAAAGTGTTCTTCATGTATTGATGATGAAGGGCTTCCTGAAGAAAGTTCGTTTATCCGGAGCGAGGACATCATGGTGAAAATTGCCAAGCAACGGAAACTTTACGCTGAAATTAAAAATGAAGTCTTTTCAGACAAAGAAATAGAAAAAATGAGTGATTATGGGATAAGCGAGAACCTATATGAAAAAGCGCTGACAGATCCCGAGTCAGTGAATGCAGCGGATTACGCCCTCCTGAGTCGATTGGGGGATTTTCAAAAAGCCCGATTGAAGTTGGACAACAGCGAAGCCACCTCCAACGGGGAAACGGCTTTGGAGTATTTCAAGGAACATCTTTTTGATGAGTCGTTCTATCTGCTTGATGAACCTGAGAACTCCATGGCTCCTGCATTTCAGCAACAACTGGCCCAGCATATCGAATTGCTGGCGCGATTGGATACTCAATTTGTCATTGCCACCCATTCGCCTTTCCTGCTTGCCATACCCAATGCAAGGATTTACGACCTCGATGCTCGCCCCTCTATGGAGAGGGCATGGTATGAGTTGGAAAACATGAAGGCTTACTATCGGCTTTTTAAACAATTTGAGGATCGGTTTTGAAATCTTGAAGGAAACTGTTTTTTGTTTTCTCCAAAATAGTGCTTAATTTTGCAAGTCATTAACGATAATATGAGTTTCAACGACTATTGGAAAGAAAAAACCGCCAAAAGCAAAAAGTCGTGGGCGGCCAAAGCCAAACGCTTTGCCCAAAAGCACATGCAGTTGGAGTCAATTCGAAGCGAGATTGTCTATGGCCATATGAAAAGAGATGAGGTGCGCAGCCTTCTGGATGAGCATCGGACTGTTCAGAATCCCATAGCACGATGGGATTCTAATATGCACTTCTCTTTTTCAGAACAGGGACTTAGTGAGGCTATGCAAGCAGAGGGTGCCGATGTCAGTTCTTTAACGATGACGATAAGCAGGAAGAATATTGTAGGCCAGCAACCACATGAAATAGCATACGGAGACATGCTTGACGTTGCTGGCAATCGTCGTGATTTGTATGAAAAGTTCACCGATCTGGAAACCTGCACCATTAATTATCGAGAAGTAACGATGGTTATCTGCCGCTATACTTATCTGCAGCAGCCTTTTGCCATGTATGAGCTCGTGCCATGCAAGCAACTGTCTATTTCCGATTTGAGATTGGAGGAGACAAGTTTCAGCACCCTGAACATTGCAACCTTGCTGATGGAAATAGCTGCCGAATGGGAACTGCGGCAGGAAGAGTTCAACTACCACGCCAAGAAACTGAAACTCCGCACCATGGAGGCTGCCACAACAGACAGCATTGAGTTTGAACTCTGGGATGAGAAGAAGTTGCAGAAGAAGATTCCGGAATACATCTCAAAGGACTACAACATCGACAAAATCATCGAACAGGTGAGCCGCCCTTGGAAGTCGGCTGTCAAGAAGTTTATCGATGCCGCACTGGAACGGTCGTTAAAGGATGAGGTTGAGACAATTGAGCCGTTTAATTGTAGATGCTCCAGCTCTAAAAGATTTGTGGATGACATTTTCCGTCCCTATTTGGAAAAGTCCGGATTGCAGGAGGTAGAGATGGAATTTCCAAAAAGGCCCGAAACAACGGATGTCATCTTGAAGTATCAAGGTACCCAGTCTCGTTTGTCATCTGATTATCAAGGTATCTACTTTTACCCCAACGCTTATTATGATGGGTGTTTTTTGGTTTTGTTGGAAAAGACCCCATTGAGTGCCGTCGCTGATTATCTGAAGATGATGTCTGCCCTCAACCAGAAGATGGACGAGACGATTTTGCAGGTCTTGCACATCTACGACCAACAGATGCAGCAGAAGGAAGCGTATCTTACGGCAGTAGAGCATTTGGAAACATTGGCCCAGGAGTATGCGGGCAAGCCTGTCGGAAAAATGATGAAGTATCTCCGCTGGGAGGCCGGCCGATTAATTAATAGTGGATACTTGAAACTCTTGATACCAACAATTAAGGTCGTCAGCGACAACTCCTTTAGTTATTTGGCAGAAAAAAGAAAGTATTTCAATAGCCAAATCACTCAAGAAGAAGTAGTTCTATGGGTCGATACAGATTGCCATATTGTATATGCCAGTGACCCTGTTGCGACTTCTGTTGAAGACAAGCGGTTACTTTCCAGGACGGTTCAAGAGTTCATTAGACAATTTGGTCATTCTGATCCCAAACCCATACTGGCGATTGATTTCATCGAACAAAAACTGAAATAAGTAGATGAGCAAAACAGTTTACATAATAGACATGAGACGCGAGACTACGAGACGCGTGACATTGGCCCCTCGGCAGGTTTAGGGACCAGTCCCGTGTCCCCAAGTCCCGTGTCCCGCGTCAAATGATATTGAGTTTTAATTTTGAATAATTACTTATTATGTCCATAGCAATTAACGAAACCGAATTGATGACCCTTTTGGAGGTCACGCCCACATGGCAAAACATCATGCTGACCGGCCGTCATGGCATCGGCAAGTCGCAAATCCTTACCCGTTATTTCAAGTCGAAAGGCATACCGGTGAAGACCCTCTTCCTCGGACAGATGAGCGACCCTGGCGACCTGTTAGGTCTGCCCAACAAGGACGAGGAGACAGGTAAGACCGTCTTCATGCCACCTTATTGGTTCCCTGTCGACGGCCAACCCATAGTGCTTTTCTTGGACGAGATCAACCGTGCCCGTCCCGAGATTTTGCAAACGGTGATGGACCTCGTGCTGAACCGCAAGCTGGCCGGTCGCGAGTTGCCCGAAGGCAGCCGCATCATCGCGGCAGGCAACGACGGCGAGGAATACCAACTCACCGACCTCGACCCGGCATTGGTGTCGCGCTTCAACATCTACACCTTCCGTCCCACGGTGGAGGACTGGCTGCTGTGGGCAACGCGTACGGGTCTCGACGAGCGCATCCTCAATTTCATCAGCGCCAATCCCGAGTTGCTCGACCGCAGCGCCGACACCAAGGAAGACCAAGGTCTTGACAAAGATCCCGACCGCCGCGCCTGGGAGAAGGTGGCCCGACTGATGGAGAATATCCCCAACCCCTTGCCCGTGCATCAGAAGGTGGTGGCCGGCATCATCGGCGTTCAGGCAGCAGCACAGTTATTCCTTTCGTTCCGAAAGGACGACCTTTCGCCCGTTGACCTGCTCACCGACTTCAAGAAAGCCAAGAAATCGCTCGACAAATACGAGTTGCATCAATTGTCGTTGCTCAACGATGCCTTGGTGCGTTTCTTCGAGACCGACAAGGCCGACACCCTCGACCGCGAAATGGTGCGTAAAAACCTAAAGGCGTACCACGACTACCTGCTCAAGAACCACCGCGAAGCCTACGCTCATTTTGTGTCGCTCATCGACGGCACGGGCTATAAGAAGATGCTGCTTCTCATCAATAAGGAAATGCCCGACACCTACAAGCAAATTGTCGAATTCATCCAAACCTTATGACTTCCCTTCGACAAACTCAAGGCAACGCTCGTGAACGCATACAAATGGTAGCGGAGCAATGGTTCCTGACGGAGCCGGTGTTTTTTGCCGTGTATTGCAGCCATCGCCTGGCGATGAATGCCAATATGCTGTGCCCGTTGCGCACCGGGCAGGGACGCATCGAGTACAACCCGACCGTTATCGACACATTGCAGGACAACCTGTTGAATGAGTTGCTGAAGGTGGAGATGATCCGTATCCTGCTGCAACATCCATACGCCAGGCAACCTTTGGGTTGCAAGCCCATCGTTCAGCATGCGGCCAGCGATATGGTCATCTCACCTGCCTATAAGTTTTCGTGGATTGACCTAACAAAGCCAGAAGATTATGGCTTACCCGTGGGACAGTATTATGAATGGTATGCCAACAGGTTGAACGACAAGGCTGTTCATCATGATGGAGATGCACCCAGCGAGGGCAACTCTGACACCAATGAGCAACAAGGTGAAGGCATCCAAGGTCAAGGGAAAAAAGATGAATACCAGGAACTTTCCAGCAGTTCAGAGAGAAAAGACTGCGAAGGCAAAGGAAATGGTCAGGGAGAGGGTCAAGGTTCTGGACAAGGCAAAGGGAATGGTCAAGGAAAAGGTCAAGGATCTGGACAAAGTGAAGGGGATGGACAAGGAGAGGGTCAAGGTTCTGGACAAGGTGAAGGGGATGGTCAAGCTTCGGGGCAAGGCAAAGGTCAAGGCAAAGGGAATGGTCAAGGAGAGGGTCAAGGTTCTGGACAAGGTGAAGGAAATGGACAAGGAGATAGTCAAGGTTCGGGAAAAAGCAAAGGGAATAGTAAAGGAGATGGTCAAGGTTCTGGACAAGGTGAAGGAGAGGGTGAAGGAGAAGGTCATGGTTCTGAACAAGGTGAAGGAAATGGACAAGGAGATAGTCAAGGTTCTGGACTTGGCAAAGTAACATCGAAAGGGTTTAGCAAGGGACAAGGAAATGCTTCGGGAGGTGCTGGAATGGGCGATCCTAGCTCGGGCGGGAGTGACAGCGATAGCAAAACACTGAGCGAGGCTGACTACACGGCCCTTTGGGAGGAAGACCAATTCCAGTCGCGGATGATTACCGACCTCATCCAGAGCACGACACAGTGGGGCAGTATGCCCGCCAAAATGATTGAACTCATCAAGAAAGCCGCCGAGGGTAGGATTGACTTCCGCAGCGCCTTGCGGGGCTTCCGTGCCAGCATCCTCTCACAGAAACGCCGCCTGACCCGTATGCGTCCCAGCCGCCGTTTTGGCTTCGAGCAGATGGGCAGCCGTTATGACTTCATCACTCGTATCCTTGTGGCAGTCGACACCAGCGGATCGGTAGGTTCAGAGGAACTGGGTCGCTATTTCAACGTCATCACCACCTTCTTCAAGTATGGCATCCAGCAGGTGGATGTCCTCATGTTCGATGCTTGCGTTCAAGGTGACGTCATGAAACTGGACGAAGCCAAGAAGCGGAAGCA
>Ga0247610_10008644_pt1 | contig 10344 bp, 11 predicted proteins | sample 174DNAGHGhighgp2_FD_193483 | JGI IMG/M metagenome (GOLD analysis project Ga0247610, IMG submission 193483) | Sheep rumen microbial communities from Palmerston North, Manawatu-Wanganui, New Zealand - 1742 DNA GHGhigh gp2 | ecosystem: Host-associated > Mammals > Digestive system > Stomach > Rumen... | reverse complement strand
AAACCGCGTATTGTAGGTACCAAGTGCGTGGGGTGTCACCTCTGCCGTTTGGTATGTCCGACCCATGCAATCGGGATGGCCCACCGCATGCCGAAGACCAAATAAAAAAAAGGAACTCGAAAGTTCCTTGTGAGCCACTTCCCGGACTCGAACCGGGGACCTACGCATTACGAATGCGTTGCTCTACCAACTGAGCCAAAGTGGCGAAGTTCGCCGGCAACTTTTGCTAAGAACTTAGCAGTATGCTGGCATGAAATTTGTAGCCTTATCTTGAAAGCGGGTGCAAAGGTACTACATTTTTTTGACATACGCAAATATTTTATGAAAAAAAGTGCAATAATAGTTATTTTTTTGGCGTTCATGCTGGGACTGCAGGCGCAAACGCATGTGCGCGTGTACGACGAGCATATACGCACGCTGCGCGTAGCGCGCTCGTTCCTTACTCTATATGCCCCGCTGGACGGTTCGGACGCTGAGAACACGCTGGATATCTCCTTCGATGAAATGAGTCATGATGTGCATTTCTATTCGTACACGGTGCAACTCATGAATGCCGACCGGACGAAGGAGAGCGAACTCCTCTCCGGTGAGTATTTGCAGGGTTTCACGACGCAGGACATTACGGACTATGAGCACTCCATCAATACGAGCCGCGAATATACCCATTACCGGTTCTCCTTCCCGAACGCCGACATGGTGTTGACCAAAAGCGGTAATTACCGACTGATGATCTACGTGGACGGCGACCGCGATAAACGGGTGGCAGAAGTGGATTTCTGCGTGGTGGAACCGATGGTGAAGATCGAGGGCAGCGTACGCAGTAATACGGATATCGAGTTCAACGGGCGTTATCAACAACTGGACCTCGATGTGAACACCGCTGCCATCAACCTCAAGGACCCCAACGAGATACGCGTGCTCGTGACCCAGAATAATCGCACCGACAATGCCGTTTGGTTGAATCGTCCCACTTATCTGGCGCAGAATCATCTGAAGTACCAGCAGCAACGCGACCTCATTTTTGAAGGAGGCAATGAGTACCTTCATTTTGATGCGTTCTCCCGTTACTATGCCGGTACAGGTATCGACCGCGTATTCTACGAGATGGGTGATTATCAGGTGGTCCTCTTTGCGGACGAGATCACGACGGGCGAGTATATCCATCATTACGATGCGGACGGTGCGTACCGCGTCAACGCCGAGCATACGACCGACAGCGATGTGGAGGCGGAGTATATGTGGGTGCACTGGACCCTACCGGTGGAGCGCCCTTGGTTCGACGGTTCGCTGTATGTAGGCGGTGACCTCTTCGGCAATGAGATGAGTATGCGAAATCGCATGCAGTATGACTCTGACGCACGCTGTTACTGGCTCACGGCCCTCGTCAAGCAGGGTGGGTATGATTACCAGTATTGGTTCGTTCCCAAAGGGGAAAACAAAACTACCACCCAGCGAGTGGATGGTAGTTATTGGCAGACTGAGAATGAATACGCCGTCTATGTCTATTGGCGTCCGTTCGGAGCGCGGTACGACCGTCTAATCGGCGTCACATTCATTCATTAATTCTTTCATTCTTTCATTACTTAATCGTCGATACGAAGGAATTGACCTTTCGTGTTGAAGACAAGATCCATCTTGTTGTTCAACTCGACTTCCTGTTTCATCGTCTCCCGTTTGTACTCCGTGATGGTTGCATTCGGGAAAGTCTCATGCACATAATTCAGGATGATCTCCGGTACCAACGCTTCGTTGATACCGTTCTTGTTGCTCACCTTGCGCAGTTGGGCTTTGTTATTGCATTCCAACTTCGTTCCGTCTTCCATGTGCAGCACATATTTATAGTGCTTAGGCATGGTTTTCTCGCTGGTGATGAGTTGGATCTGGTCCTGCGTAAAATTAACCAGCACCGCCTCCTGCACATTCTGCGGCAATTTGGCGAAAGTCATGGGTTGTTTACCGCGTGCAAAAGCACCGAGCGTGATGACACTCATCAGCGCTATGAATAGAATCTTTTTCATTTCAGTCTTTCTTTAATTGCTTTGCTTTCTGCTTCATAACCCGGTTTGTCCAGCAGCGCGAACATATTCTTCTTGTATGCCTCCACGCCCGGTTGGTTGAACGGATTGACATCCAGTACATAACCGGAGATACCGCATCCGCGTTCGAAGAAATAGATGAACTGACCGATGTTGTACTCGTCGATCTTCTCGAAGCTGATATGGATATTGGGTACTCCACCGTCGACATGCGCGAGTTGCGTACCGAGTTCTGCCATCTTATTCACTTCGTCCACACGCTTGCCGGCCAGGAAATTAAGGCCGTCCAGGTTCTCCTCATCCATCGGAACGAGTACGGTCTTGTTCGCTTTCTCAATCGAGATAACGGTCTCGAAGATCGTACGCTCGCCGTCCTGGATCCATTGACCCATAGAGTGCAGGTCGGTCGTGAAATCTACGCTTGCCGGGAAGATAGCCTTATGGTCCTTACCCTCTGACTCACCGTAGAGTTGTTTCCACCACTCGGAGAAATAATGCAGTTTGGGGTTGAAGTTAACGAGTATCTCGATCTTCTTACCACCCTGATAGAGCGCATTACGCATCGCTGCATACTGGCATGCGGGGTTCTCGGCGTACGGCACTTTGACATCCGTCGCTTTCTCCATATCCTGCGCACCGCGTACCAATGCCTTGATGTCACCACCTGCAACCGCAATCGGCAGCAGACCTACCGGGGTCAGTACCGAGAAACGACCGCCTACATTATCGGGGATGACGAAGGTGTTATAGCCCTCTTTGGTTGCCAGGCTACGCAGCGCACCTTTCGCACGGTCGGTTACCGCTACGATACGATGTTTCGCTTCCTCTTTGCCTACCTGCTTCTCCAGCATGGTCTTAAGCAGACGGAAAGCCAGCGCGGTCTCGGTCGTCGTACCCGACTTGGAGATATTGATGATACCGAACTGCTTGTCAGCCAGGAACTCCATCAACTCTGCCAAGTAGTCCTCGCCGATGTTATTACCGGCATATACGACATACGGGTTCTTGCGGTCTTTGGCTACGAAGGCATCAAAAGCCGAGCACAAAGCCTCATTCACAGCGCGTGCACCCAGGTATGAACCACCGATACCGGCTACGATCACTACCTCGCAACGCTTGCGCAGTTCGTCTGCACTCGCCTGTACCTCATCCAGGAACGCATCCGTGATAGAGGAGGGTAGGTGTACCCATCCGATATAATCATTGCCGGCTCCCTGACCGTTCTCCAACAGCAGGTTAGCTTCCTCGGTTTTTGACTCCAGTTGTTTCAATACTGCAGCGTCCACAAACGATGCTGCATTCTTCAAACATAGTTTCATAATTTATTGTAATTTAGTTGTTAATGCTTTGATAATCGGTTTCGCTTTTTGTTTGTTGTACAGGATCTCATACATCGCCTCCACGATCGGCAGCGACACCTGCATCCGCTGGTTCGCCTCATGGATCGCTTTGGTGCCGTAGTATCCTTCGGCTACCATCTCCATCTCCATCTGCGCGGCCTTCACTGAATATCCCATACCGAGCATTTGACCGAACTGGCGGTTACGGCTGAACTGTGAATAACCCGTCACGAGCACATCGCCGAGGTATCCTGATGCGGTGATGTCACGCGGTACATTACTCATCGCCGTCGCAAAACGCTGGATCTCCTGGATAGCATTCGATAGCAGCACGGCCTGGAAGTTATCGCCGTAATGGAGTGCCTGACACATACCTGCCGCGATCGCGTAGATATTCTTCATCACCGAACTGTACTCCAGTCCGATCACATCGTTCGAGATGGTGGTATGTACATAACTCGTTCGGAAAAGCTTCGACCATGTCTCCGCGTTCTGCCTGTTCTCGCATCCGATAGTGAGGTAACTCAGTCGTTCCAACGCGATCTCTTCCGCATGGCACGGACCGGCGATTACGCCCAACTGGTCAAAACTGATACCAAAACGATTATGCAGATAATCGGTGATGATCACATTCTCATCCGGGATCATACCCTTCACAGCCGAGATCACCACTTTATGGGTCATGTCCCGACGGATCTTCGTCAGCGTCTGCTTTACATAAGGCGAAGGGATGGCGAGAATCAGCACATCCGACTGTGCAACCGTCTGGTTGATATCCGAACTGAAATGGATACGACTCACATCAAACTCCGCCGCACCTAAATAAGTGGGGTTCTTGCCGGTCGCAATGAATTCATCAATCACCTCCTGACGACGGATGAACCAGTTGATATCGCTTTGGTTCTGCATCACGATCTTGGCTAACGCCGTCGCCCAGCTTCCCGAACCCAATATTGCTACTTTCCGATACATATTATGCCTCCGGTTTCATAGTGGGGAATAGCAAAACTTCTTGAATAGTCGATTGACCCGTCATAAACATCGTCAGACGGTCGATACCGATACCGATACCCGAGGTCGGCGGCATACCGTACTCCAGTGCACGCATGAAATCATGGTCGATTACCATGGCTTCGTCGTCTCCCTTATCGGCCAATTTCATCTGCTCCACGAAACGGTTATATTGGTCAATCGGGTCGTTGAGCTCGCTGTAGGCGTTCGCCAACTCTTTTCCGTTCACCATCAACTCGAATCGTTCCGTCAGGCCCGGTTTGCTTCTATGCATCTTCGTCAGCGGACTCATCTCAACAGGGTAGTCGGTGATGAAGGTCGGTTGGATGAAGGTACCCTCGCAGGTCTCGCCGAAGATCTCGTCAATCAATTTACCCTTACCCATATGCTCCGTGTCTTCGATACCGAGTTTCTTGGCCTCCACGCGTATGGCATCCTCGTCCATGTTCGCCAGATCCAGACCCGTCTTCTCTTTGATGGCATCCAAAATAGGCAAACGGCGGTAAGGCGCTTTGAAATCCACTTCGTGGTCACCGATCTGCACCTTCGTCGTACCGTTCACGGCGATCGCTATCTTCTCCAGCAACTTCTCCGTGAAACTCATCATCCAGTTATAGTCCTTGTATTGCACATAGAGCTCCATGCAGGTGAACTCGGGGTTGTGGGAGCGGTCCATACCTTCGTTGCGGAAGTTACGGCCGATCTCATACACGCCCTCAAAACCACCAACGATGAGTCGCTTCAGGTACAACTCCGTCGCGATGCGCAGGTACATATCTACATCGAGCGTGTTATGATGCGTGATGAACGGACGAGCCGATGCACCACCGGCTATCTGCTGCAGGATCGGCGTCTCTACCTCCGTATAACCCGCCTCGTCGAATACCTGACGCATCGTGCGCAGGATCGTCGCGCGTTTCAAGAAGGTGTCCTTCACGCCTTCGTTCACTACCAGGTCCACATACCGCTGACGATACCGCTGCTCCGGATCATTGAATCCGTCGTACGCTACGCCGTCTTTGTATTTGACGATAGGAAGGGGTCGAAGACTCTTCGCGAGTACGGTTAATTTCTTCGCGTGTACGCTAATCTCTCCCATCTGCGTGCGGAATACAAATCCCTCGATGCCGATGAAGTCACCGATATCCAGCAGTTTCTTGAATACCACATTGTACATCTGCTGCTCCACGGTCGTTGGCGTCTCGCCTTCTGCAACCGGCGCCTGGATGTCGTCGCGGGAAACATACACTTGAATACGACCCTTCGAGTCCTGCAACTCGATGAACGAAGCCTTACCCATGATACGCTTGCTCATCAATCGTCCCGCAATGCGCACCGGAGAACCCGTGTGCCATATACGTTCATCATTTGCATCATTGAGCGAAGCGCTCATTTCATCATTATCCACAAAGTGGGATTTGATGTCCGTCGAAAAACCTGTTACTACATATTCGTCAGCAGGGTAGGGATTGATACCCATCTCGCGCATCGTCTGCAAGCTCTGCCGACGAACCAATTCTTGTTCGCTTAATTCCATTCTATTTGTTCAGTTTTATTTCCTTTTTCTTACGAATTTATGTATTTACATAAAATCCGCTGCAAAGATAGTGCTTTTTTTTGACATATGCAAGCGTGCGCGCATTTTTCGATATTTTTTCTTAAAAATCCCCCAATTATTTGCATATATCATTTTTTTGTTGTACCTTTGCAGCCGCAAAGGTTAAAAAACACAATTATGAGTTACATGCAAATGGCACAGTTAGATGTGCTCAACTTAGTAAGAGGTATCCATTCGGAGGGCGATTATATCGATTTCCGTAACATGCTTGCCCGCTATTTCGCGGATAAGGCGCAAAAGCAGATTGATGCCCTTTGGGATAATGGTACTATCAATGAGCAGACCATTGAACAGTGGGGAAATGAACGAATGAGAACTCCTTATCGCTATGCGGTACATCGTTCTTGATACCAACTGCTTGTTGCAAGCATTACCGTCCAATAGTCCTTATCATAAGATTTGGACCGAAGTATTGGATGGTAACATTAGTTTGTGCGTGAATACGGATATATTGGAGGAATATGAAGAGGTGATTGCACGAAAAGCGACGCCTGAGATCGCACAAAATATCGTTGACGCTATTGTTAATTTGACAACGACCGTCATGCAAAACACCTATGTGCATTTTGAGTTGCTTCCTGCTGATTCAGATGACAATAAATTTGTGGATTGCGCGGTCGCCTCGGACGCTGAATATATTGTAACGAATGACAAGCACTTTAATCCGCTAAATGAAATCCCTTGGCCTAAAGTGGAAATTATCAAAATAACGGAGTTTATAAAACTCATATAACCCTTCGTCGCTGCCACCGACAGCGTAAAAATCGGTACGGGGTATTAGCTCATCTGGCTAGAGCGCGACACTGGCAGTGTCGAGGTGAGCGGTTCGAGTCCGCTATACTCCACAAAATAATTTCTAAAACCGATGAGGCAACGGGATATAACTGCCAATTAAATCCATGAAAATAATTTCTGTTTTAATTCTAGCAATCTTTACAACATTAGTAACATATGCTCAATGTGACATTGAATCTTATATCGTTGATGCAGATGGATATGTAAATGTGCGTTCAGATGCGAATTCAAAAGCAAGTATAGTAACAAAAATAAATTCAGGAACAACTGTTTACTACGAGAATAATAGTAATTCGAAATGGTATCGAATATCGCTTGAAAAAGCCGGTACTCCATTAGGATATGTTCACTCTAGTCGGCTTGCACCAGTAACATCTGCTGTTCCTACCGATAATTCTATAGATGCTACTGCTCTTACTATCGTCGTCAAGGAGCCGGGCAATATTCTAAAATATTTGCCGATGGATAAACTTACTCAATTAACGTCTTTAACAATTTCTGGAAAAATGTACGAAACGGATATAGCCATTATTAAAATGTGTACTGATTTGCGGTATCTTAATATGGCAAATGCAACCATTTCTGAGTCTCCAGAAAGTTTTGAACGCAGGAAAAATGATATGTTTAAGTCTCATGATCCTATGCCAGATTGCTATATTCCCAGAGAAGCGTTTAAAGAGATGAAACTAGAAACAGTTATTTTACCTCGAAAACTCAAGGCTATCTATCATAGTGCTTTTAAAGGGTGCGAATCATTACAAAAAGTAGATTTGGGAGAATCATTAGTAACAATAGGAGGAAGTGCTTTCGAAAATACACAACTCATAACAATTACGTTCCCTAAGACATTGAAAGAGATATATGGAGATGCATTTGAAAATGTGCGTAATTTGAAAATATTAGATCTGTCTCATTGTGCTATTAATAAGTATTTGACCATTTCTGAACTCAACTCAAATCTTGGTAAATTGCCAGATTTAGAGGTGTTCTATATGCCTAATGGAATAACTACATGCGCAGCATTCTTTTTCTATGCAGACTATTTTGGAGGGGAATGTCCCAAATTAAAGGATTTTTATGTTGGAAAGGATGTAAAATCTATAGATCGAAAGATTCGCGGCATTAATTTACATTTTCAGAGCGAACTAGCACCTGAACTCGGAATGTTTAGTGAGGTGTCAGATTGTACAATCTATGTACCTAAGAATGGAAATCTGACATCGTATTTCGCAAATTTCAATGGTAATGGAAATAAAATAATTCAAGAATAAAGTACTATTATGGAAAAATCTTTGTTGATGAAAGATGATACCGAAGCCGACGGCAAAGCCGAAATCGTCATGGATTATGTTATGTCTTATTCTCTAAGATTAGCCGCAAACAAATATTTTAAGAAAGATTCTAAACTATCTCAATATTGCCGACATATGCTTGGCGCTTTGTTAGGTATAACTATTACAGATGATACAAACGTTGTATCCATTAATGTATGGAAAGAATGGAGGTGTATAGATTTATGCGTAGAGGTAATTATACAAGATGGGGATAATGAACTAAAATACGCTCTTCTAATAGAGAATAAGTATTACACGCTACTTCATGACAATCAACTCAACAGATACAAAGAAATTTTCGATGAATACTATGATACTAAAGAATGGAATAGGGCGTATAGGATGGTTACTTGTCATGAAAAAGAGAATATAGAAAAATATTATGGGAAAGAACTTGCAGAATCTCCTGAATTTAAAGCACTCTCGTTCTACGATTTACTTCCCGAGAAATATTGGCACAAAGACACAGGAACTTACGAAGAAACAGAAAGCGACATCTTTAACGAATTTTGGCTAAGAAAGTGGTAACGCCCGCTTCCCCGTCCTCCGTGATGATAAGATCTATACGCTTCAAGGCCAAGAGGTAAAATAACGCTATGTCCATTTCAGGGCGATGTCATCGCCCGCTCATCCTCTCCGAGCTGCTCATCAAACGAGCGGCTCGGTTTTTTACATTTTTTTCTTCATTTTTCTCATCTCCGTACTTATCGAATAAATCAGCGAGTTACGCGATTTTTGTGCAAAAACCTTACATTTTCGACCCCCAAAAATTTGCATATATCAAAATTTTTTTGTACCTTTGCATCGATTTTCCAGAAAGCCAGAAGACTTGCCTATCTGAAAATCCTAAACCCTTACCCTCACCTTAGAGGAAGGTTGAGACTACATCGAACCAATATCGCATCATACTGCACCCTATATATACAATGTATATATCCCGTGATTTTGAAAAAACACCATACGAACCTATGAAACAAAGAGCACATAACAATCACATCCATCCCGCGTTGTACGCGTTTTATCTCCAGCTTAAGGCCGAATTAGGCGCGGAGATGGTTCATCGTCGTCGTCGCAAATCCGCTACCTGCATCGAGATCATCTTCCATAACAATCTCTTTAAGAGTCTCACCGGGCGTCTAAATACCCTTCCCGAGGCCGAAAAATGCGGCTATTGGGTCGTATCTCGTCTTCAAACCAAACGCGGTCACGGTATTTGGCATGACCATACCGTTTACCAACTCTATCTCACCCCTGTACACCCCAAGAAACGCCACGAAACCCGCCTTGCACAAGAACAATTGGCGCAGGACATCACCTTTGTTCCGATCGCACTTTCTACGCGAATTCGCACCCGTCACGCCAAAATACCTCAATACACCCGCTTGGGCGATATGTGCTTCGACAAAAAAAAGACTAAGCTATTGCTTAGTCCTAAGAGAGATGATCCGTTTTTATTTTACTTTGCGTATAATCGTCAGGCCGTCGCGGAGGGGGAGGATGACTTGCTCAAAGCGTTCGTCGGTGGCTAAGCGGTCGTTAAACGCCCGCAAGCCAAGTGTCTGTTTGTCCTTGTCGTACGCGGGGTCGATAATATGTCCGTCCCATAAGGTATTATCCGCCAGAATGAACCCGCCTACAGGTATCAATGGATAGACCAAATCCAAGTACGCGCAATACTCGCGCTTATCGGCGTCCATGAAGACGAGGTCAAACGGGCCTTCCAAATTTCCAATCTCCAATTTACAATCTCCAATACGCAAGTCTATCCGGTCGGATAGGGGAGATTTGGCGAAGTTACGACGGATGGTGTCTTCGAGTTCATCGTTATGCTCGATGGTGACTAATTTACCGCCTTCCGCCAGGCCCTCTGCCAGGCAGAGTGCGCTGTAACCGGTGAAGGTGCCTAACTCCAAGATACGCTTAGGACGAAGCATCCAACTGATCATACTCAGCACGCGACCCTGTACATGCCCGCTCAGCATATGGGGGTTCAATACATGGAGGTGCGTGTCCCTCGTTATTGATGCCAAAATGTCGTTTTCCAGCGTCGAATGGTTCGAAATATACTCTTCAAGTGTCATAATGTTACAAAAATCGCTGCAAAATTACAAAAAATCTTGCACATATCAAAAAAAAGTTGTAATTTTGTGCCCAAATTTAAAGATTTTATAGCAATAATGGAAAAAATTGACGAATTAGACCGCAAAATT
>Ga0247610_10008642_pt1 | contig 10345 bp, 23 predicted proteins | sample 174DNAGHGhighgp2_FD_193483 | JGI IMG/M metagenome (GOLD analysis project Ga0247610, IMG submission 193483) | Sheep rumen microbial communities from Palmerston North, Manawatu-Wanganui, New Zealand - 1742 DNA GHGhigh gp2 | ecosystem: Host-associated > Mammals > Digestive system > Stomach > Rumen... | reverse complement strand
GGGCAAAGGCGGTAGCAGAAACGCTCTCCTCACCGTCCGTCAGGGTGGCGGTGGCTTTGATGTAGTACCGCTCACCGATCATCACAGGCTCGTCATTGACGATCAAAGCCAGACCGTTGAGAAGGGGCTTCACGGATTCCAGAATGCCCTCTGCGTTGCGGTACTTGTATTTGCCGAAAGAGTTGTAAAGGTTTTTCGGAGCTTTCAGCTCCTGCTGTATTCTGGCGAGTTCGCCGTAGATCTTTTTCATCGCTATTTCTCCTTCAAATCTTGTGTTTTTTCTTCCCATGTGATACAATATCTGGGAAGAAATGTTTGATTAGCCCTCAATCGTTCTTCCCCTCGGCTGAATAGCCGGGGGTTTTACTTTTCCCATACGATGTGCTGATTGACCATTGGATAGACCGCATCAGGCTTGATGGAATCGTCATATGTCAGCTCCAGCACTACCATTGCGATCACCGCAACCACAGACAGGACAAGCATCAGTTTCCGCATCATTCACACCTCCTCTCCGTTGATGAATTTCTGACGAATCGCCCGGATATCACAGACAAGATCCTCGTAGGAATCAATCAGCGAACCCAACCGATACTCGGACGGCAGACCGTCAAGCTCATCCTTCGCTCCCACAAGGGAAGTGGTAGCCTTATCCAGATGCTCAAGAGCCACATTGAGATAGCCCACAGCATCCAGCATCTTGTTCCACGCTTCATCATGAGCATTCTGGGCTTCCCAGAGCTTTTCGGACTCCTGCTCATAGGCACGATCAAGCTGCCAATCAGGAGTGCCGTGTGTCATTCCAGCCAACATCGCCATTCTTAAGTCCTCCTTCAAATATCACCACTTCCGTGGAACTATGACCCTCCCCGGCTGATGCCGGGAGTAGATCTCCGTCCGTCTGTCAACAGGAACAACCGTCCTGCTGTCCTCCCACTCCTGCACCGCCCACTCCGGGGCGGTCAGGGGATTCTCCATGTGGGGAGTACATTGCCGAAGGTATTTCCGGGCAGTGGGGTTAGAGCAGCCGTAACGCTCTCGCATTCCCTTGACCGTCATCAGCTCATCCATTAAACTGCCCTCTCTTCCTCAAGCAGATCCGCAACCGAAACATGAAGCACATCGGCTACGGACTTGAGCCGCTTAACTCTTGGAAATGATTCGCCGTTTTCCCACTTATGAACGGTGACAGCAGAAACGCCGAGCTTTTCAGCAACTTCCGTCTGGGTTTGCCCGGAGATCAGCCGTGCTCTCTTAAATTTGTTAATCAATCTCGACCCTCCTTCCTGTGGGATTCAATTTATTTTAACTTCTAAAGTTAATTTTGTAAAGAGGTAAATTAAATTCTGTTGAAAATAATGTGTTTAATTTCAATTAACTATGTGTTACAATGCTATTAAAGGAGGGCTGATCAAATGAATATCGTTCGTGAACTACGAATAAAAAAAGGTGTTCAGCAGAAAGAGCTTGCACTTGAAATCGGTGTGTCGAGTGCTGCAGTTTCAAATTGGGAAAAAGGCAAGAGTGATCCATCCGGGGAGCGATTAAAGAAGCTGGCACAGTATTTCGGAGTCGAGGAATATGTGATATTGGGGCAAGGAACATTCATCCCGGATCAGCCGGGTCTGTTTGTGCCGATGAACCCGGAAACAAACGGAAAATCCGAAACCGATCAGATCATAGAGCGTTTGCTGGAAAAGCTCGGAGAACAGCCGAAAACAGAGGAAGCGCAGATCATTTCCATTGGCGTTGACAGAATGCCGAAAGACCAGCGAGAAAAGGCTCTGAACATTTACAGAGTTGTTTTCCCGGACAAGTTTGCATAATGCCACGGCAGAAAAAGCCAGACCTCAAGAAGCGGTCTGACGGGCGATATAAATGCAAGTACCACGGAAAGCAATTTTACGGCAGCACCCCGGATGAAGCCATTGCAAAGATGGAGGAATATAAACGGGATGAAAGAGCCGGGATCGTGCGGAAAGCCACGGTCACGGATTATGCCCTTCCTTGGTTGAAAAGGGCTTACCCCTCGGTTTCGGATTCGACAAAGACGGGTCTGGCGATTCTGCTCCAGCATCTGGTTGATGAGATCGGCTGGAAACAGATCGCCAATGTAGTTCCTTCCGATATTAAATGCATTTACTCAACGCATTTCAAAAGCTGCTCCAATTCCTACCTCAAATCAGCTCGACAGCTCTACGTTGCCTTGTTCGATTCGGCGGTGGCTGATGGGCTGATCCGTTCAAACCCGGCACGGGATAAGACGGCGAAACCTCACAAGGGAACGCTCCCAAAGAACAGACCGATCACCCCACAGGAGAGGGAGTGGATCTTGACCCTCTGCACAGACCACCGGGCACACCCCGTTGTGATGATGATGCTCTATGCCGGGTTAAGACCACAGGAAGCCAAAGCCATCAAAATTGACCGTGATGTGGATTTCAAGAACAATACCATCACGGTCAGGGAAACAGCCCATAATGACGGGCAGAAATACGCTTATACGGGCGAGGGAAAGACAAGGCTGGCTAACAGGACTATTCCACTCTTCCCACCGCTAAAACAGGCTCTGGAGGGCAGAAAAGGCTATCTGATCACATCAGCCCACGGGGAGAGAGTCACACACACAACATGGCGAGTTGTGTGGAATAGCTACAAAACCCACATGGAAACCGCCATCAACGGGATTGACCGCCGATGGTACGGACGGAGAAAGGATCAGCTGCAACTCAAGGAAGAAGGAAACCTCCCTGATTGGATCTCGTTTGACATTGTGCCTTACTCCCTCCGCAAGTCATTTTGCGTGATGTGTCGGGATGCCGGGGTAGAGCTGAACACCTGTCGGAAATGGATGGGACACGCTGACTCCAAGATGATCCTGCAAGTGTACGATTCCGTGTCCGATGACAGGTCAGAGCAGGAGCGCAAAAAGGTCGAAAATCGGCTGATTGGGGTTCAAAACGGGGTTCAGATTTCAGAAGCACCGCCTGTGATGCTTGAAAAATAAAGCATCAGAAAGCGTATAATGTTCCGCTTCATACCCGGAGTGTCATAGGTTCGAGTCCTATTTGAGCCACTACAAAAACCTCGGAGTTTCAATGCTCCGTGGTTTTCTTATGCCCCGACATGGAAGGAAAAAATAGAAAAAAAGAGAAAGGTTTGGGGTTCAAACGGGGTTCAAAAAAGGAGGGGTTTCCCCCTCCCGTCAGGCAAGCTTCATCATAACCGCATTGTATAGCTTTGGCTGGATGATCTGCAACGTATCCATGAGTTCATCCACGATGAGCAAAACATCATCCATGTTTTTCCCCTCTATCGCTCTGGCAAATTCACTTTCGCTGTCAATTCCAACTGTGTTCCGAACAGGTGCAGGAGCGTATGAGTATGATGGTTGCTCGGCTTCCTTTTCTTCCCCGAACATCTCTCGCTGAATTGTGTAGAACGCAGCCAGCATTATGCAAGTCTTGGCATCAGGATTCTGCTTGCCCTGACATTCGGCGATAGCCGTTTCAAGATCATGTTTTGTGATCACGGCTACCCCTCCATTCACTCCATTTTATCGATCAACCGCTTGATTTCCATCCGAGTGCGGTCATCAGGTGCTTCGTTCATCAGGTCACGCAGTTTGTCGGTCAGATTGCCACGGGAATATCCGTCACTCATATACCGACCCATGCTATCTCTCCGTGCATTGCTCCCTCTCCCACGGGCATAGGATTCACGATGCATTTCGTCATCGTAATAATGCATAGGATAGTAACCGCTATAACCATCTTCTTCCATGATCTTGTCAAGGTTCTTGATGGTATGGGTCAGTTTATCAACCACATCCAGCGATCCTGTGGACAGTTCGCCTTTCTTGCCGTATTCCTTCAGCTCATCGCACAGCATTTCACGGAGTTCATGAAGTTCTTTCATGCTTTCCCCTCCTTCCTCAAGCAATACGGGATACTGTCAGGTTTGCGTTTTGAACCAGAATCTCCGGGGCAACTCCACCGGGAGTGGCAGGAGCAGAAGTGTTCTCAATGGTCACGGAGAAGCAACAGCCTTTCGGAACGGTGATGATTGCCGTAGATGTGACATTGAAGAAGTTTTCCGCTGTCGGAGGATTCGTAGCCGTGTCAGCAGGAGTGACAATCGCCTTGCTGGTCTGGATCGGTTCGCCGTCAATAGCAAGAGCAACGCTGATCGCTCCAACGGTAGCACCGTCCGGGAGGGCGATGTTGCCGTTGAACGCAACCTGATACCGGGCGAAGCATGAAGTGTGGCAATTCACGATGCCCCGGAGAATAACAATCCCGGATTGATTCCTGTGGTAGACATATCCCTTGTTGCAAGGGATCACCGTGTCCAGAAGAATGTTCTGGTTCGGTTCTACCAGCTGAACCGGGTTATACGCATATTCTGCCATCTGTCATCACGCTCCGCAGTTGCAGCAACAGCCATTGTTGCTGCCACAAGTGAAAATGGGGTTCATGCCATAGACAGGCATAGACGGAATGGGGCAAGAACGCAGTTCAGCAACGAGCTGATTCGCCGTGACAGCGTTGCTCGTCTGGAGAGCAGCCGTCTGGACATCCTGCGAAGCCTGACCACGAGCAAAGAGCAGTTCCTGACGGAGCTGTGCAATCGTGTCATTCTTCTGGTCGATCTTGTCCTGACAGAGCCTGTCAAGGATCGTCTGGGTCTGTGCCTGTGTCGCAGCCACAACATCACGGATGCCGTCAGCCAGAGCAGCACGGTCAGCACAGTTTTCAGTTGCCACGGTATACTTCAGATCCGCAATGCCAGCACGGTTTTCGCAGCAACAGTTCTGGAGGGCACTCTGCACAGCAAAGCTCCGTTCCATGTCAGCCATCTGACGGGCATTGTTTGCGATCTCGCTCTGGGCAAAGCCGTTGGAGATGTTCGCATTAACCCCGGCAAATCCGTTGCACAGCTGGTTGTTGATGCCATAGATGCCGTCACGGATAGAGGTGATGTTGTCATTCAGCATCTGATCCCGGAAACCGCCGTTGATCTGGTTGCTCTGATTCATCCAAGGATAGATGCCGTCAAAACCGCCACCAAAACCATTGCCAAATCCATTTCCCCAGCCACCAAGCAGAATAAACAGGATAAGAATCCACCAACCATTACCGCCCATGAAGCCATCGTTGCCGAATCCGCTCGGCTGAACAAGCATCGTAGTGTTCGTTCCTTCATCTGTAAGAGCCATTATTTTGATTCCTTTCAGTTTATTTATTCCATCGGTCTATGCGCACTCAACCGAAAAGAATCAATTTGAACAATATTCTGGCGATTTTTGCGAAAATCTCGCAAAAACAGCCTTGATAATTCAAAAAATCGTCATTTTTTGAATTATCTTCCAATCATCTTCTGAAACTGATTGGCAAGTCTCACGGCATTGTCATACTGCGACTGGCTTACCTTTCCGCTGTTCAGGAGTTGCTGAACCTGCTGACGGGGATCTCCCCGGAACATCCGCTGGAACTGCTGAAACCTCTGCAAGATACCACCCGGCATCTGCTGACCTATCTGGTTAAAAAGCGGATTACTCATCCTCGTCCCTCGCTTTCTTCTTGGTTAGATTGTCCACTCGATCACGAAGGGCTGTTATCTGTTCAGAAACCGCCCTGATTTCGTCTTTTGTCGCATAGGTGACGGATTTATCATCCGAAGCCATGACTGGGGTATTTGAGCCGTTTTTGGGCTGTTCTTGAATTGTGTATTCAAGAATCTTCATGCTTGGCATCCCAGAAGCATCAGCAGACTTTAGGAAAATACGCTGGCTTTCAGAATCCCAGAGCTGAACCGTGTTATTCGGAGCGACAAGGTATGCTTTCGCCCCGGCTTCACCGGAAACCCAAATGATTCCGTTCTGTTGCACAGGCTGTTGCACGGGTGCAACATTCTGTTGCCCAACTTGCATAGGTGTGTAAGATTGTGGTTGATACATCGGCTGATAGGTTGCAGGAAATCCGTTGAAATAAGCCATTACTTTTTCTCCTTCCACCAGAAATATTGAGGAATCTCATGCGATGAATCCCAACTATCCCAGATCTCGCCGTCCTTGACAGCCACAACATGTGTGCCTGTGCCGACAACGTATGTTCCTTCCGGGTGATCGTCCGCAAAATCAGCTATCGTGTAGCAATCAGGGCAGGAGTTCGGAATCACTGACCGCCGATAGCCGTGCTGACGGAGAACGGATGAGATCACGCTGTTGCTGGACATCATGTCAGCCATCTGGAAAGCGTTTGTTGAAAGCATGGCAAAAGCGTTTTCCCAATCAACTCCAAGGGCAACTGTCAAAGCACGGATGGAGCAATCTCCTACATTCCTGCTGACCGGGTTGGGGTTATAGTTCTTCCATCTGCTCACGCTGGCTGTCCTCCACGCTCTGAACGTACCGCTCAAACTCATTTAGCTTACCAGCCCGTTTGTATTTGCCGTACATGAACAGGGCAACATCCCTTGTCATGCCACAATCAATCAACCGGGCAATCAGCCTGTTCATTCAACCGTCCTCCTTTGCTTGAATTATGGCAAACAAAAAGCCTGTCTGCGAGGTCGCAAACAGGCATCTTTTCGGTAATTTGGGGGAATAAAAAAGACCGCTTTATGTCAATAGGCAAAATAAAAAATCCCCGGAGATCATCCGGGGATGTGCTTGTAGATAATGTCCTCGCATCGGTGAAACTCTTTCCGTGCCTGTTTCGGTGACATCTTGCAGATCTCGGCAACCTTTTCAAAGGAGTAGCCCTTGAACAATTTCAGCTTGAGAAGCATTCGATTCCTCTCGCTGTTGTCACCATTAATCCACTCATAGATCGCCTTTTCTATGTCACTTCGGCAATACTTGTCTGTAAGGCTCACATTTTTCATTTTGTCCTTATTCTTCCTGTGCCGTGGCACATATTACATTGTCGATACCCGGAGTTACCGCCTGTTTTACGGACTCTCCGCTTGACCGTCTGTCGGATTCTCGCCATAGACAGCATCTCCTATTCCACTAACAACAGCAAATCCTTCACCTGTGTCAACTTCCTGCTGGACATATTCGTCCGTGAATTGGCTTTCATAAACAATCCAGCCAATGTTCGTCCCCATCAGGCAAACGATCAAAACAAGGATAACAATCCAGAGCCGTTTGTTGGCTCTCTCCATCCGAACCATTTCGCCCTCATGAGCAAAGTAGGGGATCTGTGCAACCTGTTCATTTTCCATTAAAAAGCCCTCCGGTTTTTCTTTTATTATATCACGGAAAGCCTTATTTTTCAATGGTTTCAGCATAATCAGGCGGTTGTAGTTCGCTGTTGTACTTGTTCGTGCTGATCTGGAGCAAGGCACCGAGAAAGGCATCCACGGCAGAGATCGTGCCAACGATTTCCGCACCGTATGGGAATCCCCAGATCTTCGCCAGCGCAAAGTACAAAGTGGCGAGAGCTGGGAGGACGATCTGGGCGATGTACTTGAGGACATCGTAAACTTTGTTTGACAGTTTCATGTGGTTTCTCCTTTCATCTTTCGATCAGATAATTTTGCAGATCTGTCATAGCTGATTGCAGCTTGTCAACGCTGTTGCCGTTAATCTCGTGGCTTAACATTGCAATCAGCGCACGGCAGACCACCTTGTTTCCATCTTCCAGACTCTTGATCCGTTCGTTATCGCTCCCCAGCTTGCGGTCAACTTCCGCTTTCCATTCCTTTTCGCTCATTCCCGGCTGCAACCATCCTTTCACCGTCTTGATCACATTCCCCAGAAGGACGATGAAAGCCAGAAGTGCCAGAAAAACAATGGCGAAATCCTTGATCTGGGTAAGCGTGAGTGATTCCATTCTGATCACCCCCTTTCCTCAACCATGCTTGACCCGGCATAATCCTTGATCAAGGATTCTGCCTTAAACTTCGGAAGATGGTGGATCGTCACGGTATAAAGGTTCGTTCCGGCTTCTTCCAGAGCAGCCCATGTTTTTTCCCCAACGATGCCGTCCACGGTCAGACCGTGATCCGATTGGAATTGCTTGACCGCTTTCAGCGTTGCCGATCCGAAATCGCCGTCAATCCCATACTTTCCGAGATCATAGCCTTTCTGCAATAGCTTCGTCTGCAACAGGGTCACATATTCGCCTGTGTAGCCCTTTTTCAGCGTGGGAAGTTTCTGGACGGGTGTTTCCTCATCCTTCGGATCAGACGGCTGTTCCGTGGCTTCTGAAGCAGGATATTCGACATCCTTGAGCAGACCAAACCATTTCCAACGGGTTTCCATGATATTTGCTGTGCATACCCCGGCTTGTGTGCCGTGGGCTTCGATAACCTTCCCGTTGCCGACATACAATCCAACATGAGGATGATTATTTGCCGTATCGCCCGTAAACACCGCCGTTCCGGGAAGGAGGGTCTTTTTGAGATCAGCGGTCAGTTTGCCTTTTGTGGTGCAATAGGATTTATAGATATTGGAACTGATGTGCGACATTCCGAGTCCGAACTGCTTGAAAGCCCAGACGAACATCCCGGAGCAATCAGCCACCATGTGACCGATCCATTTGCTCCCGTACATTCCGCACAAATAATAGTTATCCTTCTTGGCATCAGCGTTCTTTTTCCAATCGGCTCCGTAGGTCTTGATCAGATAATTTACCTTCTGATTCTGCCGGGATTGTGTCCATTCAATGCCAGCCGTGCCCCAGATATAACCCCATTTATCTGACAGGGCTTGCTTGAATTTCTCAACAAGAGCCATTGCTTCTATCATGATCTTTCCCTCCTTTCCACTTCTTAGGGTTTGTACCCATGACGATCAGCCAATCAATCGCAAGGGCAATGAGAATCAATACGGCAATCACAATCCACCACATGAATTATTCCTCCGGTTCCGGTTCTGGCGGTCTGCGATCATAGACAACAGGCTGCAGATTGTCCACCGCTTTGCCCTTGCAGTCCTTGATCTCGCAATACTGGTACAAAACATCGTTGTCACCGAGATCAGCCGCAACAATGTTGTAGTACCGGGTTGTTGCTTGCCGTTTGTCAGCAAACTCTTGGATGCTGTGATTCCATTTGCCGTTCTTGTAGAAGATGCGGAACACGATATAGAAAAATCCGTTCATGCGATCACTCCATTCGTTAAATCACTCTTTAGTTCGGTATGCCGATAACTTTATAAAATTTGTTGTCTGTAATATTGTAAACGGAAACAGCACCTTGGCTCGAAACATTGATCTGATAAGACTTTGATGTGTTAATGTAAAAACCAGTTCCAGTATTATTAACTTTGAAACATATATTTTTCATAACAAATGGAGCCGAACTACTGGCATACAAACCATTAGCACCGTAAAATTCTGCATCAGCAACACCAACCATACGAGCCAGTACCGTTACATTGTTTGCGAGAGTGATAATAAATGTATTATACTTTGAAAAATCAACATTCAGACCCGTTGTTCCTTCACTATTGTCAAAAAGAACAACTGAAATTTTACTGTTTAACGCATTTAAACCATCGATGATTTTATCGATACAGTTACTGTTGCCGGCTTGGTTTGGCTTGTCTGCCATCGCCGGGACTTGAACCGTTACGTTAGTGGGATCGATTGTTTTGTTTGTTGCCATTTTTCATCACTCCTCAATGAATTTAATGAATCCGTCCAAGGTTTCAATCTGTGCAAGTGTGATATCCGGTACTGTTGCAATGTTCACCTCAATCGGCTGAACGTCACATTCGAGTTTGTGCAGTTCGTCCATTTCCTTGTTAAATGCTTTTTTATCAGCATCGTCCGGGAGTTTGATCATGTTGGTTTCTGTGACCGAGCCGCCGAATTTCTCAATGAGTTTCATTTCTTCTTCGCTCTGGAAATCAACGATCTTTTTTAGCTCGTTCTTGAGCTTATAAAGCGCATACGCTGTTGTTCCCTTCACCTCCTTGCCTAAATGGATCAGCGCAACATACGCTTCAAAAGCCTGTTTCTGTGTTTTCATTACCTTTCGTCCTCCTTATGAATAGTAATATGTGGAACACGGAACACGTTTGCCCGTGACCAAATCGGTTGTACCTGTCATGCGGAAATTCTTCATGTACCAGCCGTTCACACCCAGACCGCTGATGTAGTAGTAGATCGTTGCTCCGTCACCGAACAGGTTATATCCGATGTGTCCTGTGCTGATCTGTATCCGGGTGTCCTGCTCACCGCCGACAGGAGTATTCATGCTCCGTAAAATAACCTGTGCGTGGGATGCCGCCTGTGATGCCCGGTCTGCCGATGAGCTGAATGTGAACGGTGTGTTGGCAAAGAAGATTTCAATGTTGACCTGTCTGAAATCGCTCTGGTTTTCGATGACG
>Ga0247610_10008641_pt1 | contig 10345 bp, 12 predicted proteins | sample 174DNAGHGhighgp2_FD_193483 | JGI IMG/M metagenome (GOLD analysis project Ga0247610, IMG submission 193483) | Sheep rumen microbial communities from Palmerston North, Manawatu-Wanganui, New Zealand - 1742 DNA GHGhigh gp2 | ecosystem: Host-associated > Mammals > Digestive system > Stomach > Rumen... | reverse complement strand
TAGTTGCGTCCCAAGCATCCTTAAATGTCTTTGCTTCCTGTGAAGCTCTGAGTGACTTTTCACCCAAAGAAACTTCAGCCATTTTGAAAGATTCGACACCTTCTGCAACCATCTTGGCAGCATCTTTAACCGTAAAAGCGTTCTTCTCTGCTTCTTCACGGAATTGTTCTGATGATGTGCCATAAGTCTCAGCTACTTTAATAAGAGACGCTCTTATGTTCTCCAGATTAGCATTGTAAACTTTCTTACTTTGCGTGTCAACCAAATCCATGGCTGTCTGCATAGTAAGAGCGTTTTTCTGTACAATGGCTCTGAATTCCTCAGAGTCTTTCCCATACTTTTCATTGGCTTCATAGAGTTGCTCCATGAGGTCCGAATACCTTTCGGAATATACTTCCATGGCAGCAGTGGCACCATCTATTCCTTCGGTTCCTTCACCAACTATTTTGTACAGGTCTTCGGTATAATTACCATATTTAGCAAGAGTTCTGGTCAGAACCTCTCGAGTAACCCAACCATCTTTGAGAGTTTCTCTCATGTTTTCAGCGGTTATTTCGGTATCCTGCTCGAGAACTCCAAGTTCTTTGGCTGTATCTATAAGGGTCTGTTTAAACTCTCTGGTTGCCATGTTAGCGTTCTCTATAGACATCCAGTCCTGAAGTTTAAGAGAACCAGTACCCATAGCCTGAGATAAGTTGTACATTGCTCTTGATGCCTGCTGAACATTAGCACCAGACACACCTGCCCAGTTAGCAATACCCATCATTGCGGTAACTGCATCGTCAAGTTCAACACCCGCAGAGGTAAACTTACCTATATTGTTTGCCATATCGGAGTATGAGTATGAAGTTTCATCGGTATACCACATCAGTTTTTTAAGCTGTGTCTGTACCGTTTCTATACTCTCTCCAGTAGCGTTCATTATTGTCTGAACAGAACCTAACTGCTCTTCGTACTTTGAAAATCCCTGTGAAACGGGAGCTATTGTAAGGCTATCAAATGTATGTATTATTTTATTAGCACTATCAAGAACATTATTAGTAATTCTTGATACCGTAGCATTAATGACAGAGGACATTATCGACATCTTATCGACAACGACCTTATGTACTTTATCTATACTTTCAGTACCATTAGCACTGTCGCTCAGATGCTTTATCGAGTCGTCAAGTTCACCTATACTTTTACGTGATTCTTTGACACCTTTCTCGAAGTCACCATTGTCGAACTGCATCTGTATGACTTTGGTATCGACTTCCTTTGCCATTTATCTCTCCCCTTTCAAAGCGATTTTCAATTCTTCATATATAGGAGCCATTGCAGGATTAATGTAGTCTCTTCCCTCAACGTGATAACCTCTTGAAGTAACAAATCCATACTGTATAAGCACCGCTACAACAGCTCCATTTTGAATATTTGTATTATGCCACTCCAAATAAGTCTTATTACCATGGTGCCTTATCTTATAAGTCCAAGAACGGGAGGTAAGGCCCGTGCGCTTTGGAGTAGCTATTTCAAGCGCCTCGCAGCCTTTCTCCCCATAATATGCCAACAGTTTATCGAAATCTTTATTGGTAACACTATCTAAAAATTTAAGAGTGTTATCAAAAGAACCTTTAGTCGTTATTTTCATCCTCTGCTCCCCATAGCTGCTCTTCTTGCAGCGTTCAATGACGCATTATTCTTCATCAAGTCTTTCATACCCATTTTCTTAGGATTATTCTTTATAGAGCATACTCTAATAAGTGTGAATAATCTGTTAAGATTCCATGTCTCGCATTCAAATGGTATTTCAAGAGCTATCATAGTATAATATATAACCTCTGAAGTCATAATTTCTTTATGCCCAACAGGTTCTTTTTTATGTCTTGTGAACGTAGTAGCTGTGTGGGAAGCGCTAATATACCTCTTAATGGCCTCAAGCTCTTCATATGAGAGCATGCGCACTAGTTCTTCCGTGAGATTGCCCTTTACATCCATACACAGAATATAAAAGAGTTCTTCATCCTCGCTCTTTTCGGTTTCTGTAAGAAACGGCTTCTCGTAATGTTCCTCCCATTTTGAAACAGAAAGGAGCGAATGTTCAAGTTCAATGTCTGTTTCTGCTCTGGTTACGAAACGAGAGTTAATCTCATCGAATCTTTCAGTAGCAGGAAGATGCAGTTTGAACATCCGCTATACCTCCCTTCCTATATCTCAGCTGTTCTTCTGTGCAAGAAACTGCTGTTCCTGAGCCTGCTTCATAAGGTCAGACGGAATTACACCTGTGAGGAACTTTGTGAAAGCCTCAGCATTGTTATCGCCATTTATGAGTTCCATAAACAGGGCTTCATAAGCAAGAGTCTGCTCAAATTGCTCGCCAAGCTTTACGCCGTTCTTCACCTTGATAAAGCTTATCCCATCGTCGCCCTTCTCGCCGTATGAAGTAACAATAATGTTACGAATAAAATCTGCTATACCTGCAATGTCGTTGTTTGCAGAAGCCTTCTGTATCCACTTATCAAGTCCGCCTTCTACAGAACCCTGAAGCTTAATCATTTCAGGCTTAGAAAGATTGAAATAATAATCGCGAGTGATTGCGTTACCATCAAAGTCATTAAAAGTTACTGTTTTCTTAAGCATAATTAATTTCCCTTTCTTATCCTCCTCGGATACGACGCGCCCGCCGTGAAAACAGACGCGCCGCCCATTTGGGAGGTATATCCAAATTAATAGAAATAAGCTGAATATTAGGTTGATGTCCAAGTAGCGATGTATTCCTTATCGCCAGTGGAGTTAGCAGGTATCGTAGTAACAACTGTGGATACATCGCTAACTTCAACCCAACCTGCGAATGTGTAACCTTCCTTAGTAACATCAGCTGCAACAGGAAGAGTAATAGCCTCTGCGTTGTTGCCTTCATAAGAAGTGATGTTCTTGGAAGGATCGAGAGTACCGCCAACTGTGTTGAGCTCAACTGCATACTCTCTTGCACCAGTGCTCATAAGAGCAACGATTTCATCGGGCATAGGCAGTCTTGCATCGCTGGAATTAGTACCGTATACGATTTCCTCAAGAGCTTGCATCTTAGCAGCAGGAACCTTAGTAGAGTCGAACATAAGGTAAGAAGTTGCCTTGTAACCTGTAACGTTTACAGGAGTTGTCTCGAAGCTCCAAGAGAACTTGATAGCATCGGGAGAGTCATTGATGGTCTCATAGTCCTTGCTGGAAGGAGAGCAGGTTGCACCATATACAATATGGAGCTTGTAGCCCTTATCGAAACCGTCAATATCGTTACCTACTGTGGTCTTATAAACGAGACCGAACAGCTTTCTGGACTGCTGACCAAGGCTAAATCCGGGGATAATGGACGCAGAACCGTCGCAAGCCATAAATTCGTCGGGATAAGTATAAGCCTCGATTGAACCACCGAACTTCTCCACAGATCTGAAAGTAGCATACTTGTTATCGTTTGCCCACAGGTCTGTAGCATCAGCGCCCTCAGGAGCTTCACCTATCTTTGTGAGACCGTTCCAAGCAACACCTTTGCCGTAGCCTGAGCCGCTTGCAACAAACAGAGCGCATTCCTTAACGCCTGCTTCGTAAAATCTTTCACCGGTCTGGTCCCAGTAAAGTTTACTCATGGTTTGTTTCCTCCTTAATAATAAAGTGAGTATACTGTGTGGTATATATTATCTGAAGAATACCTTCTGTCAAAGCTACAGAAAGGTAATTCTTCGAGATTTTCACAAATATCACTGTCTGGGTTCTTTTCGACCACAGTAACAGTGTATTTACGAGTTTTTGTGTATTTGCCGTTGTCAGCAAATCGAACATCTTTACCCTCGAGAGAGTAGATAATACATGGAAAGTTAAGTTTCAAGTTTTCAGGTGGTTGATAATACACGTTACTGCAAATATTTTTTAATAACGAATTAAGCTCGTATCGCCTTTCAGTTGGTGTCATTATACAGACCTCCCAAAGTAAAAATGAGACGCGGGGGCTCGACGTCTACATCCGAAACTTTCCATTTCTTACCGAGCCATGTAATATATCTGATGTTCATGAAGTTATCAAGAGCATACGGGTCACAGACTATGCTGATTTTGTTCTGTATGTTTACGTTATCATTAATTCCGTGTTCGGAATTCTCGAGTCTTCGTGAAACTTGCAGAATATCTCCGTAATACTCTCGTTCAGTAATGACCTCAATCCATACTCCTGGAGTAGTTTCAACTGTTTCAGCATAGCCTATTGAACCGTAATACTTCATTTTGAATTTCTCCTATCAGCCGTTGTCAGCAGGAGCTTCTGCAGGAGGTGCTACCTCTGTTTCAAGAGCAATTGCAGAATAAGGCTTGATGAGTGCACCAGAGCAACGTGTTTCAATAAGGTAAGTCATCTTATTGTAGTCGATGTCGAAGTCATCAAACATGTTGATAGCTCCACCCTTATCAGCACCTACATTGTAGTCAGAGAGGTTGACGATAAGACCATGGAGCTTGTATGCCTTACCGGTCTTAGTGTCTATTCTTACGCCACAGTTCTCCATAACGGGAACAGTAACGATAGAGGATACTCTGAGCTTAGTAGCAAGCTTCTGCTCGGAATCATAAATATCTCTGCCTGTAGCATCAGTGAGAAGGAGGAGGTCTGTGAGCTTGTCTTCCGTGATGAAGAGTGTGGGCTGACCTGAACCTCTGTACTGGATTCTGGACTTGATTGCAGAGCGGATAAATGTCTGAGGCTTCTCATCAGGAAGAAGATACTTAATAGTAAAGAGGTCTTCATCCTTCCAGATAGGTCTGATGTTACCTTCGTTAATGTGGTCATCGGAGTCTGTGAGTCTGCCGTCACCGATAAGAAATGCTCTTGCAAGTTCCTCATCAAGCTTACCTCTCATCTCAGTCTTTACCCAAGCGATTACATCGTAATCTGTGATGTCCACAATATCATCGCGGTCAAATTTCTGTTTCTTATAAACAGTTGTAGGTGTGGTAGTCCTCTTGAGCAGAGTGAATACCTCTTCCTTCTTATAGTGACCCTTTATGTAACCCAGAGCTCTTGCCTCATCACCAGTAATATCTGCAAACTGGCTCTTGATACGGCTCATAGGTGTGTGATGAACGCCGTTAAGTACCTTGGGAACCCAGTCAGTCTTAACATTAATCCATTCAGGAGGATTGTTAAGGTTCTTGGGCTCGGGGAACAGGTACTCGATATCAGTAATACCGTGCTGAAGTACAGACTCCTTGAGAGAACCATATCTCTTCATGTCGTCGAGTGCTTCCTGAAAATCAGCATGGCCGAAACCATAATCGTCATCTGCTCCTATGTAGGAATCGTAATCGGTGTCAAATACGTTGTGCTTCATCTCTTCATCTTCTCCTTCGTTATCATTGGAATTATCATTTGCAGCCATGCCAACCAGGGCATACACTACGGCTTTCTGCTCTTCGGTCATATCATCGAAGACTTCTTTGATAGTTTTACCAGAGCCTTTTGAATTGTCTGCATCAGCATGCATGAGTTCGTCTTCGTTCATGAGCTCTCCCTCTCCTGTGATGTGGTCACCTGTGTAAATTATAGCTCCCCCGCTTTCAGGGTCATCAGCATGAGCAAGAACCGTGTCAATGTAGGCTCCAGGATTTGCACCAGCAAGTACCACAGAAACCTCTTTAATATCTCCATGATAGACATTACCGCCGCTTTCCTGCAGTTTATTAGCATATATAGACAAGGATGTAACATCCCCATGCTGAACCAGTGACTTGACATGCTGTCCCATAGGAGTGTCGTTAAATACTCCATAGGTGTATACACCATCTTCTTTATTCTCGAGCAGAGCATGACCGAGAACATTTTCAGCGTCCTTATGGTCATGGTTCCAGACCAGAGGCACTACTGTTCCGTCGCAGTCCTTAAATGCATTATGCATGATAGTCCTGCCGTCTGAGCATCTAAGATTATTCCTAGTAGCCCATCCAGAAAAATCGTACTTCACTTGTTTTCACTCCTTATGGATGATTCTTTTTGTAATCGTCAAACTCGTCTTTGAGTTTCTTGAGCTGATCTTTCATATCATTACTCTTCTTCGGGTCCTTAATCTTATAGATGTTACCTACAACATCAGCAGCATCTTTCGTTATACCACTGACCTGTCCAGTAAAGTCCTTAACATCTCCAAGAATTTCCATGTATCTGGGAACCGATTTTTCGCCAATCTTTTTCTTCTGTTCTATTTCTTTGGACAGAAGACTGTTCTCCATGTCAATTCTTTTAGATGCATCGGTAATCTCGTCATCTGTAAGATTCTTAACCATGAACTTTTCTTCGCGTCTTTTAAGGTCCGCATTCATATCGGTAACGGCATTCGCAAAGCTATATGGGGCAGCATCTCTAATAGCTTGTCTTGCGGCCCGTCTTCTTGCAGTTCTACCGTAGCGTTCTCGACCTTCAGGCGTTAAAGAACCGTCCTCATATTGATACCGCCTCCGCCCCCACCTCATGTTAGGTATTCCCCAGTGGTACAGGGAATGGCATAGACTTTTTGTATACTTAGTAGCCAATTTGTTAAAGTTTTCATCACTTAAGGACAGTCCATATTTCGAATATGTATCATCTATAATTTCACATACCGCTAATCGTATTTCTGTATCAGACATAGATTTTGTATCTATATCATTAATCTTTTTGTCAATATCCTTTAGACATGATTCTGTAGACTTTTCACGTTTTATGCGATCAGAAGTAGCGTCATATTTATGATACAACTCGGCATATCCATTCCATCTATCCATATTGTATCACTATCCCCGCATTGGGTACCCTTCTTTACACTATTAGTAAACCATCTTGGCACTAGCAGCCTGCTTAACCTTTGTATCTATTACGTCCCATATCTGGTTCAAAGCAGCGTCCAGTCCTTTATTAAATCCCTGAGGATCAATCGGAGTAGCTCTATAGAAATCAGTTGCAGTTCCTACAAAGAGCCTGAACATTTCATCCTTAAGAGGAGCTATGTCACTATATCTCATGCTAGGACCGCCGTTTATTATTTTAGCGGCAAGTTCATCTATAGAAGTCTTCCAATAAGAACGGTTTGAATTGTATACACGCTCATAAAGATTACTCCAGTCAACTCTTGGAGCTGAATTTCTCTGACCCATTCTCTGAGCTGCTACAGCGTTCATATTGTTTCTGCTAATATCTGAAGCAATAGATGCTGCACTGCGTCCCTGAGCATAAAGGTCACTTCTTAACTGATTAAGAAGCTCTTCTCTCTTCTTTCTAGCGTCTGCCTCTCTCTGCTTTGCATAAGCCTGGTCGTTTCTAGTATCTCCGCGACCATTCATGGCTCTTTTAGCATTTCCGACAAGATACGCTTTCTTTGCCTGTAAATTAGCACGTCTATCGTACTCGTACTTTTCCCTGCGCTTAGTATCCTGCTGAGCTCTCCATCTAGCATCGTCTGCAGCGCTATGTTCCAGATAAGAATCAGGAACTTCGAAACCGTAACCTCTCCAACTCATTGTTGTGTGTCCTCCTATGCATTACTTTTTCTTCTTTGTATGACTCTCGGCAATCTTGTCGAACTCGTCATTTTGAATATTCTTGTACTCTTCAGTCAGAAGTTTCCTATTAGCAGCGTTTGCTTCTCTTAAGGCTTTAATCTTAGACCTAAGTTCAGTAGTTTTCTCTGTCGTTTGAGCACGAGAATCCTCATTGTACTTAGTTAAAGAGTCCCTGAGTTTTGTTATCTCTGCTGTAGTGCGTTCTGTAGCAGATTTGACGTCAGCTTTATTAGCAGCTCTGAATTCGTTCATCTCAGACTGCTTCTCTTCCTTAAAAGACCTTAATGACTCCGAATTGGAATTTCTTTGTGCCTGACCAGACTGAGAATTAGACTCTTTAAAAGCCGCTAAAGATGCATTATTAGTAGCTTTATAGTTAGCCAACTCTGCAGAAGCCTTATCCGAGAACTCTTTTTTATTAGCCGACTTCTTAGCTATTTCTTCTCGGAGCTTAGCCTTTTCTTCTTTGTCCGTGGTATTCTTAAGTTTCTCTCGAAGCTTTAAAACTTCATTCTGTTTAGCTGCCTTTTGAGATTTAACGCTCTCAGACTTCTGCGCGTTCTGTATCTTAACGCTTTCGGAAGCCTGTTTGTTAGTAGCCTGAATGTATTCTGTTATCGCACGATTCTCATTTTGAATTTCTCGTGACTTAGAAGACTTCTGGTCAGCTACTTCTTTCTGCTTTGACTGAAGTTCAGTCTGAAGCTGTTCTTTTTTGCTCGCTAACTGTGTACGAAGAGCTTTAATACGACTTTGTATTTCAGCTTTCTTACGTCCACGCTCCTGACCCGATAGGTTTCTAAGGGCTGACAACTCTGCTTGAATGCCAGCTACTGATGTGGCGAGTTCTTGCTTTAATGACTCAGTCTTTGACTGCTTTTCATTAGCTATCTGCTCTTTAACATAAGACCACATCTGCTTTCCTTCATCGTCAAGAGAAGAAACCGAACGTGTTCGACCTTTAAGCTGCTTGGTTCGCTCGTAATACTCATGAGCCTTAACAGGGTCGTAATATTTAGAGGCATAGGAAGTCTGTCGAGGTCCGTAACCAGTTCCGACTTCGTAATGCATTAGCTCTCCGTTGTGCGGATTCCAGATGTTCACTTGAGCATCGCCTCCAGCTTTTCGAGTTCGGCATCGTTCTTGTCAATCTCGTCTATCTGAGCCTGAATATCGTCGGGAGTTTCTACATGTTGCTCTGGTATCATGCCAGGCATAACTTCTGTTCCATTTCCATTAGATTGAGCAATGTTAGAATTAACAAGTTCGTCAGCTTTCGGGTCATTAGCAGGCTTCAAACCTATAACCTGCCTAAACTCGTTGGATGTCATAATTTCGTTTCGTGTGAACTTATCCGCAAGTTCTGCAAGCTGAGCAGCAGGAACCAAACGGAACGGGTCACGGAAGAAACGTATAGCTTGTCCTTGTGTACGTGCTGTTTTAGAAAGCCATTTACGCTCCATCTCATTAGTAATAGCTGCACAAATAGGCTCTAAAGTTCTGTTGTAATAGTTCAGCATAGTCTCTTCGTTAGCTGAACCATTTAAAATTTCGGGAGTTAAACCGAGCTGACCGTAAAGCATATTGGTTAGATACTCAATCTGTTCCTGTAGATTGTTTTCCAGAGGTCTATTTACCTGAGTAATCTTTTCGGTACCATCCGTATAAGCGATACCAAATTTAGATTCGGTAAGCTGCTCCTCAATCATCTTCCTACGCTTTTCTGCCTGAAGCTTTTGGTTTTCAGTCTTAACAATATATGGCAACTGTATAATCATCTGAAGCTTTCCACTCGATGATTCCTCGTCAACCATATCTATAAGGCTCATTTTACGTATCAGTCTTTGAACCGTGGAATTCTGTGTATTCATTATTGCATAAAACGGATTCTCAGGAAGAGGAACCATCTTCTTAGGAAGAGTAACGTCCTCGTGCTTTCCTGTTCTCTCGTTATAGCAATTGACTTTAACGTATGACGGATACCAATCCACTACTTTTCCAACTCGTACCGTCTCTACATCATACGCATTAGAATCTATAGGATTGGAATCTGTATCCGTTGGAACCAGAGCAACGCAACCCTGGTCAAGCATGGAGAATACCGCATCTTGTATGAATGCTCGTCCAGTCTGGTCTAAGTTTGCTTCTTTCTGCAAACAGTAATTTAGGTCAGATTTCATGTCTTCTATAAAACGACCTTCATCGTCAAGCCTGACATGTTTAATCATTATCTGAGCAACGTCCGTAGCTATCTTATTGTATATCGCTACGACAATCGACTTTTCACCCCCGCGAGAGATAAATGGTCTATTGGGATTGACATAAGTCGATGATTCGGCGACCCTAACAGTTCCGGACGAATTATTACGAAATGCGTTCCAAGCATGTTTCAGTCTGGAAGCTATATCTATCGCCATTTTGAAATTCTCCTTATGGATTTGTCTTTTTACCTAACAGATACGCAACGTATGCACCAGTAGCAGCTCCTGCAGCACCAACTATAACATTAGTGACTAACTGTTTTCCAAACCCGCCATTTACAGCTTTATTAACACGCTGTTCATAACGTTCGTACCTATCACGCCTAGAGCTATCGCCCCAATCCATGGTAAAGTCATAGTCTTGTTGCCTTCTAGCCTCAGCAAAGTCACGTCTCATAGCCTCACGTTCAGTCTTAGCCTGAAGTTTAGCTATCTTATAGTCGTTTCTTGCTCTTTCTAGTTCAGCTCTGTCTTTCTGCTGGTTCTTAAGTTTTTCGAGCTTATTCTTTTCTCTAAGCTATCAAGCTTTG
>Ga0247610_10008639_pt1 | contig 10346 bp, 4 predicted proteins | sample 174DNAGHGhighgp2_FD_193483 | JGI IMG/M metagenome (GOLD analysis project Ga0247610, IMG submission 193483) | Sheep rumen microbial communities from Palmerston North, Manawatu-Wanganui, New Zealand - 1742 DNA GHGhigh gp2 | ecosystem: Host-associated > Mammals > Digestive system > Stomach > Rumen ... | reverse complement strand
AATTAAAACCGCTTTCTTTCTGAAATAACTTTTAACGATGTTGTTGCAATATTTTCTGTATTACGGCAATTTCTATACAAAGTCAATTTACAGTCAGCATCTTTGATATATTTGGGAATCTGTTTAGACTGGACAAGCTGAAGTTTGTCATAAAAAACATAGAAAGTTCCATTTACGCTTTCATCAGCAACAATATCTCTTAGCAGTTCTAAAATTTCTAGCTCATCAATCCCATCTGCTCCAAAATCCTGGCCTTCGTCAACAATAATATGTTTATATGGAAATTTACCATGAAAAAACATATCATCTAACCAAGATTTTAAAATGGGATAATTTGCCGTTGAACTATTGCATTTTTTACAAGCTAAAGAGGCTATAGTGAAGAAATCTATATTGCTATTTGAATAATTGTTCTCTAAAAAGTCCCTTAATTTCGTATTAAAGCAAAGAAAAAGAACTTTTTCGCCTTCATTAGCATGCCGTTGAGCCTTTTCTATCGCAATCATTGTCTTTCCCGTCCCAGCAGCACCGTTAATTACAGCTGTTTTCTGTTCTGAAAGGAAGTTCAAAATTCCAGATTGCTCCTTAAGCAATCTATGAAATACCATTTTCTTGAGGTCATTTTCAAATGTCGCCGTAGGGAAGACATTAAAATGCGGGCATAGGACTTCTCGCATCATTCTTTTCACATCATCATCTGTTAAAGATGTTGATATCTTTTTTTGTGCGTCTAATGCGTATATTCGCTCTAAATATAGCTCAGGATTGTCTAAGGCTTCCTTTGTTAACACAATATTTTTGTCCGCATCGGGAGGAAACGCCATAGAATTTAACATAGCTGCTGTTATTGAGGGAAACCATACTCCATGAAGAAATTTGCATTTATCCAAGAGTGGTGCTGAGTGACTTCGCTCAATATATTGCCTCAGTTTGTGTTTGTTTAAGCTGGCCTGGACAAAAGGCCCTTCGTGTTTCATTTTAACTCCACTTGCATAGAACCAGCAACCTTCTCTATATTCTACAGCACCAGCTTTGGCCTCCAAACAAATTATGCCATATTTTTTGTTGAATATGACGAAATCTGTTTCACTTTCATGGAGGGTGTTGTTAGTAACAGAAATCATTCGGAAAGAATGAAAAACATAATAATCATTTGGCAATTTTTGCAAGGCGTCAAACATCAGCCCCTCTAAACTTGCGGCAGCAAAATTTCGGGGCGTATCAGGAATCATAATAGCCATATTTTTACCGATTTTTCAATTTTCTTAAAATGAGATCCGCATTTGTATTTGCGTCATTTCCACAAAAACAGATCCAATCACTATTCTTGGCAATTGTATAATCGTCTTCGTCATCAGAGGTAAAATATGCGATTTTTGATTTTTTCCACAATAAAGTCGCCTTGTACTTTTCTGTAGACGGAGGCATCATAAACTCGCAATCGCGAGTTGGTTTTTCTTTGACTTCAAATTCTTGAGAACGAGAAATGAGTTCATTTAGTAAATGTATTTCGGTATCATTTCCAGCCCATTGTTTTACATCAGACCATATTGACTTATAATCAAGATCAGATAAATCTACACCTTCTTTAGGCATAATCGTGCTATTCACCGATGATGTTGAGATAGATGAACGGTCCTGTTTCTTCTCTAAATTTTTCCAACCTATTTCAGTGAATAATTGCTCATAGAAGAAACCTAATTCTTTATTATCAAACGTACCAACGACCGTACCCCTATCTAAGAAAACATTAAACTCTTCACAGCTCGTTTCTGGCAGCAATCCACACGAGTAACAGGCTGCTAAATTCAAGGAATCACGGCCTTGGCCTGAGCTCAAACTACAAACTGGATCATTTGAGCAAACCATTGCTGACTCAATAGCTTTTCTAAAAATATTCGGGAATGTATCCGGCCTTCCTTGGCGAACCAAGCCGCCAAGCGTTCCTTCAGAATCGCCAGAAGCAGTGTAGATAAATATTCCCGACATGTCCTTGCCTTCTGATTCTTCGCTGCAGTATATTCTTTCTTTCAGAGATGCTATACTATAGCCACATTCAAAACTCAGTTGTTTTATCAACAAATGAGAAATTGTATGAAGGAGCAAAAATTTTCCTGTTATGGTTCTTGGGTTGTGAGAGCCGATGAATGACTTCCTATAATTTTCATTTAAAATATCAACCCTTCGACTCAATTCATTATTTTGCGTTCTCCATTGGTTTATTGCGTCTGAATCGAATTCTATAAAAACGCCTTCTCCCTTCACCTCATAAGCAGGATACCAATTCGTTTTATATTCTTTAACGGAAACCACATGCCCTTGTTTACCAATTGCTTCAGATTTATCTGCCGGATTTATCCGGGAAAACCCTGTTAATGCTTGGACTTCTCTTATTTTGTGAATTAAGGCAATTTTCTTGATGTATGGCAAATGATAGTCATCAACATTCATAATTTCGCGCTGGAAATCACTACCGTTTTCCGAATCAAATGCGACAGAACCGCCGAGAGCGTCAAACTCTTCCGCCCTGTATTTTACGCTTGAAGTCGTATAACCTTCATCCGATGAATATTTCCATTTTCGTTCAAGAATTGATGCAACTTCTTCGCTCCTAGCCTGAATTTCTAACGAAATGAGCTCTGTCGCCTTTTGAATAATTGAAGTAAGAGATAAATCCTTTACAGATTGCGGAAGTGCATCATTTTTCAATATTGCCTGCAATGCATCACGTTGTTCCTTATAGGCCTTACTTTCTTCTATTTTGCTAGTCAATATACTTGAATAAGGTGGAATTACCAAGGAACTTGCCGTTACTGGGAAATAGACTGACGAACTGCCCCTCTGCAATACCTTGGGATATTCTGGACATTCTTCTCGCGTATTCTTCCATGGATGTCGACCTGTGCAGGAAAAATTGTATTTATTCGGATACTTTTCATCTAGAACTTTGAAAACATCAGGATCAAAGGCTCCTTTCAATGTTGTTTTAACTTTGCAATTTTCGCATTCTATAACCAAGCCTTCAAGGCCTTCTGTTGCAGATGCACCCGTTTTGAAAGTTAATTTTGGATTGCTGCAAATTTCTTTGGGGCCGCCATAAATATTTTTACAATGGACCCATTTCACCCAAGGAAAATCATCAATATGACCATGTTCACAAACCGTTATAATACGAGCGACAACCAGCCCCTGTTTGCAAGTCGGACACCGCAGTCTTCTGGTCATATAGGGGTCATTTTCCACGGCTTTTGCACTCGCATTTCGTTTGTAATCTTCAACCCACATATCAATCGGTTGAAATTTTCTGCATTTGGGGCAGAAATACCATTCTGGGAATCTTGCGTATGAGATTCCGTCCCTATATGCCTTTTCGTCTCGTCCTCCAGGCATTCCCAAATAATCAACATGCAAAGCTTTTTCTAAACGTTCGTCATGAATCTGTTTTACATTCTTTTCCCATATTTCAGGAGCGGCGGTCATCAAGGTTTGATCAGGAAAATCAACCATTGCGCCGACACCATATTGCAGTACTGCTTGCGCAGCTCTCACAGAATACGCAATATCATTCAAGTGATACTTTTTATGCAGTAATTCGTCGATCATTTTTTATTCTCCCATACAACAACATTTCCCGCAACAGAAGAATCTACATTACGCATAGAAGTCATTGTATTAAAAGCACTGTTGTCGTATGAATCTGAATTAAATGCTTTAAGCAATCTATGTTCTCCATTGGCAGGTGGCTTTACTAAGAATCTTTCTCCATAAACTAGTGATTCAGCGCCATATGTTTTTGCATAAGAATCCCAATCATCAACAGCCTGTTCAATAGCCATTTCAATACGATTGCAATCATCTACCATTCCCGATTTTAGACGATTTACAATAGAGGTTTCACGATTAAGAATGAAAGTTTTTATTTTCTCAATTATATCAATATATTTTTTCCTTGAAAAATGTCCCGCGCCTTCCTCTGGACGCAGCTCTTCTTCTAAATGCCTTAATAAAGACACAACGACGGCTTTTAAAGCTCTATCGCATGCAGGTTCCGAAAATGGAGTCACTCCAGTTGGTTCAACGTACTTGTAGAACGATTCATGATATGATTTGAACTGTTCATAATGTGAGCGATCACGACTTTTTGCACCATCATACATAGTAAACGCCACACCAGGAAATGATCGGCCAACGCGACTAGACGCCTGTATATATTCGCTTGTCAATTTAGGTTGTCCAACAAGAAGCATCACATTTAAGCGGGCAACATCTATGCCAACAGAAATCATATTTGTAGCAAGAAGAATATTTGATGCATATCTTTTTTGGGCGATATTCTCTTTCGAGTATTCCAACTTCTCCAATTTATCAAGAGTTTCATTTAATTCAGTTGTTGAGACTCGACTTGTCAATTCATCTGCTCTTGTAACAAGGCGTGCATCTTTTCCAACTCCTAATCGATAAGCAGAGCGTTTAATAAAATCCTTTACGTCGTCATCAACTAATGTAGAACATTTGCCCAAATCCTTTAGGCTATTGAAATAAGTTGTTAACGTCCAATATTTATCCTTAACTTCATCGGGTAATTGCATGATGTGAATTTTTTGCAAGAGAGCCGCAATTGAGCGAACCTCCATCATGGCTTTCGTCTTTCCAGACGGCATCAAACCAACATACATTCTTCCATATTTATTTAAGCCATAATTAACATCGGATTCCCTAGCAAAGAATGAATCCTCAGAATCTAGTCCTGGATGAGGAAATTGCAAAACATCTCGGTTGTATAAAGCCGAACATTGTTCTTGAGCTCGGCGAATTGTTGCCGTTGAAGCAATAATTTTCGTTTTCACGCCCTTAGATTCACACAATGCATCAATTGCCGTTTCATACAGGCCGACCATAGAACCCAATGGTCCAGAAATCAAATGTAATTCATCTTGAATTATCAACTCAGGCGAACGGTCGCCTGTATTCAGCGCGAAGAAAGAACCTATTTCTCTCTTCCAAGGCAACATCGCAAACTTATCAACAGTTCCAAACAGCAATGTTGGAGGTTGACGATACAATTCCTCATCAACAATTTGCAGAGGCAGTTTTCCCATTTGATTAAAGTGGCAACTCTCCTGTGGGCAATACAATTGGAAATGTCTATTCTTTTCCATCCTGTAGCCAAATTCACCTCGCACAACTCCGTCGACAATATCTTTAACAAGCTTTGTTCCACACCAGGGACATTTTAAAATTTGAAACTTATTGTATTTTTCTTTTTTTTCTCGCAAATCTCTTATGGTTGCAGAACGTAATTCAGTCAAGCACTCTTTTGCCTTATCATTTTTATTTGGAGTGTGAACGCTACCAATCCAAAGCCCTATTGAAATTTCTTCTTTTCCTAAAACATAAGCTTTATATTTAGATCTTTTAGCTTGGGAATCTTTTCGGATATATTCGCAAGCGCAAATCAATGTTGAAGCTCGAGTGAATTGCTGAGCAGCCAATAAACGTAATGTGTAACGCATTATCACAGATGTTCCGCCAGAAACATCACAATGAGCCATCCTTCTATAAAAAATGGTAAATGCCGTTAACCCCAAATACGCTTCGGTCTTGCCACCACCCGTGGGGAACCATATTAAGTCAACAACATTCCGATCATTTGATTTATCATCCGTAATTGAATTTACACTCATCAATAAAAAGGCTAACTGAAATGGACGCCAAAAGTATTGATCTTTGGTAAATTCACCATCTTCCGCATAATCAATTTTTTCCAATTTTTCTGCTAGCACTTCATCATCGGGATATCGATCGATATTTGACGTTTCCTTTTGCAACTCTAGGTGAACGCGCTGCATAAACATGGCCCTATTTGCCAATTCAAACGCATTCCACTGAACATCATCTTTTTGCAAAGACTCTATTCCATTTTTCATTCGTTCATAAGATTCATGGCATTTAGATAAGTTCAAATTACCAATATGTTGGAATTTTTCATCTATCGCCTTAAGTTTTTCAGAAAGATCATCAATCCACTTTTTATAAGATTCGATAAATTTGCGGAGCAAGTCAATCTTTACTTCTTTTGTGTAATCATTTAGGTCAGATAAATACTTCATTGACAACGTTCTCTTGTCAATTTGATATTTTTCTGGTAATTGGAAATCCATCTGCGGGACTTCAATCTCTGGAAAGAAATCGTTGTAAAGTTCGCCTCTTCCATCAGAGTCTATATTCCAGGAAAGAGATGTTCCTAAACCTGTTCCATATACCTTCTTATTGCGGTATAACAGATTTAATGATTGTTCTTCATCATCAAGCAAGGAAAAATTAGCATCACCAGAATACTCCGAAAAAACAAACTCATTGTTTTGCGAGTCAATTCGAATTTCAGGTTGAAAGATACATCTCGTTCCATTCGATTTTTCCATACAACTATTCACAAGCATAATTGTTATGGAATACAGATTATCAGATACTTTTCGTCTTAATGCAGTAACCTTTACATTGCAGTTATCCAAATTTTTATTGGCATCAATATAATCGTCATAAGAAAAATCAAGTTTCACATCAGCACTATGAGGAATCCTTACGAATCCTCTCATTTGGTCGCACAACTTGCTCATGTAATTAAGGATATTGTTTCCATCTGCATTAAGAATTTCATTTTTCCACAATTCTCTTAAGTCATATTTTTTGAATGCGTGACCTTTAAATTTCAAACACCCGTCTTCCTTATCATATCTAACAAAACTTGAAACTTCAGGAGGAACTTCATAATCCCCAGATTCTCTTGGATAGAACGGAACCTTACAATCAGCATCTTTAGCATGACGGTATGTGCCAAAAGACACTCGGCAATTAATATGTTCGGAGTTCCCTTTTGCAAAAAAAGTGATACCCATTGAAGACGGCATATTTTGAGATGCGAGTCCAATCTCTTCATCTAGGTTGTCATCATCATTGGAGTCAACAGGACTCCCCTTTTCCTTAGAATTGCCAATTTCATCATCTTCTGAAAAATCGTTTTCTTCTATATCGCCGACATTTTCATCAATAGTTTCTTCTTTCTTTATGCTATCATCATTGTCGGCATTTAATTTATTGTTTTGTGGGAACAAAATTCCTATCGAATACCGAACATCAGGGGTATTCGATATAAGTTCATGTTCTTCATCAGGGATTGACACCTCCGATCCAGGACCTAGTAGTTCTTTTTTTACCAAGGAAATAAATTCCTTTCTTGCTTCTATATATTCTTTCGGGTTTTTCATCTTAATTCTCTACGTTCAACGGTCTGTTAATCAGATTAATCGGCATCATTCGGTTTACATAAACAACTTGCTCTAGTTTCAAAATTTGTGTTAGCGAGTCAATTTTATCAAAGAAATCATTCATCATGTCATTTCTAGGAACCAGCAGACCATTCAATTTATCAATAATCGCTTCACCAATTGCTTTCAGTATTTCGCGTCTTTTTTTTCGGATTGTGCGTATGCTTTGAAAATACTTTCCAGCATTGTCAAACAGATCCTCGTCACCGATTCTTGAAGCGATAAATTGAAGAGATTCCAGTTCTCTTGGGCCAACAATATGTGCATAAGGGTCTAGCCATCTAAGTATGGTTGCCTCTTGAACGCCGATGCCTTCATCATTCACCATTTGTGCGGCCATTTCTTTTGGAAAAATCTTATTTCTTTCGACATAAGAACGAAATTTTTCTTTCCAAAGAATAGAATGTGCATAAGCAATTTCTATAGATTGGTCTAATTTCCTTTCATTAATTAAGTTCTTCAGCACAGAATCGACAATATCATGTGCTTGTTCATCGTTTTTCGTAAAAACAATCGAGTCCCCTTCTTCTATATCAGAAACATCCACTTCCTTCACATCACCATTTTCTTTATCAAGAATATAGGCCCTATAAAACTTTGAGAAGAATATTTTTTCGCCATCCTCAAAAGTTCCCACAGCTATAACTTCTGACTGAAGGTTGTCATTTTTTCCTGATTCAATTCTCTTGAATAGAGCCCGTTCCTCTAATTGCTTGACATATTCATCTACATCGGCTTCGTTTCTTTCAATTTCATCAACATCCTTTTCGAATGCATCACTACTATCACTTGCGAGTTCTTCCGGCAACAGCGAAATATTTACATTAATACGATTTAATTCATCCTCAGCTTTTTTTGCCCTTCGATACTGGTGTTTGAATAATATAGCTTCAAAATCATAAAGAAATACTTCTATGTTTTTCGATGATGCGCATTTAAAGATGTCAAAACGTTTTCCAGACATAACGCCCACGGCAATAACGAAATCATACGTTTCCTTATTGTCAAATTTATTTGCATTTACAATGGTTAACAATTCTGGTGAATCAACAACTTTGTCAATCCCTGTTTCTTTAAGAAGTGTAATGTAGAATGCCTTGGGGACAACAATGGCTATTTTTTTATCATGATGTAAACGCACAAAATCACATATTTGCTGCTCTTTCTTTGATTCACGAAGTAAGTTTTCTCGAAGCATTTCAAGAACTATAATTATTTCTTCCGCCTTTTCACGCACGTCTTCAGAAAAAATTTGAGCATTTTGTTTGAGAGTATCAAATCGAGTATCTACATTCTCTACTTTTACAAGCCCCTGATTTACGCATCTATCAAACAACTCAATATCAAAAACTGCTGTCAAAAACAGTTTCATTAAGGAATATGCATTCACTATAAAGTTTTCTTTTTCTTCAGAATCAGAAGCGTTAATTTTGACAAAGAAAATGTTCTTTTTGAATACTTTATATTCATCCCATGATAAGTAGCCTGCAATTATATGCTTGTTTATTTGATGATCCTTCACCAAGGAAATTTGTCTATGTAATTCTTGTGTATAAACATTTTCTACAACAACTTCGTTAGAAGCATCAGATATATTGGATAAAAATTTCTTTGAACAAGCATATATTTCAGGCTTTTCCACTTCTTGAACCAATGCCAAAATATTTGTGGAATCTAGGTTTGCTAGCAAATGAACATAGGGAATAGATTTTCTCTTAAGTAATTCGGGAATTTCTGAAGAGTTTCTTCCAATAATCTCGTTTCCTGAAATAATAAGACCAATATGTTTGTTTCCATCCTTACTTAATATCAGATTTCGCGCAACAGAAACTTTTCCAGTTATTTTCAGGTTCACTTCACTTTTTGCAACATTCTTTCCAAAGGAGTATTCTTCATCTTCGGTAAAATATGAGGCTGTTAACAAATTTAAAAGCGGATAATTTCGACCATTAGAAACAAAAGAAAGTTTCTTGATTATTTTTTCTGCAAGTTCTCTATCCATTACTAAAACAACGGAATTGTCTATTACATTAGGAATGGACGCTTTTTCTATGCCCAACACTTGTGTATAGAATTGCTCGTTTTGCAGTGAAGAAATCTTTTTTATTCCTCGACCATCCAATCTTTTAGATTTACCGTTATAGGGCTTAATTTGATTCCAGCGTTCTAATGGAATACCGTATTCAGCATTTTTGGGGCCAATCAAAACAATCTTTTTCACATGAGCGTCATTATCATATTCTTTAGTTTTGCACTGACATTTAACAAGTTTCGATCCGCGTGCGTACAGACAAAAATCACCTTTTTTCAGGGATTCGACAACTTCTCTAGGATCAATGTGGTCTTCTAAAAGACATGTCATCGCCGCATAAGCAATAGCGCAAGCTTCATAGCATATTGATCCCGTATGCAATATAAAGCCATTATTGTGTTTATCTTTGTAAGACGATTCCGCAAGGAACTGAAGAAATGATCGCAATACGAGTTCTTTAGATATAACATTTCCTTCTAATGCTATATCACATCTTTTCAAGATCTCTAAAATTGCGTCTTTCGAAACCATTTAGACCTCAATTTATTATCCGAACATCCCCTGCAAACTGGGGCGAAATCATTCCTTCGTAATTTAAATAAAAATGCGTGACAAAGACTGTCATATTGGAATTTATAGTCATCTTGTTGAAAAAACACGCATACTTGCAAAAAAATGTAATTAAACAGCTCCACATCCCCAGGGTTTTAGGGGCGGAGCTCCTAGGAGAGGGGGTGTCCGGAAGACGGTTTGGACGCGGATTGGAAAGGAGATCCCCGCCTGCGCGGGGATGACGAGAGAAAGTCGCGGGGATGACAGTCTGCGGAACCCGCGGACAAAGCGGCTGCAGGCAGGGGGAGGCTTCCCCCACCAGATCCTTCGACTTCAGCGCTTCGCGCTTTCGCTCAGGATGACGATGCAGTCGTCCTTGTCGAAGTCGGTGCCGAAGGCTTGCCGGTAGCTCGATTCCAGCGCCTCTCCGGGGGTGC
>Ga0247610_10008638_pt1 | contig 10347 bp, 6 predicted proteins | sample 174DNAGHGhighgp2_FD_193483 | JGI IMG/M metagenome (GOLD analysis project Ga0247610, IMG submission 193483) | Sheep rumen microbial communities from Palmerston North, Manawatu-Wanganui, New Zealand - 1742 DNA GHGhigh gp2 | ecosystem: Host-associated > Mammals > Digestive system > Stomach > Rumen ... | reverse complement strand
TCTGACTTCAGGATGTAAATGACCTTTGCATCACACTTGAGGTTATCGTAACCGTCGTATTCTGTAGCGTTGGAATCCTTTGCTACTTCATCAGGGATCTCGTTTACGGAAAGTGCGAGATCACCCTTAGCCTTAGTTGCAGCTCTTGCTGTTTCCTTCTGCTTTTCCATAGCTGCCTTGAAGCCTTCTTCGTCTACCTTAAGGCCTTCTTCGGAAGCCATCTCGACTGTGAGCTCAATCGGGAATCCGAATGTATCGTAGAGATAGAATGCGGAATCGCCGTCGATCTCGGAAGAACCTGCTGCCTTCTTGTCATCAAGGATCTTCTTGAATTCCTTGATACCGTTCTCGAGAGTGCTCTCAAATCTTGCGATCTCCTTGTCGAGCTCGTTAAGGATGAACTCGCGGTTCTTTGCAAGAAGCGGATAGCTGTCATCGTAAACGCTGTCAATATAGATCTTTGCAAGACCCAGGATCTGCTCAGTTGAAAGACCGAGAGTTCTTGCGTGTCTTACTGCACGTCTGATGAGACGTCTTAAAACGTAGCCTGCGCCTGCATTTGAAGGAACGAGCTTAGCAGCGTCGCCAATCAGCATAACGCTTGTACGGATATGGTCAGCGAGTACTCTCATTGACTTTGTGAGCTTCTCGTCAGAATCGTACTTAACGCCTGATGCGTTCTCGATATATGCAATTGCCTCTGTGAAAAGGTCTGTCTTATAAACGTCCTTTGTACCGTTGAGGAATGCGAGGATTCTCTCAAGGCCCCAGCCTGTATCAACGTTCTTCTGCTTCAAAGGTGTGAGGTGACCGTCCTGATGCTTCTCATACTGCATGAAAACGTCATTACCTATCTCTGTATACTTGCCGCAGGAGCATCCCGGACCGCAGTTGGGACCGCAATCGGGTACGTCAGCGATATAGAACATCTCGCTGTCAGGACCGCAGGGGCCATACTCAAGACCCCACCAGTTGTCATCTGCACCGAGATAGTAGATATTCTCAGGCTTGAATCCTGATGCGATTCTGAACTGGGCGCCTTCCTCGTCTCTCGGAGCATTCTCATCACCTGCAAATACTGTAGCTGCAAGGTGATCTTTGTCAAAACCGAAAACATCGGTAAGGAGCTCGTAACTCCACTTGCATCTGTCTTCCTTGAAGTAGTCACCAAGGCTCCAGCTTCCCATCATCTCGAAGAATGTAACGTGACTTCTGTCACCTACAGAATCGATATCGTTTGTACGTACACAGCCCTGAACATTGCAAAGCCTTGTTCCCAAAGGGTGCTTCTCGCCGAGAAGGTAAGGCATAAGAGGCTGCATTCCGGCAACGTTGAACAATACGCCGGTCGAACCGTCAGATACCAGTGATACGGCACCTACGTCAACGTGACCTCTCTCGATATAAAATTCCTTCCAGGTCTTTCTCAACTCTTTTGAAGTAAACTGTCTCATTCGGTGATACTCCTAAATAATAATAAAACTCAGAAATTATAAATCGTTTGATTTCTCTTTGCAATTAGAGCTTCTGAAGTTTTGCCGCCTTGGCCGCTTTCTTTAAATATTCGGCGTATTCACGGCAGATGTCATCGTTATCGATCTCGATCTCGACACCGTCAAATGTCGAAAGTTCGAAAAGGTCGGTGAAAAGCGTCGGCGCACGGCCTGTCTTTACGATTATCGCCAAAACGCCCTTATCAAGCTTGGTGTCGTCCTTGATCCTTACTTTATCGCTGGCTTTTGAAGTAAATGCGCCATACGCCTTGAGCGCATCTTTCCTTGTCTTGCCCCTGATCGTGATCTCAAGCTGGATCAGATCGCTGCTTGAAAACGCGGAGAGCGAATTGCCGATAAAACGCTTCAGTTCCTGGATCCTTAAGGATTCACTCTTGTAATTTACATATGGATCGCTTGAGTAACTGACATTGGACATTCTGTCGACTCTGTAACGTCTCAAAGCACCGGTGAGCGACTCGTCCCTTTCAAGTTTTTTCTCCTTTACCACGCTGTTATCAACGGCTATCAGATAGTAGCAGTTGTTTTCCCAATCAAGCGCCATGGGAGATACGATCTTGTCTGATTTTTCGGTCAGTTCGCTGCCGAGTTTATAGCCGTAGGAGATCTTCAGCGAAGACTTTTCATTAATGGCATTTCTGATGTTATTGAGTCTTGAGATGCATTTTCTGTCCACCTTTTCGTAGTGTGGGAAGAGCATTCTCTTCTGGTAATCGCCGGTGAAATACGAAGGGAACATGTCCGTTATCTTGTCGCATATATCCGCGTCAACAAAAGGTGTTGTGCTTATGGCATCCACGATAAGTCTGGCCTCGTCGATCAGGATCTCGCCGTTAAGCTCTCCCCTCTTGTATTTCTTGCCTTCCGAATAGATCCAGTCGGTGTCCTTTGTCTGTCCGGACTTATGGACATATTCGTTTATCTTGCTGATGTCGGCATAAATGGATTTGCGTTCAAAAGTCGTGCCCGTCTTGTCTTCAAGATACCCTATAAGTTCACTTACGGAGACAGATTCCTTGCCGCCGGAAGGGCTTACTTTGTTCTTGAAATAGTCGTAGATAAACAAAATCTTGAGTTTCGATAATTCACTGTTTGCCATAGGTCCACCTCCGGATTTTTCTGATGAAATAATAGTACCATTAAATGTACTTTTGGTTAAGTGCCGGAAGGTCAGAAAAGCTCAGACAGGAGAGTTGTTCCGGCATATATTCCGAAGAACCTAAAATTTGCTTGTTTTTATTCCCAAAACAGCCTCTGAGCGTGATAGAATGAAAGGCACTTTTATTGTTTAGAGGGTATATAAAGTGAGAACACTTAGTGAGCTCGGCTTTGCGGTGCCGGACATTCTTATTCCGCAAAAAGGTACAGACCTTAAGAAATGGGCAGTTATCGCCTGCGATCAGTACACATCAGAACCCGAATACTGGGAAAACTGCGAAAAAGAAGCAGGAAATGATCCTTCAACTCTTAACCTCGTTTTACCTGAGGTATATCTCAATACCGATAAAGAGAACGAAAAACTCGGTTCCATTGCGAAAACCGCACGCCAGTATCTTAATGACGGCATTTTGGAAAGCCTCGGAACAGGCTTTATCCTTACAGACAGATCAACATCACTTCACCCTTCAAGAAGAGGCCTTATGGCTGCAATCGATCTTGAGGGCTACAGCTTCGAACCCGGCAACAAGAACATCTGCAGAGCTACAGAAGGCACTGTTCTTTCAAGGATCCCTCCGAGAGTCAGGATCAGGGCTAATTCACCTCTTGAACTTCCCCACATCATGATCCTCATCGACGATCCCAAGGGCATCACCATCGAGAAAGCTTTTGATATGGCAAAGGCTGAAGGCATTGAGCCTTTGTACGATACAGACCTTATGCTCGGTTCGGGCCATATCACCGGCACATTCATTCCTGACGGATCAGCAATTGCCGAATCCATCGTAAACGGACTTTCTTCCCTTAAGGCCTCTAACAGCGACGGACTCCTTTTCCTCGTCGGCGACGGCAACCACTCACTTGCTTCCGCCAAGGCTCACTGGGAAAACATCAGAGATAATCTTTCTGATGAGCAGAGGAAGTCACACCCTGCAAGATTCGCACTTGCAGAGATCGTTAACATTCACGACAAAGGCCTTGATTTCGAGCCTATCCACAGAGTCATCTTCAATGTTTCCGCAGAGGAATTCATCGTTATGGCAAAAGAATACTTTGCAGATAACGGCATTGAATTTGACGGCAGCGATGACGGAAAGCAGACATTTACGGTTGTTACGGAAGGTTCTGAGGATGTTAAGATCTCTCTTTCCAACCCGCCGCACACTCTCGCCATCGGTTCCGTACAGATGATGATAGACGCTCTGGGTCTTGAGTGTGATTACATTCACGGCGAGGATTCCGTAAGAAAGCTTGCTACAGCAGGCAATACCGGTGTTCTCGTTCCCGCAATAAGCAAAGATACTTTCTTCTCAACAGTTGAGAAGGAAGGCGTCTTCCCCAGAAAGACTTTCTCCATGGGCGAAGCATTTGAAAAGAGATTTTATCTTGAAGCAAAGAAGATCGAATGATGGATTCTGACAGCGTATTTTTGGATGAGAGAAAAACCGTCTGCATCATAGGATCCGGTCTTTCGGGTCTTACCTGCGGAACGAAGCTTGCCAAGGCAGGCTTCAAGGTAACTGTCGTAGAGGAGCTCGCTTCTCCCGGCGGTCTTCTTGCTTATACCAGAATCGGAAGAGAATATTTAGAGCTCCTTCCCCACCACCTGAGGAAGAGCGATAAAGCTTTACTCGCATTGTCCAAGGAGATGGGTGTCGATGACAAGATCTCCTGGTTCGACTCTGCATGGTCTGGTAAGGCTTCCCACCGCAAAGTCGGTTATTACGAGGGCGGTTTTGCCTGCCTTATTTCGAGCCTCATGCAGGCAATAACAGATAACGGCGGCCAGATCTGTTATTCGACCACTGTAGCCGAGATCGCAAGACTTGGCAGCGGAATGTACAGAACAAGCTGCATCCTTTCCAACTCGACAAGAGTTGTGATCGACAGCGCATACGTTGTTTTCACGGGCTCTTGCAGAACATTCGTAAATGTCAGCCACGGTCTTCCCATTCCGATGGATGACAGGGATATCCTTATGAACGTTACTTACAGTGCGAAGATCACTGCCATGATGGTAATGAAGCACGAAGTATCGCAGATGTTCTATCAGGTACCGCCTGCAGATTCCGGACTTCCTTTCAAGGCAATAATCAACCACACTAGTGCTTTCGGCGAAAGAAACTACGGCGGTGCCGTCGTATATCTCGTTGGTTCATGCTCGATCACGGATGCTCTCTGGATCGATTCAGACGCCGAGATCATGCTAAAATATTTCGCCGGACTTAGAAAACTATATCCGTCACTCCGCAAATCCGACGTCAAATCCTGGCGTCTTACCAAGACAAGGTATGCGATCACATCACAGTATCCTGAGATCGATCTTACCAACCCCTGCGAAAACCTTTACGTATGCTCTACCGGTCTTACGAAATATGCCACGACAGAAACACCGGAAAACCACATGGATTCCGTTGTCAGCCTGGCTGGAAAGATCAGTTCAGAGATCATCAGATCTTATGAGGAATCACTCATCAGGAGAAACGAACCTGCTCCGGTAACAGAGCTTGCTCCGCAGGACGGCAAATCAAAAGATTCAAAAGAAGGAGTCCTTTCATGACGAAGCTTTTTGACGATTCAAGGTTTGAAGCCAATTCACCTTTGCGCTATTTTCTTTTATTGATCCCTTTTGCGCTTGCCACAATGATCGGCATGCTCACAATGAAGGGCAAAGATACAGCTTCATGTCTCTGGTGGGCATTCTTCCTGCTTCTTATAGGACTTGTTACCCTTCCTCTCGCGACCAAGATCTGGGGACAGTTCTCATCCGGCGGTTTCTTTCTTTCACAGCCTTTGGGACTTGTCCTGACGAGTCTTGTCTTATGGACACTTACACACTTCAAGATATTAAAGCTCAGCATTATCGGCATTCTGATTTCCGCACTGATCGTCGGTATCATCTGCTATGCACCGAAGACGTTCAGGAAATCACTTACCGAAAAACTGAACAGTAAATATTTCATAGAATCAGTCGTCGTCGAAGAGACCGCTTTCCTCGTGATCTTCTTCCTGATGTGCTATTTCAAGGGCTTCCTGCCTGACATCAACGGACAGGAAAAGTATATGGACTACGGTTTCATCATGTCCATGTTAAGAAACGGATCACTTCCTGCAAGGGATATGTGGCTTTCCGGATATCCTATCAATTACTACTATTTCGGCCAGTTCATCTGGACTGTTGTGATCAAAGCCACTGGAATCTATACCGGCACGGCATACAACCTTGCAATGTGCTCTGCCACTGCAATTCCTTTTGCAATGAGCTTTTCAATCGGCAAATATCTTATCGAGGCTTCAACGAAAAAAGGATTTATCGATAACAAGATAATCAAGTACGTTGCAGGTTTCTTTACTGGATGCGCAGTATCAATCTGGGGTAATTCCCACTCATTCTTCTACGACGAGAAAAGCGTCGGAAACAGCCTTCTGGAAGTTTTCAAAGGATGGGGCATCGATGTCGGAAGAACGGATAATTTCTTCTATCCCGACAGCACAAGATACATCGGATGGAATCCTGAAGTCACCGTTAACGGCGGAGATTACACGATCGAGGAATTCCCCTTCTATTCATATCTCGTAGGCGACCTTCACGCTCACGTTATCTCGATGATGATCATTCTGCTTATCACTGCGGTCATCCTTTCACTCATAAGCTCGACCATGCTTCCATCAGCCGAGGAAAAAGCAGTGCGCCATACACTCGACAACTTAAGTTCAGGCAAATCTAGATTTGCTCCCGAATTTGATTCCACCATCACTTTGCATCTTGTCCTCTGTGCAGTACTTTTGGGATGCGCCCAGATGACCAACTACTGGGATTTCCTTATCTACTTCATCTACTGCTCAATGGGTCTTTTGATCTCCAATACAATAAGGTCAAAGAAGTTTGCAAATCCTTTAGGAGCGGTCGTATTTGTCGTAAACGTTTTCGGAATACTTCTCATATATCTTTCACAGGGATCCAGTCCGCTCATTCTCTATGCGCTTGAATCCTTACTGATGGTGGCTTCCTTCCTTTTCTGCGTGGTAAGCCCTTCCGCACTTCCGAGAACATCATGTCAGATGAGTTTCCTTTTCTCATTTGCATCACTTACGGCGCTTCCGTTCAACATGAACTTCGACATGATCTCAAATTCTTTGGGAAAAGTTCAGAACAGATCTCCTCTCTATCAGCTTTTTATCCTTTACGGAACACATGTGATAATCTGCGTATTCTTCTTCGTCGTTGTTTTTGCTTCGAAGAATTTCCGCTACACGTCACTTACCAAAGCGAAAAAGCAGCAGTCTGGTGAAACCGCTGTCATCGGTGATGATAATGAATATACAAATCCCATCCAGGCGTTCCTTGCAAAAAGGAATGTCATTGACATCTTCGTCTGCGGCATGACCGTTGTAGGACTCATGATGATCGCCGCTCCTGAAATATTCTATGTAAGAGATATCTACACAGGCGGTTACTTGAGATCCAACACGATGTTCAAATTCTGCTTCGCGGCATTTATCATCCTCTCGATCGCAATGATCTATTCCGTCGTAAGGCTTCTTTGGTTCGTTAATAAGCACGGCAGATACTCCACCGCATTCTTCGCGGTCGCCATCGTGTTCTTCCTCATGCTGTTCGTTCCCGCCCACTACACCGTAGCATCATTAAAGCAGCGCTGCGGCGAAGACTGGTCACCCAAGGCTTATAAGGGACTGGATGGTACGGCTTACATCGAATATCACGCAAGCGACAGGGTCGCTGACAACTACGGCGGCAACCTTATCCCTTATCTTCTCTGCGCTAAATGGTTTAACGAGAACGTCAAAGAATCTCCCGTTATCTGCGAAGCATACGGAGACAGCTACACTGATAACTGCCTGATCTCAGCTTACACGGGACTTCCCACGGTATTCGGCTGGCAGACTCACGAATGGCTCTGGCGTTTCCACGGCATAGTTGATAAAGAGAGTGATATCCTCATCTCAGATCCCGATCACGATGTGTGGGAACTCTATATCTCACCCAGACACACTGATGTTGATACGATCTACTTGAGCGAATCAAAAGAAGATGTCCAGAGCATAATCGACAAGTATCAGATCGAATACATCATCATGGGTGACATGGAGCGTTTCCATTACGGTTACGATAATTCGGCAGTATTCCAGCAGCTCGGCGAAAGAGTATTCGACTATAACGGTCTTACTGTTTATAAGGTAACACCGAAAGCTGAAGTCTGATATCTAAATCTGCGGAAGTTCTTTTCCCGGATCGGCAAAAACAGTCTGAGGCTCTGTGCCCTCACCTTCATCAAATGTCAGTTCTCCGCAGATAAGTGCTATGGGGCACTTTATCCTGCTGCCGTATTTGCCGTCACCTGCAAGCGGATGCTTTCTTGAAGCAAACTGCGTTCTTATCTGATGCGTGCGTCCGGTATCCAGAACAACTGACACATAAGATGTATCTTCTGCCTCGTTATAAGATATTACTTTATAGCTTAACCTTGCTTCCTTAACACCTTTTCTCATGCGCTTTACGGGGAATGTACGGTTAGATCTCGAATCGTGGAAAAGAAGGTCTTCCATAACGCCTTCTTCATTTTCCATCCTGCCCTGGCAGACAAGATAATACTTCTTATTTAATATCCTTATCCTCTTTCCGGAATCGGCAAATGCGAGGATTCCCGGCACCGGAACATCGAGCCTCGAAAGGCATGACAAGCCTGAAGGAGCGAGCTTCTCGCTGTCTTCTCCTCTTTCCTTATAAAGGATCTGATATCCTTTGCCCTGTGAAAGTATCCTTGCCATAGTATCAGCAGATAAAAAGCGAGATCAATTCGCGTCCTCCGTCAACAAAGACCTCGACAGTGCCGACATCTTCTATGACCCCTATTTCAGGGCATTCCCTGTATGCCTTATCAAATAACGTACGGCCTTCAAACTGAACTCTCAGTCTTCCTGCGCCGTAGCTCACAAACCTGCTCTCTTTTATCTGTCTGCTCTTAAGTTCTCCATAAGGAAGAAGACACACTTCACCCTTCCTTGAGATAAAGAGCTCTGAAGGGACGCTGACCGCCGATGAATTCATCTTCATGGAGAACATCCAGGCCATCAGGATTCTTCTTCCCTCTTCATCCTCGCATGTTACGGGATTCAAGAAATCGGTTCCGATATCGACAGGTCTGAACGGCTCCTTGTCATCGTCAAATTCAAAACGGGTGCCGTCGAAATCTCCCGTGGCGAAAAGCACTTTGGTAGGAAGATGTCTTTCGCTCTGTATAATGAATATCCATTTGCCGTCAACTTCCATAAGCTGCGGAACTTCGATAACGCTTCCGAACCTTCCGTCGGATAAGAGCTCACCTTTATATTCCCAGTTTATAGGATCAGGAGAGTCATACACCAGCACTTTCGCAATGCCGTCTTTACCTGCTCCGACAAGCATTTTGAAACCTTTTCCATACTTAAATACATAAGGCTCCCTGAACTTGGCCGAACCTTCAAAAGGATTTCTTACGACCGGGTTTTCAGGAAGCTTCGTAAAGCAGACACCGTCATCGGAATAAGCCGCATTTACGGTCTCCTCACCGCTATTTAAAGTAGCGTTATAAAAGAGCCAAAGCTTTCCGGCATGAACGGCTGCACATCCTGAATTAATGGACATCTCATCTTCGGGGCTTAAAGCGACAGGGCGCTCTTCCCAGGTGATAAGGTCATCTGAGACCGCATGTCCCCAGTGCATAAGACCGTATCTCGGCAGATACGGATTCAGCTGGAAGAATAAATGGTATTTACCCTTGAAATAAACAAGACCGCAGGGATTTCCCAGCCAACCTTCTTTTCTCGAATAATGGTATTTCACTGGGGTTACCTCTGCGGTCTGAAATTCTATTTAACTGTTTATTAATCAGCGAGCTCTAAGAGAGATACTTTGAGTACGCCCTCAGCCTTTGAAAGCTCATCAATGATCTCCTTGGATACAGGCTGGTCGATGGCAACGAATGCCTGTGCATGCGGGTTATCAGAACCGTCCTGGTTCTTTCTTCCCCAATGCATGGAAGCGATGTTGATGTTGTGGTTTCCGAGAACTGTTGCGATCCTTCCTATTACTCCAGGAACATCGTTGTTCTTGAGAGCGAGAACTGTATCGGAAAGAGGGCAGTTCATCTCGTAACCGAAGAAGGAAACGATAACCTCTGTGTCAGGTCCGAATACTGTACCGTTGATCTTAAGCTCTCTGCCGTCTTCTGTAACGAACTTAACGTTGATAAGGTTGTTGTACTTCTGGATGGACTCTGTCTTTGTCTCAACGACTTCGATACCTGTCTCAGCCATACACTCCTGAGCGTTAACATAAGATACGTGATCGTTGCCCATACCCTTCAAAAGACCCATCATGAGTGAGAGTGTAATGATGCCTGTGCCTGTGCTCTCAGCGAGTTCGCCTCTGTATCTTACTTCTACCTTTGTGATAGGTGTAGCTTCAGCCTGGAAATACATACGGCCGATCTTCTCAGCGAGTGAGCAGTAAGGCTTGATATCTTCGATGCTGCCGGAGAACTGGGGCATGTTAATGGCTGCAACGAGTTCGCCCTTCAGAGCGCCGTCGATGAGCTCAACGATTCCCTGACCTACCTTAGCTGTAGCTTCAACTGTGGAAGCTCCGAGGTGAGGTGTGATATAGCAGTGGGGA
>Ga0247610_10008637_pt1 | contig 10348 bp, 6 predicted proteins | sample 174DNAGHGhighgp2_FD_193483 | JGI IMG/M metagenome (GOLD analysis project Ga0247610, IMG submission 193483) | Sheep rumen microbial communities from Palmerston North, Manawatu-Wanganui, New Zealand - 1742 DNA GHGhigh gp2 | ecosystem: Host-associated > Mammals > Digestive system > Stomach > Rumen ... | reverse complement strand
GAGGACAACTTCAACGATGAGCCTTACAGCGGTGATACTGACACTGAGATAACAATAAACGAGGATGAGGTTGGAGACATAGACATCAATCCAATACACCTCCCTAGAACAAGAGTTTGTTAACGTATGATAGACGCAAGGACAGCACTAAAGGGGCTTGCCGATGAGGTGAAGAAAATTGTAAACGACAGGATTCACAGGTATGGTGTCAACCCTAGGGCAAAAGGACAGAATACACTTGAGGGGTCTGAGCTACAGAATTCGTTGGAGGTAGAGCCTACTGAGGATGGTTTAGTGCTTAGGATAGCGGATTACTGGTGGTACGTTGCCACAGGATGGAAACATACACGCAAAAGTCCAGAGAGAGGTCTATATCACGAACTTGTATTGTGGGCATTGAGGAAGCATATTGTAATTCCAGGTATGACTGCAAACGAGAGTGCTGTGAGGGTTGCAGAAGCAACTTGGTATCATATGATAGTACACGACAGACCAATAGCACCAAGACCCTTTATGATACCAGACCCGCAAGGTGACTTGTCAAAGATGATACCAGAGTTGGATGACTACTATGATAAATGGGCTGACCTCTTATTCAATCAAATAATAGAAGAGCTTGACAAATATTTTACAAAATGAACATAACATATAACAACCTGGGTGTAGGTGAGGCTACAAACCTTGTGACGTTCACTGACATTCCAAACATACTGAAGGTTGAGGACAACGATAGTGGCTCATACGCAAGGCTTACCATCAAGTTCAAGGGAAACCTCAACAGCGTCACATCCAAGAACGGTGAGTTCTATATTACGTTCCTGGGTGAGAGCATTACCAATGTTACCAATCCAGCTGAGAGTGTTAATAAGCACTTCTACATCGGAAGCGTGAACAGCACCACTGCTGCATATGCTGCAAGGGCATTCAGAAACTGTAGTACCATTGCTGCATCGTTCAAGGTGGAGAACACTGGTGATACTGTGGTAATCAAGGCTAGGGCTGTGGGTAAGGTATGGACAGGCGTGAGCAACTACTTCCAGACCAATATCCCTTCAGACTACATAGATGTATCTGCTACAGACGGTAGCTCTGATGCATCACTGTTCGGTGCTAAGGTTGACGTTGATGTGTACAGTGAGGATGCAAGTGGAACAAAGTACATCACAACTCTGGAGAAGAACTACTACGGTAGTGAGTGTGCATTCGATATGTCACCAGTTCTTACTACCTTCGCTGAGATAGGTAAGACAATGCCTTATACGATGAAGGTAAGCAGTTTGAAGGGTGAAACATATTCTGTATTGGCTCAGTTTAATGACAATTATATTGCCCAGGGATATATGTGTAACCAAGGTAACAAATATATCAACCTTAGTGACGATACGCTCATGTTCGCACAGAACTTCAGCAGGGGTGGCAACAAGGACAAGGACAACAACACGCTTCTATACGTTTATGGCACTACTATACCATTCAGCTTCATTACCCATAACAACGGAGGATTTAACATCACCATTGACTACAGGGACTCAGACCTTACACTGTTGGAGTCGTACTCTGGCTATACCTGGAGGAACACTGACTCATCAAGGAAGCTGTGGGACTACACTGTAGACCTGGCGTTCAACACTGGTATGAAGGAGAGGTTCAAGCAGGCTTTCTACATCGACGTTACACTTGGTAATATAAGAACTACCAGATATAACGTTATAAAGCCTCTGAAGGCAACTGAGTACTACCAGAGGATACTGTGGAGGAATAGCTATGGGGGTATATCGTTCTTCGATTTCACGGGTCAGAAGTCTGAGGCCAGGGACTTTGAGCTGTCTACCTATCAGAAGAGCATCTATGACTACTACACTGACCCTAGGAATGAACTGGACAAGGTATATGACAACAAGGTTAAGTACACTGTAACACTGAAGTCTCACCTGTTTGAGGAGGACGGCAAATATGTCTTCAATGACCTCATACAGTCACCAGAGGTATGGACTGTCATCAACGGACAGGAGTATGCAATAATACTTGACAGTGTATCTGTCGAGGAGACTGATAGAAATAACATCTACGAGGCAACGGTTAAGTACCATTATTCTCAAGAACCAAGCATAATTTAACAATGATATACAAGGAGCATCTTATAGAGCTGTACGTAAATGGCAACAAGGTTGAGCTGGAAGACCAGAAGAGCATCAATATGAGGTTCAACAACGTCCTTCAAGACCCAACCAAGGTTACCAGTACACAGGCTGAGTATTCATTCGAGTTCGAGCTTCCAGCAACGCCAAGGAACAATACAATCTTTGACTACGCTAACAACCTTGGAAAGCTGAACAAGTTCCATCAGCGTTACAACGCAGAAGTGTATGCTGATGGCACTGTCATATTCTCTGGTACTATCACCATCAATTCATTCAAGGACAAGAAGTATAAGGTTAATCTTGTATCTGTAAAGGTATATTCTCTTGATGATATATTCGGGGATGATACGATGGATAAGATAAAGGGTTTTACTATACCTTTTGACGGTGTTGATACCATCAATGACAGGAACGGCATTCTTGATACAGAGGTGGTGTTCCCATTTGTCTCATACGGTGCATTCCAGAAGAGTCCTTATAACCAGGATGACGTTGCTAAGGACTATACATCAAAGTTCGACCTTGACCAATACAACAGGTGGTACGTTGAGAGCTTCCCACCAAGCCCAAATATGCTTGCAACACTGAGGCATGCCTTTGAGTACAAGGACTATGCTGTTGGTGGCGATGCATTCCAGGACAAGTTCCTTTCAGACATCTATATGTCCACCAACCTTGCTGACGGTCAAGTTCCAGACTACAACATAGGAAACCCTAGATTCGGCTCTGTAGACCTGTCTGCGCACTTCACTGCTACAACCTCTAATGCTGGATATGGACAGGAGCTTCAGTTCCCATATTATATGATAACTGCGAAGGAGAGTACTGTAACGTTTGATGTTGAGAAGGAGTATAATTTCAAGGATATTGAACTTCATGATATGCTGGAGAGACCAAACAACGTTATTGTCAATTCTCCTAGCTATATGTACCAGCCAAATGAGCATATCATTGTGATACCAGCTGATGGCTTCTACAAGATTGAAATGAGCACCAATTCAAGGCTTCTTACCACATCTGCAATCACGGCTGCACAGTACACAAGATACAGCCAGGCAGAGGAGGTATTGAACGAGGAAGACCTTACGTTGACCCCAGGTTTCTCAGAGATAACGCCACTTGAGGTTGCACTGGTTAGGAACTACGATGACAACTATGAGTTAATCAAGGGTAAGAACAACACTGAATACACTGATGGCAACCCTAATGATGAAGTAGCGTGGGGACATTATGCAAACCAGAAGAACTGGCTGACCTGTTATCCACACGAAGACCCATATAATGCAGACCTTCCTACAGAGAAGAATGACCTTGAGTTCAGAAACACAAGCAGCAGGATGGGAGGACTGAGGTCATCATCATCTGATAGTGGAAGAATGGGTGGACAGAGAAGCAGAACAAGAGGCGGTACGATTGATAGAGACCTTGGTGACAGAAAGTGGTCATACATGAATTTCGGATATATCTACAACGACGGTGAGATAATGTGTTATGACCAGGCAGTCTCAGAGGCATTTATCTGTGGTTTCTCATCAATGAAGGGTGGTACAGTGGCTGTCATGAAGAACGGATACAGCTGGTCTAAGACAAATTCTACCCAGAATGAGGCATTTTATCCAGAAATAGGCTATTCAAAAATCTTCATAGAAGGGTCAGATGCCATTCAGACAGAGCAGACCAGGTTTAACGAGAATACCTACATCAACACCCCTATTTCGAGGATAACGACCACGAATAACACCATGAATGGCTATCTCAGTTGTATGGTGTACCTCAAGAAGAACGATGTATTGCAGTTATTCGCTGTTCACAGGGGCTATCACACGACTATTGCCAATCCAGTGAGGTATTCTACGTCATCTGACGTTACATTGAAGATTACAGCTGCTTCACCAAGGCACTATGACAGTCTCAAGGCTTCACATTACACGTATCACAGCCCAACAGAGTTCGATGTTGACTTGAATATACCTAATTTCTTCAACAATGAGACCAAAATATCTGACTGGGTACAGAATATCGCAAATGCATTCAATCTTGACATTATACAGAATGGTAAAACAGTTGAAATTAACACCAAGAAGAAGCTTTCAAGCAATATTCTGGCAGCTGTTGACATTGATGACAGGACCAACTCAGATGAGGCTGAGTCACAGGTCATAGACTACCCAAAGAGCATGGCTGTTAAGTACAAGATTGACCTGGATGAGTGGGGTGCTGAGAGGAGTGCTGTTGAAGCTGCTGGAGGTGATGAGAGCGTCTTGAACACAGATGACTGGAAGAAGCTCGTTGACAGTGGCTATACCATCATACAGCTCTCAGATGACGCTTATGCAACGTCTACCAGTGACAAGAACCTACAGTTTAGCTATACCTGGTATCAGAACTTCAACTGGTATGCTGTCAACAACCAGTTCCAGAAGACATCTGACACTCCTGTAAAGATTAAGATACCATGCATATCCAAGTTCACGTATATGATTGACGGATATGACTATGAGGAGAGTATGAAACATGACGGTTACAGCCTTGCACAGAGGTTCTGGTTCAGACCAAGCGGTACAGGGTGCTATGTATGGACAAGGACATATCCAGTCGAGAGGGTGATGTTGTTTGCTCCTTCAAACCTGTACACCAATTACCAGGATGTGTATCTGAATTTGAGCTACAAGAACACTGAGGAAAGCCTGTTGACGCAGTATTTCAACGTCAATGCATATCTCTCAAGCAACTATGTGGAGGTTGATGTGTACTTGACTCCAGATGAGTACAACAGGATAAAGAACGGAAGTCTCATACACTTTGACAGTGACTTGTACATTCCTATTGAGATTGATGGGTATGACCCTAGTGGTAACAACCCTACTACTATTAAAATGATGAAAAAGGTGGCGTAACAGCCACTTTTTTTCGTGTTTACTCAAATGACAAAAATATAATGGCTAACACCAAAGAATATCAGATAAAAATCAACGGTCTTACAGAGAGTATTAACGCTGTAGAGTCGTTGAATAAGCAGCTTGACAGCCTTGAGCAGAAGATGAAGACCATCAGCAGCTCAAAGGTGTCCGCTGGAGGTGGTTCTTCTGCCTCTAGAGGCTCTAACAGTGCCTTGTCTGAAGAGGAGAGGGTACAGAAGGAAATCAACAAGCTGAAGGAACAGGGACAGCAGCTGGACGCAAAGATGGTAGCAGCCCAGAGTGAGGTTTACAAGAAGGTTGACGCTACCAAGGAGCTGTATAAGGAGATACTTGCAGACCAGAAGGCTATAGCAGCACAGGAGAGACTACAGGCTGACGCATATTCCAATACGATGGTTGGAATCAAGCAGAAGCTCGCTGACCTTAAATCGGTGCATTTCACCACAGACCTTTCAAGTGATGAGTTCAAGAAGCAGACCCAGGATATAAACGCTTTAACCCAACAGCTCAAGGAACTAGAGGAAGAATATGGCGTTTTCTCAAGGAACGTTGGCAACTATAAGAGTGCTTTCGATGGTTTCGATAAGATTAAGGTAACAATCGGTGGTGTTGTAAAGGAGTTTGACAACCTTAACCAGGCATCAAAGGCTATTAGGGCTGAGATGGGTAAGCTTGAATATAATACCCAGCAAGATACAGCAGAATATAAGAGTCTTGAGAAGGAACTTGAGAAAGTCGCAAAAGCTCAATTGCGTCTTAACAGTGCGATGAATGATGCCAAGGCTTCTTCCAAGGCTATGGATGACCTGTTTGATACAATGGAGTCATTCACAGCACTTGGACAGGTGGGACAAGGTTTCTCAACATTCTTTGGCTTCGATAACACAGCACTAGAGCAGCAGATTGCAAAGCTTGTTGCACTCCAGAACGTATTGAGCGGTATAGAGAAGATACGTCAGCAGATGAACACCAAGGAGGGTATTGGTAAATGGCTCTCAATGGGTTCTGATGCTGTTGATAAGTTTGTCATGAGGCTTACTGGTGCTCAGAAGAAGATGGGTATGCTTGTCAAGGATACAAGGGCAGCTACACTTGAGGTACAGGGCCTTGCAAAGGCATTGAAGTTCATTGGTGGAGCAGCAGTGGCAGGTGCTATCATGTTTGCCACAACAGCCATCGGAAAACTTGTTGATGACTACAAGAAGTGGAAGGATGGTGGATATGAGGCTGGAACAGCTACTGACATTCTCAACAAGAAGCTAAACACCCTCAGAGATGAGATGGAGGAGATAAACAGATTGAACCTCCGTATGTTCTTTGACGGTCTTATTAGCTATGAGGCATATGCTGCTACAAAGACAGACGTTCTTGTGCAGTCTCTGGACAAATTGCTTGGTAAACTCGATGAGGTTGAAAGGAGGGATTTCTCAAAGCCAACAGGTAGCATACTTGGTGGTATAAACCTTGGGTACGGAAATGATTACCAGGAGGGTATTGACAATGCATTCAAGAGATTCGATGAACTTGCTGAAAAACTTGATAAGTTGGAGAACAGCAGCAAGGACAGTGAATTCCTCAAGTGGCTGAAGGGTCTTGTTGGTCTTGGTTCAGATGTTGACCATATGAAGAGGGAGTTCCAGGAACTTGGTGAAACACTCTCACAGGACTATCTTGCAACCATGAAGAGTGTCATAGCTGATGCAAACAAACAACTTCGTGAGACTGGAGAGATAAGCAAAGAGACCAAGGACTATATTGTTAGCATGGCAAAGGCACTTGGCCCAAGAAACAAGAACAGCCTTGCTCCTATTCTTGATAATGTTGATAAATTCTCTAAGAAGGGTCAATATTATGCAAACCAGATAAAGCTTGTATCAGAACAGTTGAAAGACCTTGCAAGACAGTTCGAGAGAATCGAAGAGGTTGACCCAGACCGTATGATGCAGCTTGAGATTGATGCAATGAAGGACGGCCTTGCAAAGCAAAGGGCACAGATTGCCCTCAATAGGAAGAAGGAACTTGCCGATGCACAGGGTGATGCAGAGTTGATGAAGGCTATCAACGCAAAATACAGAAGGGAGGAGCTTGAGGCAGAGAAGGCTTACGGAAAAGAGTATAAGTCAGCCCTTGCAGACCTAGCATCCATTAGAATCGAAATGATGAACGAAGGCTGGGCAAAGGAGAAGGCACAGCTTGAACATGAGAGGGATGAGAGAATCAGAGCCATAGTTGACAGCGAGATACTCGTAGGAGAGCGCACAAAGGCTGTTAGGGCACTTTACAACAAGAAGATAGCCAAGGCTGAGAAAGAATGGAAACAACAGCAGCTTGAGGCTTACAGGGACTATCTCAGTGAGATTGAGATGATGAATAGGGAAACCTATGCAATGGAAGTCTCAAACAGCCTCCAGAACGTTGACAACAGGGCATACGAGAAGAAGAACAAAGAAGACAAATTCGTCAACAAGGATAACTACAAGGCAATCCGTGCGATGAAGGAGTACTACCAGGAACTTCTCAAGATTGAACTGGACGCAGCAAACCAGGAGGAGGCTATACGCCAGGAAGCTCTCAGAAACGAGCTTGATGATGCAAAGAAGGATGAAGAAATACGTCACCAGAGGCTTGTAGATGCCAATAACGGTGAATATGCAAAGCAGCTTGAGAAAGGTCTCATTACACAGAAGCAGTATGATGAACTCATACAGAAGGAAGAGGCTGCACACTTTGCGAGACTTAACGCTCTTGAGAAGAAATATGCAGCAGATTCAACAAGGTCAACACAGGATAATCTTGAGGACAAATATAACGCCTATAACACCTACTATCAGAAGCTAACAGCACTTCTTAGGAAGAAGCAAGATGACATTGCAAACCAGCTTGACGATTCCAAGATGACAAAGGATAGACAGTCAAGGGCAAATTTCGGTTTCTTCAATGCAGAGGAGCTTGGTAAGGCTTATGATGAGGCGATTGCCAAGCAGAAGGAGACAATAGCCAAGATAAGGACTGAAATGGATAACCTGGACAAGGACAACAAGGCTGGAAAGGTTATAGGCGAGGCATATGAACAAAGGCGTGAGGAACTTGAGGCTTCACTGAGGGCTGGAATCAAGACCCTAAAGACATTTGAGGATGAGTCAATGGCTATTGTTGATGAGGTCGTAGGAAACATCAACAAATACTTCCAGGTTCTTGGTCAGTCAGTACAGCAGATATTCCAGGCTGTTTGGGAATTCCAGGACTACGAGAACGAGAAAGAACAGGATGAACTCGATAAACGTAACGAGGAACTTAAAGAGTCTCTTGACAAACAACGTGATATTATAGAAGAGCACAAGAATAACGTTGACTCCATTGAAGATGAGCTTGCAACGGCACGTGGTGACAGAAGACAACACCTCATTGACCAACTCAACGCTGAAATATCAGCACAGAGAGCAGCTCAGAAGGAAGAGCAGAGGATACAGAAGGAACAGGAGCAACTCAAGAAGAAAGAAGAGGCTCTTGAGAAGAAGAGAAGAGAGCAGGAGTACAAGAGAAACGTTATGCAGGCGTTCATATCATGGCACTTGGCAATTGCAAATGGTCTTGCAACACAACCATTCCTTCCAGTCGGTATCGCAATGGGTGCTCTTGCAACAGCACTTGGAGCAGTACAGTACGCTCTCGTTAAGTCACAGAAGCCATATGCAAAGGGTGGACAGCTTGACGGTGGTGTAGCACAGGGAGCAAGGCACAGAGACGGTGGCATTCCAGTTCTTGGTGGTAGAGCCTCAATAGAGGGTGGTGAGTTCATCACAAACCGTAGGACAACCGCACAGAACGTTGACCTTCTTGAGTTCGTGAACAGCAAGCACAGGAAGTTGAACATCGATGACTTCGTTGACTTCTACTCAACCACTCCAAGGAAGGTAATAAGGGGTGTCAGAACCAAGTTCGAGGACGGTGGATACCTCCCAACGCTTCCAAGCACTCTGGACGTGAAAGACCAGTTGCAGAACATTGTTATCAACCAGGACAACAGACCAATTGTTGTATCAGTCGTTGACATCAACAACAAGCAAGACCAGGTTAGGAGAGTCCAGACATTGGCAGGATTATAGTTCTAGTTTTCATTGTCATAATTTTGAATATTTTATTAGTTATTTGGGTGGTGGGATTGCCTGTGAAGGTAGTCCCATCATTTTTTGCATTCGTGTTTATCAAAAGGATATTTTTGAAATGAAAGCAACATGGAAAGACCTTGGAATCAAGGAAAAACTGGCAATAGGCACAGCTCTAGCTGCATTCACAATCGGCTGGGTACTAACTGGTATTGCAGCATTCGTACCACTCTACATGAGCGAACAGTCAATACTCTGGATTTTGGGTCAGTCTTTGACCTATTCTGCTGCTGTATTCGGCGTGACGGCATACTTCAACGCTGAAAGTGTGCAGTTGAGGCGTGATATTGACAGACACCTGGAGCGTGTTGAGAGGATGAACAAGCTGAAAGCCGAGGAAGAGGCTGAGGAAGACGAATAATAGGGTGATGTGGATGAGGGATTTAGTCACTGCTCTGCAAAAGCAGCAACGCTGGTTTGAGTCCAGCCATCACCTCTCCAAAATATAGTGAAAAATGAGTGTAAGACAGTATAAAAACCCATATGTGAACCAATATGTATGCCCTCCTGGGTATCATTTTGAACGAAATGGTATTTCCTATGGACGTGTTGCCTGGTTTTCCAATGTGGATGGTGTAACAATCGAAAAAGATGAGGATTAGTAAGAACTTTAGCTATGATGAGATGGTCTATTCTGCAACAGCTGAGAGACTGAAGATAGACAACACCCCTAATGAGACTGAAAAGGCAAAACTTATCAAACTTGTGATAGAAATACTTCAGCCTATAAGGGATAAGTGGGGTTCTCCAATCATCGTCACCAGTGGATACCGTTCTGAGGCGTTAAATAAAGCCGTAGGAGGCGTTAGAAACTCCCAGCATAGGTTAGGGGAGGCTGCTGATGTGAAAGTCGGTTCTAAAGCCCAGAATAAGGCTCTATTCAACTTCATCTATGATATGGTGAAGAAGGGTGAGATACAGGTTGGACAGTTGATTGACGAATATGGATATTCCTGGGTTCACGTGAGCCTTCCAAGGACGGGAAAGCCCAATAACCAGGTCATTCACATAAAGTAGACGATTAATTCGTGTTTATGATAAAAAATTGACATTATATGGCTAAGAAATTGAAGAAATATAAAGTGGGATGTGACTCAGAGACCTATGCTATCTCTATGGT
>Ga0247610_10008635_pt1 | contig 10350 bp, 4 predicted proteins | sample 174DNAGHGhighgp2_FD_193483 | JGI IMG/M metagenome (GOLD analysis project Ga0247610, IMG submission 193483) | Sheep rumen microbial communities from Palmerston North, Manawatu-Wanganui, New Zealand - 1742 DNA GHGhigh gp2 | ecosystem: Host-associated > Mammals > Digestive system > Stomach > Rumen ... | reverse complement strand
AAACGTTGGCGGCGAAGTAGTATGTTACATCAGTTAATAGGAGGAGGAAGTTATGTCAAGAATAGGAAAATTACAAATCGCCATCCCCGCAGGGGTTGAAGTGAAAAGAGACGAAAAGTCCAACATCGTGACTGTCAAGGGCCCGAAAGGCGAACTGCAACAGTATGTCGATGAGCGTATCACTTTCGAAATTGAAGACGGACACCTCCATGTGAAACGCCCGAGCGACTCCAAACGCGACCGTTCTATGCACGGCCTCTACAGAGCGCTGCTCAACAACATGATCACTGGCGTTTCCCAAGGCTTTACCAAGAAGATGGAAGTCATCGGCGTCGGTTACAAGGCCGAAGCCAAGGGTGACCACCAACTCGATATGGGCCTGGGTTACTCCCACAACATCCTGTTCGATTTCCCGAAGGAGATCACGGTGCAAACCATCAATGAGAAAGGTAAAAACCCCATCATTATCCTGAACTGCATCGACAAACAGCTGTTGGGCCAGGTGGCTACCAAAATCCGCTCCTATCGTAAACCTGAACCTTACAAGGGTAAAGGTATCCGCTTCGAAGGAGAATATGTTAGAAAGAAAGCTGGTAAATCGGCTGAAAAGTAATCGTCAAAATTTGATATTATTATGGCTTACAATAAAAAAGAATATAGAAGAAACAGGATTAAAAACCGTGTCCGCAAGATTGTCAGCGGTACTCCGGTTCGTCCCAGAATGTCCGTTTTCAGAAGCAATCGCGACATCTATGTGCAAGTTATTGACGATGAGGCCGGCGTAACCCTCGTGTCCGCATCCTCAAAATTGCCCGATATCGCTTCCCAGAAGATGACCAAATGCGAGAAGTCCAAACTCGTGGGAAAGGAAATCGCCACCCGCGCCCTCGCTGCCGGCATCACCGAAGTGGTGTTCGACCGTAACGGATATCTTTATCATGGTAGAGTAAAATCTTTGGCTGACGCGGCCAGAGAAGGTGGTCTTAAATTTTAATAATCAAAACTATGGCTAACGAAAATATCAAGAAAGTAAAAGCAGCCGACCTCGAACTCAAAGAGCGCGTGGTCGCCACCAACAGAGTGACGAAGGTCACCAAGGGTGGTCGTATCTTCAGCTTCGCAGTCATCGTAGTCGTTGGTAATGAGAACGGTATCGTAGGCTATGGTCTTGGTAAGGCCCGTGAAGTCTCGACCGCCATCTCCAAAGGCGTGGAAGATGCGAAGAAGAACCTCATCCAAGTGCCCATCCTGAAAGGAACTATCCCTCACGCAGGTGAAGGCAAGTACAGCGGTGCTAACGTCTTCATGAAACCCGCTGCTCCCGGTACCGGTGTCATCGCCGGCGGTGCTATGCGTGCTGTCTTTGAGAGCGTGGGCGTCAAGAACGTGCTCGCCAAGTCCAAAGGTTCCTCCAACCCCCACAGCGTGGTGAAAGCCACTATCGGTGCCCTCGCCAAAATGCGCGACGCCTACACCGTGGCTCAAGTGCGTGGAGTCAGCCTCGACAAGGTGTTCAACGGCTAATCCGAACAATTTTAATAAAAAAAAGGCTTCCATTCGGGAGCCTTTTTTTATTAAAATTGTGTATCTTTGCACGTTAAACTTTAAAACAATTTATTATGACCGATGAAAATTTAAAAGACAGACAATCCTTTGTCAATCAGAAACTTCAGTTTGTGGAAGATTTGGTGTTGCATACCGATGCGCACATTTTCCTGACAGGAAAGGCGGGCACGGGCAAGACTACCTTCCTGAAAAGTTTGCCGGCGAAGACGCACAAGCGCATGGTAGTGGTGGCCCCGACGGGTGTAGCCGCCATCAATGCCGGGGGACAGACCATTCATTCGTTTTTCCAACTGCCTTTCGGACCGCAACTGCCCGAGGGAGCGCAGGACCCAACAGGACGCATTAAGGAGACTTTTTCTCTGCAATTTCAGCGGTTCACACGCACGAAACTCAAGATCATGCGCACCCTCGATCTGCTCGTTATCGATGAAATCAGTATGGTGCGCGCTGATGTGTTGGACGCCGTGGATGCTGTGTTGCGGCGTGCCCGTCGCTCTTCGAAGCCTTTCGGCGGTGTGCAACTGCTCATGATCGGGGACGTGCACCAGCTTGCGCCTGTGGCCAAGCCGGATGAGTGGGAACTGCTCGCTCCCTACTACAAGACGACCTATTTCTTTGGCAGCCGCGTCCTGCAGAAAACCGAGTATCTCTGTGTGGAGCTTGACCACATTTATCGTCAGCATGACACCGACTTTATCACGTTGCTCAATAAAGTGCGAGACAACCGGATGGATGCCGAATGCGTGCAGCTGCTTAATTCTCGATATCTTCCTGATTTTAGGCCGACAGAGGGCTATATTACTCTCACCACCCACAACTATCAGGCGGATGACCTTAACCAGAGACGTTTGGCGGAGATTAAGAGCAAAAGTATGATGTTCAAGGCCGTGATTGAGGGCGTTTTCCCGCAGAGCTTATATCCTTGCAAGGAGGAATTGGAACTGAAAATCGGGGCGCAGGTGATGTTTGTTCGCAATGATCCCAATCCCGAAAAGGCATATTACAACGGGAAGATCGGTCGGTTGACGGGTTATGACGAGGAGAACGGCGAGTTGGAGGTGACCTGCGGGGATGAGCGTATTGCTGTCACGCCGGTGCGTTGGCCCAACCTCGAATACACGTTGAATGAGGAGACGCAGGCTATCGAGGAGAAGGAAATCGGCAGTTTCACGCAAATTCCGTTGCGGCTCGCTTGGGCGGTGACTATCCACAAAAGTCAGGGACTCACCTTCGACAAACTCGTGGTCGATGCGCAGCAGGCCTTCGCGCACGGCCAGGTCTATGTGGCCCTCAGCCGCTGCACCTCCCTTGAAGGTTTGGTGCTGAAGACCCGAATTACCTCCAATGCGCTCATCGGTGACGGGCTCGTGGATTATTTTGTGGAGCAGATGCCTGAGAAGGAACCGTCACAGGAAAAGGTCGATGTGCTACGTAAAGAGTACGAACTCACTACAATGTCGGAGTTGATTGATTTTCAGGGAATATATCGCATAATCGGTCGCTTGGCGAAGGTGGTGACGGACAACCTCTCTCTGTTTGAAGGGGAAATGGTGCAGGAGTTGGTCGAACTCCGTGACCGTTTCAAGGCAGAGTTGGTGGATGTGGGACAAAAATTCCAAAAACAGGTCCAACTGTTGCACCAGGAATCGCTATGCGAGGCCAATCATACGTTGCAAGAACGTCTGCAAAAGGGAGCGGCATATTTCAAAGAACATCTGCAAAACATCGCCGACAAAATGGGCAAACTGCCCTTTAAGACGGATAACAAGGCTGTGAATGAGCAGATTACGGAAATTTTGAAACTGCTGAAAGACGAGTGTTTCGTCAAAGCGGGCTGTCTGGAAAGCTGCGGGAAGGGATTCCGTGTGGAGGAGTACTACAAGGTGAAGGCCGCCAGGCTGCTGGAAGCGGAAAAGGCGCCCAAGGCGAAGTTCTCCATCAAGGAGGGGCTGATGGAGAAGAGCACGCTCTATGCCGCCTTGAACGCCTGGCGCGCCGACAAGGCCGAGGAGGAGGATGCGGAGCTGTACAGCATCATCCCGGCCAAGACACTGAAGGCTATCTCGAAAGAAAAACCGGTCACGATCGCCGACCTCAAGCAGATCGAGGGCATAGGCCCGAAACGCATCAAAGCCTTCGGACGGGAGATTGTCAACATTGTGCGGGTTTATTCGGGAATGGAGATGCTTGACAATGGATCTGCTGAAACGGAACTGGCGGAGGGTAAGCCTTCTGCGCCGAAAAAGCCGAAGGGAGAGACGTTCCTGGTCACGAAGAGAATGCTCGACAAGGGGATGACGGCGGAGGAGATCGCTGCGGAACGCGGGTTGGCACTCTCCACCATCTACAGCCACATCACGCGATTCGTGGAGCAGGGCGAGTACGACGCGGTTGACTTCGTCGACAAGGACAAGTGCGCCGTCATCGAGGAGTATTTCCGCGACACCGAGGACCAGTCGCTGACCGCCGCCCGCGACGTGCTGGGCGACGACTACGAGTTCTGGGAGCTTCGAATGGTGTTGGCGGGGATGCGCGACGATTAGGGGCAGGAGCAACGGAGGTCTTCGCACTGCCAAGGCACCGGTTGTACGAACGGACGGTTTTGAAAAAAATGTCGGAATCCTGCGGAAAAAAAATCCGCATTGTATCAATAATTTACGTATCTTTGCACTTTTTGGTCACGGGGATGTGTGCCGGGATGCACCCCCTCCCTGTTAGTGATTTATTTGTCAGATAATAAGTAAGTTAAGGTATATGGATATTAGACATTTACGTGTTGTGTTATTCTCTGTTTTGTTGGTTGTCATGGGTGTGAACCTGAACGCGCAGTCGTCGTCCCCCGACGGCACCGCGTCCAATCCGTACCCGATCAACAATTTGGCGGCACTCGAGGCTTTGCGGAACTGCATGAACGGCACAGGAGCCACCTTTTACTATGATGCCGTCAACCAGACGTTCACCGCGACGCAGCCGCAGGGTGAAAACAGGTCTATCACCAAGACTTCGACCGCCACGCACTACCTGCTGCAGTCGGACCTCGACCTGAACCCCGGCAAGAACGTGGCGGCCTGCGACGGCGACGGCACGGGGCTCGCCGCCTGGGTGCCGTTCAAGAAGTTCTACGGGCAGCTGGACGGCGGACACCATGTCATCGCAGGTCTGTACATCAACACGCCCGGTGTCGATTCCGTGGGCTTCATCAACCAGATACACGTCAGCGGAACTACTGTCAACAGCATTCGGAACTTGGGAATTGTCAACTCGTATATATCAGGAAGAGAGAAAGTTGGCGGGCTTGTCGGCTATATGGACGGCGGCAGCGTGACCCACTGTTTTGTGGATGCGGTCATCGTGTGCGCGGTGCAGGAGGCGGGCGGCGTCATCGGCCACGCTTCCAATGTCGAAATCCGGGAGTGCTACACCACGGGCAGCCTCACCTGCCTGGAGCAGGGGCATCTCGGCGGCATCCTCGGCCAGGGACTCAACGTGATGAGGCTGCAAAACTGCTACTCCTCCATGGTGATGAACTACGGCGCCAACCTGACCGCGACGGTGGGCGGCATCGCCGGCAATGTCTCGAACGCATCCCTCTGTAGCCAGTGCTATTACGACAACCAGATGTGCCAGTCGCCCGAGTCCGACACGGTGGGGTGGGGGATGGCGACCACCGCCATGCTGACGGAGAGCACCTGCACGTCTTTAGGAAACGCTTTCGAGTACAAGGGAAACCACTATCCCTCCCTGACGGGGTTTGCCTGGGACAACAACCCCTACGTGAAACTTTCCACCGCCCCTGTCTTGCTGAATGCGGAGCAGACCATGAGAGACCTTCATGAGGATTTTGTGGTCGGAGGCACGGGAATCGTATGGACAGTCACTGACAACAATTATGCCAAAGTGTTGAACACCAATGCCGTGGAGGTCTATAAGGAGGGTTGGCTCCAGTTGGTGGCCTCGTTGGAGGGCAAAACCCACACGGTGGCGTTCTACACGCACAAAGCCCCCTACATCGGCACGGAGGAAAACCCCTTCCCCATCAACAACTTCGCCGACCTGTCCGCTTTCAGGGACGGCGTGAACCTGGGCGACAAGTTCGGCTACAAACATTTCACAGTGCCCACCCATGCCGCCGGCACCTGGTTCGGTCAGACCGCCGACATCTCGCTGGCGGAAGTGAACAACTGGACAGACGACAAGAAGATCGGCAAAAGCGCGGCCCTCGCCTTCAAGGGCGGTTATGACGGCGGCGGCCATAAGGTGACAGACCTGAAGGTCAACGGTAATAACCTTACGAACAGCGGCTTTTTCGGCTTTGTCGAGGGAGGCACGGTCAAAAACCTGAATCTCTATGTCACCTCCTTCGTGCCCGGCGAGAACTCCGGCCCGTTGTGCGGGCAGGTGTCGAAGGAGTTCACCATCGAGAATTGCCACACCTTCACAACGGCCGAACAGGACATGCTCTACTTGAAAACCCGGTCGGGCGGACTCATAGGCATATCGGATTCTGCCAGGGGGACGATTTCCAATTGCTCGAACCACTGCAACATTGTACAGGGCGCGTACTGTAATTACATCGGCGGCATCATCGGCTATAACCAGAACATTGACAGCCTGGTCATCAGGGACTGCCAGAATCACGGAACCATCATGGGTGAATTCCAATATTCGGCGGGCATCACCTCCAGCTTGCAAAGCCCGAAAGCGAGCACGAAAGCGGAAATCCTGCGATGCAAGAACTTCGCCGACATGTCTTCCACAAACAAATGGTGCGCTTTGGGAGGTATTCTGTCCCATGTACCAGACAAAAAAGTGGCAGTCACCATTTCCTATTGCGAGAACTACGGCAACCTGACCGCCTCCTACCGGGTTGCGGGCATCAGCTGCGCGGAGAATGTAACATCCCTGCATCATTGCGTCAATGCCGGCAACCTTTGGGTCAAGGACATTGGCCAAAGTGTGATGAGCGGTGCGTATGGCATTGCAGTCCGCGTGGATGTCTCTTCTTGCCTGAATGCGGGAAATGTCACGGTTGACCGAGGGGGAGGGAGTGCAATCGGCTTGACCGATTGCGGGGCGTTCGACTGCATGAACTCAGGTGAGCTCACCGCGCATTCGGAGGGGGGCCGGGTCTATCCCTTCAATGGCTGGAACGGCCAACACGCAAATACAGCCCGGAACATCAACATAGGCAGGGGCAACAGCGTGGTCGTCTATTGGGGGTCAACGAACAGTAATCAAAAAACACTCAATTTCTGCGATGAGCAAATGTTGTTCGAGGCACACAATGGCCAGTGGAACAACACCAGCAAGAAGACGTCGGAGATGCTGTGGACAAGTCTTCAGGGGGCTTTGGGGGACAACTGGGTCTATACCCCCGGCATGTACCCCCGTATCAAGGGGTTGGACACGCTGCCCATCTCCATTGTGACGGCCACCCCCGTCATTTTCGCTGACGGCGACGCCATCAACAAGGTGAGTGCGAATTTCACGGTGGGCGGCGGCGACACGGTGGCTTGGACTTGCAAGGGCAAGACCGTCCTGTCGGGGAACACGGCCACCGTCAGCACGACGGATTTTGTCGGGACGGACACCCTGGTCGCCACCTACAAGGGCGTCTCCAAGACTGTGCGCTTCTGCCGGAGTGTGCCTGTACCCATAGACACTGTCCTGGTGACGAGCATTGAGGATCTGAGGGCGCTTCGCGACGGGATCAATTCCGCCGCCCCGTTCATCTACAAGGGAACTCTGATCCCGGCAGGAGGAAGGGGCGTCAAATTCAAGCAGACAGCGGACATTACGATGGAGAGCCCCGCCGACGACAACTGGGAGCCCATCGGTAAGGTGGACGCGCAGTTTTACGGATCCTATTTCGGTGACTCCCACAAGGTCAGCAACTTGAAACAGCACAACCAGCTGAACGGCGGCCTGTTCGGGTACGCCTTCGGAAGCAGCTCCTACAGTGTCTCCATCCAGGACTTGCATCTGGTGGATGTGAAGATCACGGAAACGAGGGCGAGCGCGGGCGCGGTGGTGGCAGTCTCCGACTACATGCTTATCAAAAACTGCACCGCCACGGGGGTGATGTCGGGCAACATCATCGAAGGCAACGGAGTGGACAATTACGTCGGCGGCATTGTGGGCAACAGCTATTTAGACAACGTGGTGTCCTGCGTAAACTACTGTGACATCACGGGGTATTCCACATCCAGTGTCGGCGGCATCATGGGACGGGGATATTATGGCGGAAGCTATGACTCCGTCAGAATATATCTCGACTCTTGCGCCAATTACGGCACGATCATCGGCAACTTCTGCGTGGGCGGCCTGGTCGGGCAGCAGCAGAAGATCCTCAATTCCTACAATGCCGGGGAGGTCAAAGGCGGGGTCGATGCGCAATATGTGGGCGGCCTTGCCGGTCACACCGCGCGTGTGATCAACAGCTTCAACACGGGGATGGTGACGGCCGTGCCGACGGACGGGACCAAGGACTACTCCGTGGGCGGTTTGGTCGGCCAGGTGCGTAACGCGACCTCAGCCCGGATACAGAACTGTTACAACGCCGGCATCGTGGAAGGCAACAACCGCAAATATGTGGGCGGCATTTTCGGCAGCTCCATCAAGAGGAATGAATGGGACAACAATAACACAAACGAAAACAATGTGCAGCTCCGTAACACTTACGTCTCGAACTCGGTGAGCGGGACCGGCACCTACGTGGGCGCGGTTGTCGGTTACAATGTGGTGGACCCCACAAACAGCAGAATCGCGAACAACTACTATGACACCACGTTCACCTATGTGGGGGGCATCAACGGGACCGATGTGCCCGGCAAGGCGCGCGGCCTCTACACCAACCGGATGGTGAGTACGGGGCTGAAGGACTCCTTAGGCGCAGGCAGCTTCACCTACGGCGACACCAACTACTACCCGCGTCTGAAGGGCGGCACCACCCCGGACTGGCCGGCGACGCTGGCCTCCGCCGCCAAATTACAGTTGGCGAAGGACGAGACGGGCGCGTTTGAACTGGCCAAGGCGGTGACGATGGAGGAATTCGAGGTCGGCGGCTGCACGAACGGCGTGTCCTGGAGCCAGCAGAACGGCGACTATGTGCAGTTCGACAACACAACCTGCACGGTGGAAATCCAGGGCATGGGGGTGATCTACATGCAGTCGTCCCATAGCGGCAAGAACTACAAAATCGTGAAACTCAACGTCGGCAACTCCGCGAAAAACCCGCTGGTCATCAAGGACTCCTTGGAACTGGTGCATTTCCGCGACCTCATCAACGCGGGCGACACCTTCTACTATGACCTTCAGACCAGGACCTACCATGCCAGTCCGGAGGGGATTGCCAACGTCTTCCCCATCCCCAACCAGGGCGAGGGGCTCTTCTTCAAGCTGACGTGCGAGGTGGTGGATCTGGACGGCACGGCGTCGTGGACCCCCATCGGCACGACGGCGCACCCCTTCAAGGGGTTCTTCAACGGCGGGGGGCATACGATCACCCGCATGAGACTCTCCGCCGACAACGACACGGTGGGCTTTTTCGGCTATCTGGGCCGGGGTGTCACCGACCGCGGCCGTATCGACAGCCTCTATTTCACCGACACCCGGCTGAGCGGCAGCGGCAGTGTCAAGGGTGTCGTGTGCGGCTACAATGACGGGGGCGTCATCACGGGGTGCCGGAGCGACAACGCCACAATCACCCACAGCGGCGGCGGCTCCGCCTGGGGCGGCATCTGCGGCAGCAACTACTCGGGCGACGTGAGCGGCTGCACATCCGCCGGCTGCACCATCAGCGGCGCGGACGGCAGCACGGTGACGAGCGTGGGCGGCGTGATCGGGTACGGCGAAAAAGGCTTCGTGAAGGACTGCGAGGTGACGGGCCTGACCATCAGCGGCACGAAAGGGATGCGCTACGGCGGCATCTGCGGCACGGTGAGGGAGAACAGCATCACAGGCTGCCGGGTCGATGGCGCCAACTTCACTTTCAACCATAACAGCTGCGGCGGCGTCTGCGGGTACGACTCGCTGAGCTCCGTGGAGAACTGCGCCTTCCTGAACTCCAAGATCACCGTCCCGTCCTCCAGCAGCCATATCGGCGGCATCGTGGGCTACGGACGGTTCATCTACAACACCAACAACCTCGTGATAAAGGGCTGTCGCACCGGAGGCACCGGCTTCATCAAGGCCGATAACGCCGAGTATGTGGGCGGAATCATCGGCACACTGTCTGAAAGCTATGTGCAGGTCAACCTGTGCGCCAACCACATCCCCGTGACGGGCAGGAAGTTCATCGGCGGCGTCGGCGGACAGCTGGCCTGCGACGTGGACAGCTGCTGCAACACGGCAAACATCACCGGATACACCTGTGTCGGCGGCCTGGTCGGCCAGTCGGCAGGCATCGGCATCACCATGAAGTATTCCTACAACACCGGCGACATCAAGGCCGGCAAGGAGACCAGCGGGGACGAAGAGGATCCGGAAAACGGCGACTACACGGGCGGCCTGATCGGCAAGAACCCGGTCTGTTCCATTAGCGGGTCTTTCAACTCGGGCTGCGTGCGCGGCACCGACTACGTCGGCGGACTGGCGGGCGAGTCCGGCAAGGGCGAGAAGGGCTGCTACAACGCGGGCCAGGTCTATGGCAGCTTCTACGTGGGCGGCATCGCCGGCATGAAGAGCGCCAACGCCGATTCGTCGGCCAACAACTACAATATCGGCTATATCGACGGCAACAACATCGCCGGCGCACTGTACGGCAGCGCGGCGGAAATCGAGAAG
>Ga0247610_10008634_pt1 | contig 10350 bp, 7 predicted proteins | sample 174DNAGHGhighgp2_FD_193483 | JGI IMG/M metagenome (GOLD analysis project Ga0247610, IMG submission 193483) | Sheep rumen microbial communities from Palmerston North, Manawatu-Wanganui, New Zealand - 1742 DNA GHGhigh gp2 | ecosystem: Host-associated > Mammals > Digestive system > Stomach > Rumen ... | reverse complement strand
ACTTCTGGACGATAGACGTTGCCTTTGTGAGCATTGCTGTGCGACAGAGCCTTGTCCACCTTATCGAAGTGCGAAACCTTCTTGTCGTTGTTAACTACCACAACAGTTGCTTTCTTGTCGTGATTAGTATGCTTCTTATTACCGGCCATTGCTGGCATTGTGATTGCCATCATCATCATGGCTGCGATCACCTTATTCAGCCAATTAGTGCTCACTATTGTCTTCTTCATAACTTTGTCTCCTATTCTTTAAATGGTTCGACATTTGTTTCTTAATCACGGTGCAAAGTACGGCATTTTTCGTGACATTTCAAAAGGAATATGCCTATTTGGGGTAGGGGACTTTCCTATTCTTGCATAGGGAAATCTCCTCAATTATCGGTCACCCGCCATCAAGAGAACGATAGTTTTTATGCTAAATTAGTTAAATCACGCATGATTCCGCTAAATAATCACTATCTTTGCAGTCCGATTTAATAGTAACAGACAATAGTAAGATACGAAATATATGAATCAAGAATATGCAAGGGTATCCGTTGAAATGCCCGAAAACGATACAAAGAAGACTCTCCGTCAAGAGCTGACATACGAGGTTGAGAACCCCGATATCAAGGACGAATACACAGTGAAATTCTGATGACCTGCCATGACGGAAGACGAAAGCAAGAAGGTACGGGTAGAACTTGACCATGAGCAGAAGGTGATTCGCCTTGGCTGCTTTTTCTATGACCTAAAAGGTGTGCTGATAGCAGAAGCTACCGAAGAAGACAAGAAGAAATACTACTACGATAGGTTTATGACCTATCCCATCGTCGATGACGACTGGGCAGTCCGTGAAGACGATTGCCTGAAGGATGGCATCGCAGCACTGACCATCGGTAAGAAGGGCGATACAATTCCCCTGATTAAGCTCAGCGAGGTACTTGACCTTAACGTAGATGAGCGTAGCGGTGACTATTCTGACATTCTCATCGATGTTGAACGCCATGGCATCACCGTTTCCAATCGTCAGGAGGATAATCCTCAGGAAGAACTCCCCGAATTTATTACAATCTCGGACAATACGATGAAGCCTACGAGTGGCTTTACCGGGAGGTCTTTGAGGTCAAAACCGAACAGTCCCAGTCTGATAGGGATTTGTCCAACCAGATGTACTATGGCATTTCCTACACCATCAGCCAGAACAAGTCAATCAACGAGCTCGACGACCTCATTGGGCAGATGGAAGCCAAATACAACGTCAGTATCTCTACGCAGCTCGTCGTTAATCCCGATGCGCCATTGATGCCCTTCCGCAAGACTGGCGAACGGAGCTATGAAATCGACTACGACCTTGACTCTGGCGATAAGTTCTATGAAGTTCTGAGTTCATTGCTGCTGCTGGACAACCATCTTGGTGCCGAGCACTTCGACTTTCACCATTTCCTGATGCCCACCGATGACGGACGTGAGCAGTTTGAAGCGATGACCCGAAACACGATGGATGCCGACTCTACGCTGTCTATGGCCGATTTGCTCAACTATCTGGTGGTGGATATCCGAACCAGTCTGATTCGTATTTATACGGATGAAGTCATGCAGATCACCCCGGAGTTCAAGAAATACCGCCCCATCCGATGGCTTGGAATGGGCAATGCCATCGCTCTATCCTACGGCTATATCACGAAGCTGGAGCGTATTCATGCTCCCCGATGGGTCGTCTACACCCACAAAGTGCTGTTGTACCTGAAGTCGGTACAGCTCTTTGAATATTTCAAGGCCTGCGACAAGAGAATAGATTTCACGTCCCAACTCGTTGAACACAAGATGGGATGCGCTATCTATAATGAGCATATCAATATGAAGAATCAGGCAAAGCGCCGTGACTGGATGGCATTCTACAAGTCGTTTGTCAATCAGATTTGTCCCATCCTCCGCTACTATGTAAAGCTTGAGGAGATATAACTCGTTTTATTTGAGTACTTCATCAAACATGAGTTCACTGTCGAGCCATGCCTTGATGCTGTCACCGGCTACGGTCAGTTTCACGTCATACCACTTCCCTGTTTCCACGCTGCTGGGGCGTGTGGCTAACCGTTTCTTTCTGTCGCCACTGATTTGCTCAATGGCATGTTTCGTATTACCCTCGCAGCCATAGTTCAGCTGACAATAGTGCTGCGCATCCACGTAGTTGAACACGATGATGAAACCATCAGGCCCGCTATCCTTGCGTGCGGTACACTGAATGGTGTAGTGGTTGGAAGGGATGACGTAGTTGCAAATGGCCAACGGAGCCTTTTCTGATGCCCTATGCTGCAAGATGCCATTGTTTATCTCCCACTTGCCGCTGACAAGTTCGGGCTTCCCCGTCTTGGGCAGCGGGTTGCAGTGGGTGTAGCTGACTTGCGTGTTCCAAGCGGAATACCCCACGCGGCTCTGGCTCGGTGTGATAAGACTCTTATGCACACAGGCGGTCAGTGCCAGTGTGAAGAGTACGGTAAGTATGAAAGATATCTTTTTCATTGTTGTTTGTTTCTGATATTCTACATCACCATCCTGGAGGCAGCACGATATTCTCCACGTCGTGAGCATTCTCGAACAGCGGAGCAATCTCTTCATCGGTGAAGCCTGCGATGCCGCAGCCGATGCGTGTTACGAGGAAGGTGAGGGTAGGGTGCTCCTTGGCGAACGCGATGAACTCATCCACATACGGACGGATGGTCTCCACGCCGCCCTGCATTGTCGGAATGGCATAGCTCTGGCCTTGCAGACCCACGCCCTGACCCATAATAGCTCCAAACTTGCGGTAGGCGATGTAGGCCGCACCACCGCCGTGCATACCTTTGAGATTGCTTCCGAACACAAAGATCTCGTTTGGCTGCAACTCCGTGATAAACTCTGGTGTTGTACGTTTCTGTTCCATAATCTCTTCTCTGATAAAGTCCATATCCTCGCATGCCATTGACTCTGCCATGTCTGCCATCGAACCCGGCATTGGCGCAATCGACATCTTGGCCTCGCCCATTGTGGCTTCTCTGCGCAGGATGCCCATTTCGTCCATCACCTCCGGCATATCCAGGTCCATGTCGAAGTTCTTCCTGAAATACGGCACGATAATCTGCTCCTTCAGTTTTTTGTACTTCTGTGAGATGGCCGATGGAGTCATCCCCATCTGAGCCGCAATCTCCTTTGACTTGAAGCCCTGCAACAGTAGCATGTCGATAATCAGCCGTTCCTGACGGTTCAGAGGTGCATGGTCGCACACATCCTCCACCATCTTGTTGAACTGCAACCGCAGGTCGCTGGTCACGTCAAACGACATCAGATAGTCCTCGAACGTGATGCTGCCATACTCCTTGCGGTACCATTTCAGTGCATCGAGCACCACATAGCGGAATCCGTTGATGAGCCACGTCTTCAGACTTACATTCGGCGAGTGATCCTCCAGCGGCTTCCAGTCATGTTCCATCAGGTGCAGCGCATAGTGGTGAGCCAGCGACATAAAGTCCAGGTTCTCCTTCTCACGCAGCTGATACCGCTGGTCGAAGATGTTATAGCCCACCTGACAGTACCCGTAGAAATACTCACGGATAATGTCGGCATCGCCTTCATTGGGAATTCCCCAAATCGCTTCTGCAATACTACCGACAATTGCTCCGAGGGTATCAGCATCTGCCCCAAGACTTACGGCTTTCCGCACAGCATCCTCAAACGAGGTGCTTTCACCTATAATCCACAGTGCAACAGGTACAGTTCCCTGACAAGTTTCATCAAACCTATTGATAACATCTTCTTTCCTGATATTGATGTTATATCCAGCACGACTTGCGCAGTTATCAACAAGTTCCTTGACATGTTCTTGCGTAAAATTCGGGTGATAACACGGCAACTCTATTCCATACTGAATGGCCAAGGCAACTGTCTGAGCACCCTTTATGCCCTCTGGGTGGTTATGCGTACATGCAGCACTCTTTTCTGCCACATCCAACAGATACTTAAACTCCAAGTCGTTTGCTGCCCATGCTACAGGACTCACTCTCATTGCTGAGCCATTCCCGAAGGAGTTGTAGGGTTGTGGGTGGTTACTACGAACCCACTGGGCAAAACGGCCACCATAGCTTCCCATCGGATTCGGATAGCAATTACACCATTTATGAATGTATTTGCCGAAGTCTTCTGAGTTATGGAGTATGGCATCAGCTACAGCAACCGTGCAAATGGTGTCATCTGTAAAGCCGTTCTTGTCCGACATCCATTCGAAATTGTAGTCATTGGTAGGATTAAACTCCCAGCGGCTACCTACTATATCTCCTATAATTGCTCCTAACATATCTTGATTCTATTTATACCGATGCAGTCTCATATTGTGATACATCCGGGATAATTTTCACTTTGCTGCTCGAATTATTGCCTTCCTGTATCACCTGAATCTGGATGGGGATGCGTTCCTGCAGCTCTTCCACGTGGCTGATGATACCCACATGACGGCCAGACTTGGTATGCAGCGAGCGCAGTGTATTTATGGCATTCTGCAACGGCTCACCACTAAGTGTACCGAAGCCCTCGTCGATAAACAGCGTATCTACTGCCAGCTTCTGACCGATGTCGCTAAGTGCCAAGGCCAGTGATAGTGACACGAGGAAACTCTCACCGCCAGAAATGGTACTCGCTGCTCTGCTGACATAGCCTTGATAGGCATCCTCGAGTGATATGACAAACGTACCAGGTGCAACTTTCAGCGTATAACGGTCTGTCAGCGTCTTCATATAACTATTAGCAGAATGAATCAGACTGGTCAGGACATAGCTCTGCGCTATCCTTCTAAATGTATTGCCCTTAGAATCGCCAATGAGCTGGTTCATTCGCGACCATTTCTGGTACTCGGCATATCTCTTATTAACCTCCTCAATTAGCTTGCCAAGGTTCTTCTTATTCTCTTCATCGGTTTTTAACAACTGATTAATTGCACCCTTATCCTCTGCCATCTTAACCATCCTTGGTTCCTGTTCCTTGATACGAGCTTCCAGGGCTTCGATAGTATCGCCCATTCCCGTTCCGCCTACCCGTAGCCTTTCTTGCAGTTCCGGCTTTTTGCGTCTGTGCTCTTCCTGCTTCTTGACAGCATCTTTCATCAGTGTTTCCTTGGTGAGCACCTTGTTTCTGCCTGTTACCAGAAGTGTATTGGTGTCACCGATTTGGGCAGCGGTATAGCCACTCAGTTCATCCAGCCTTTCCATGCTGATATCCTCATGGTCACTAAGAAAACCGTCTAATTGTTGGCTGTTTGCCTTGATGGCTTCTTCTGCCTGCAGCAGTCCGGCAAGTGCTGTCGATGTCTTGCCCTTGATGTCATTTGCATTCTTCAAGAGGTTCACTTGCTTTATCTTATCCGAAGCCGTCAATGTCTTCCATGCAGGCATCAATTGACCTATTTCCTCTATGACATCCTTCACCATCTGGCAACTACCAGTCATTTCAGAAAGGCTGCTTTTGAGTGTCTGACTGCGGTTGACATTCTTCTGATAGCTATCAGCCTGTATCTTCAACAGTTTGGCAAACTCGGTTGGCTTTTCTCTCCAATCGACAGTCCACTCACCTACAATAAGCGAAGTAGCACTGTCCTCCGCTTTTGACACTTCTTCTTTTTTTGTCCTCATGAGTTCTTCATGAGTGGAGATTCTTCCTTTGCAGTCGTTGATGGCCTTCTCAGCTTTCTGCGCTTCTTTAACTCTCAACTCTAAGACCTCTACTCTGAACTTGTCATGCGCCTTTCTCAGCCCCTTAATGGCAGAGTCCTTACCTTCACCATCAGTAATCATGGCGCTAAGTTCCTTTAATGCAGTATCAGCCTTCTCCTTCAGTTCATTCAAAGCTTTTGGAGTGGTTTCGTCAAGTTGCTCGATACCACAGGCCTTACATGCAGCAACCACCTTTTTTTCTGCTTCCTGAACAGTCTTGTCTTTGTCAAAGGCTTCTTTTGCTGTCTGGTAATTCTTAGTAGTAGTCTTGAGTTCTGCCTCTAACAAGTTCTTCTTGTCAACCAACTCCTTGTAGGCAGTTTCTGCCTCATTGAAGGCTTCTCTCAAACCACCTATGAGTTTGTCCAGCTCTTCTTCATGGGGCAGCTCACTTTTGATTTCCTGTCGGCAAACAGGACAAACATCACCAATGTGCAGCTTCTGGCGCAAAGTCTTGGCAAACTTGTCGATAGTGTCGCTCTGCTTTTCCAACAGCTCTTTTCGGTCATCCATCTTCACCTTGGCGTCATGGATCTGGGGCTCCAACTCCTTCAGGGCCTTCTGCTTATTCTCTATCTCAACTCGGGTTTCCTCAAGAGTTTTAGCATCCTTTTGCTTGCGTTTTTCCTCTCTGTCAAGTGACTCTATACGCTCAAAAGCTGTGGAGATGTTTCCAATCAGTTCTTTGTTCTTTTCACGCTTCTCGCGCAATCCATTCAGATTAAGTGCAGCCAAAGCTTCTTCCTGAACTTTTATTTCAGCTTCTTGTTTCTCAAAGGTCTCTTTCGCTTCTTTTACAGCATTTTGAGCCTTTTCAAAAGTAGGTTGCAGTGTTTCTGTCAGGGCCTTGTTTTCTTTTTCTATGTCTGATAGGCTTGTCTCAATTTTCTTTCGTCCATCAGCAATAGTGCTCATGTATCCTGCAATGGTCTGAGCATTCTCATAGACAGTAGCTTTGTCCTTTTCACCCTCTATAAGGGCTTCAACAGCCTTGATATCTGCCTCTGTCTGTTGTTTTTCTTGTTCAGCGAATGCATAGCCGTTAAGTATGCTGACATATTCTGATTCCAATGCAGCAAGTACCTTCTGCTGTGCTGTCTTGCTGTTATAAGCTTCTTTCTTTGTTTTCAGCCAGTTGCGGGCATCAATAGTGGCGTTCCACTGCTTGACCAGCAACTCCTTTGCCTTGAATTCGTCACTTTCCACAATTGCCTGAGCCTGTTTGTGCTCTTCGGTAGCCGTAGCAACGGCCTTTGTAAGATCATCGTCAGTCCTTATCCACTGCAGCTTGATCTTGTCAGCATCTACAGCGTCCTTGAGGGTCCTATATTGGGCATCAAAACCTGCCATCTCTTCCTTTTTGGCAGTAATCTCCTCGTCTGATAATGTTTGAATACCCTCTACCTTCAGTTTGGACTCTCGCCACAATTGTTCCTTCTGGCCAGTTACCTCGAAGATTTTCTTACCTACCTTCGCATAGATATCCATGCCAGTTATCTTTTCCAGGATAGCAGCCTTTTCATCATCCTTACTGTTCAGGAAGCGCGTAAACTCTCCCTGGGCCAGCATGGTAGTGCGGCAAAACTGGTTGAAGTCAAGACCTATGGCAGCTTTTATCTCAGCCTTGATGTCAATGTCTTTATCATAAGTTTTGCCTTTATCGAGGTCCTTCAGGCTCCACGATTTTCCCTGTAGATTACCAGTCGGTTTGTTTCTCGAACGCCACACTTTCCACGTAGACTCATAATGCATGCCATTACTACCGATGAATGTAAGTGTAACAAAAGCCTCTCCAGTGTTCCTGCGCATCAGCTGACGCGGATCGTCTAATCCAATTCTATTGTCAACATCCTTTGTTTCGCCTTGCATCTGGGTTCCATCCAATCTGGGCGTATCTGCGAAGAGTGCCAGACAGATGGCATCCAGTATCGTTGACTTTCCCGCACCAGTCTTTCCTGTTATTAGGAACACCTCGCTGTCAGCCAATGGCTGCGCTTCAAAGTCAATCACGGCATCCTCTATCGATGCGATATTATGTATGGTCAGTTTCTGTAACTTCATAATCTATGGCGGTAGCAAATTTTTCACTTTTCACTCTTCACTTTTCACTTCTCGAAGGACCTCATTAAACATAGCAGTCATATCCTCGTCAAAGCTGATGCCTGCGTATTCCGCATAGCGTTTGGCAATCTCGATAGGCTCTTCCTCTTGGAACTCCTGTACTGTAAGGACCTTGGTTTCACTCTGACTGGCAGCCTTCCTCTTGGCATTGATATAGCAGAACCGGCATTGTTTGCCTTTCGTCAGACTGGCTGCCTCTGCGTTTGCCTCTACTGGCAGGAAGTCCTCAATTTCTACGTTAAGGCGTATATAGGCCGGAATGTCATCAGGGAACTGCCCTAATAGTTCCTTGGCGTCCTCCCAGGGTGCCAGTCCATCGGTAGGCAATGTAACCAATGGGTGCGGGTTCTGAATCTCAATCTTTTCAACTTTGGGAGTATCGCCATGCTTCCCGATTTCAACCATGCTGACGGAATGGCTGAAGTTCTTGCCTTGCAAGCGTCCTTCGGACGATGACTCATCAAAGCTGACGGGTAGGGGAGTGCCACAGTATCTCACGTTGTGCTTGCCACTGTGAACGAACTGTTCATGATGGATATGGCCCAAGGCCAGATAGTCGTAGCCTTCACCCATTTCTTCCAGTTCCAGCGAGTCAATGCCGCCGACGGTGTATATTCCCGAACTTTGCTCGCCCACCCGTAGTCTTTCCGTTGTGTGGTCATGCCCCGTGTAATCGCAGCCCTTCACAGTCGTATGGGCAGTCATTACCACAGGAAGTCCTTCCGTATTTCTTTCTGCCACTCTGTCAAGCAACTGTTGGAATAAGCCTTCAGGGATGTTTCGTTCATTCGCATACGGAATGGCCACGATGAACCCTTTTTCCGGCACTTCAATGATATGCTCATCCAGATTTTCCTTCTCCAGTTGTCCGATGGCAAACACTTTCAGTGCCTTCCAAGGCGTTTGGAATATCTCGTGCTTTGTGCCGCTGTCGTGATTACCGGCAGTCATCACTATCGTCATCTCTGGATTGGCCTCGTGAATCCGCACAAGCCCATCGGATAGCATAGTCTGTACGGCAGCAGATGGTTGTGGCGTATGATATACATCTCCACACAATAGAAAGACATCAGGTTTCTGTTCTTCCACAATGCTGGCCATCTGTTCCAGCATCGCTTGCTGCTCTTCCGTCCTGTCATAGTTGTACAACGTATGACCAAGATGCCAGTCGCTAGTATGTAATATCTTCATTGCTGTGAGTTTGTAATTATGGTGCAAAGATACGATTAAGCGACCAAAAAACCAAAAATAATTGAGTTTTGTTTCTATTTGTAAAGAGGAACACAGTTCATCGACGGCCTTCCGGATGGTATTCAATATTCTGGCTCTTTTATTAAAAGATGTGTTAATTCATAGTAATGAGTTATTATTCTCAAAAAGATTTCGTATCTTTGCAATTGCATTGTGGTATGAACTAAAACGAATATGGCTAATACTAAAACAAAGGTAACTAAGGATGCTGAGGAGATAGGCACCAGCAAGGAGTTATACAACTTCTTGTATGAGGCTTGCAATATTCTCCGTGGCCCAGTGTCGCAGGATGCCTTTAAAGAATATATCACGCCTTTGCTCTACTTCAAGCGCATCAGCGATGTGTATGATGAGGAGACGAAGGCTGCTTTGGAACTCTCTGATGGTGATGAGGAATTTGCCGCTTTGCCAGAACAACACCGCTTTGTGATACCTGAGGGCTGTCATTGGGACGATGTGCGCCAGCGCACTTCGGATATTGGTAGCGCTATTATCGGCGCCATGCGCCAGATAGAATTGGCAAACCCCATGACGCTGTATGGCGTACTCAGCGTATTCTCTACAGCTAACTGGAGCAATAAGAATGTGTTTAGCGACGAGAAACTGCGCGACCTGATAGAACACATGAGCAAGCGACGCCTGGGGAATGGCGACTATGCTGCCGACCTGATGGGGGATGCCTACGAGATGCTGCTGAAGAAGTTTGCCGATCTCTCGAAAGCCAAGGCTGGTGAATTCTACACCCCTCGTTCGGTAGTCAAACTCCTGGTGCGTATTCTCGATCCCAAACCAGGTGAGACAGTCTATGATCCTGCTTGCGGTTCTGGTGGTATGCTGATAGAGGCTGTTCACCACATGAAGAACGATGAGCAGTGCTGTGGCGCTATCTTCGGACAAGAGAAGAATGTCACCAATGCCGCTGTGGCCAAAATGAACCTCTTTCTGCATGGTGCCAACGATTTCAACATCATGTGTGGCGACACCTTGCGCGATCCGAAGATTCTGGCTAATGAGCATCTGGCCCACTTCGATTGTGTGATTGCGAATCCCCCATTCTCACTGAAGAACTGGGGCGCAGAAGCATGGAAGACAGACCGCTATGGGCGAAACCTATGGGGCACGCCTCCTGAGACTATCGGCGACTATGCATGGCTTCAGCACATGGTTGCCAGTATGCGCAGTCTGACAGGTCGCATGGCAGTCGTGTTGCCTCAGGGTGTTCTCTTCCGAGGCAATGAAGAAGGCCGTATTCGTGAGGAGTT
>Ga0247610_10008632_pt1 | contig 10352 bp, 8 predicted proteins | sample 174DNAGHGhighgp2_FD_193483 | JGI IMG/M metagenome (GOLD analysis project Ga0247610, IMG submission 193483) | Sheep rumen microbial communities from Palmerston North, Manawatu-Wanganui, New Zealand - 1742 DNA GHGhigh gp2 | ecosystem: Host-associated > Mammals > Digestive system > Stomach > Rumen ... | reverse complement strand
GATATTTGATAAAAGTCGCGAAAAAGGCGGAGCCAATGAGAACCGGAAAGATGTTTTGTTTATTGATGCCAGCAAAGAATATGTCCCGGGCAAAAATCAAAACTCTCTTTCGGAAGACCATATCAACAAAATCGTTGATACTTATAAAAATCGTCGCGAGATTGAAAAATACTCGCATCTTGCCACCTTTGATGAAATTAAAGAAAATGATTTTAACCTCAATATTCCGCGTTATGTAGATACTTTTGAAGAAGAGGAAGAAGTTGATTTGGCTAAAGTTAAAGCCGATATTGCTGATTTGGAATTGCAGTTGCAAGATACCCAAGAAAAAATGCGTGGTTATTTGAAAGAACTGGGGGTATAAATGGAGCATTTTGAAGAATATAAAAAGCAGGGCGAGCCGGAGAAATATCAAAAGGCGGAAAACTGGGGCATTGCCATCGGTTTGCAAAAAGTTGATAATCTCACACCTTCAAAATACTTGATAGAGGTAGCAAAAGATAATATTGAGGGCAAAATATCCATTGATGAAGCCGGCGAACAGATAACTCAATATTACAAGAAAAATCCCGCTAAAACGCTTAAAGAGCATAGCGAAAAAGAGGCTGATGAAGTTTCGGCTCGTATTGCCAAACTCTTAAACACACATACATTTTCATTTAGTCCGGCAGAATTGATTTCTATTCATAAAACCTTATTCACCGGTATTTTAGATAATAAAATTGCCGGTAAAATTCGTGACTATGATATTACCAAAGATGAGCCGATATTAAATGGTGATACGGTGGTTTATGGGCGTGCGGACAGCATTAGAGAAACACTTGATTATGATTTCGCGCAAGAAAAGAAATTTAATTATAAGGGGCTCTCAAAGCGCGCAAAGGTTGAACAGTTGGCAAAATTTACTTCCGGTATTTGGCAGATTCACCCGTTTGGCGAAGGCAACACCAGAGCAACGGCGGTGTTTATTATCAAATACCTTTATACTTTGGGTTTTGAGACCAATAACGATATGTTTAAAGCGCATGCCAAATATTTTCGCAATGCGTTGGTTCGGGCGAATTATCAGAATTTAGCCAATGATATCCCTTATACTATGGAATTTTTGAATAAGTTCTTTGGTAATTTATTACTTGGGGAAAAGAATGTGCTTGATAACCGCGAGATGCAGATTAAAACTGAAAAAAGTTCACAGAAAAATACACAGATAAGTTCACAGAAAAGTTCACAGAAAATTTTGCAATTAGCGGCACAAAACCCGAATATAACCACTACCGAGATGGCGGATACTTTAGGAATTTCAAGGCGTGCTGTGGCAAAACAAATCGCCATATTAAAAGACAGAGGTCAACTCCGCCGTATCGGCCCTGACAAAGGCGGTCATTGGGAAGTCGTGGAGGAGTAAAAATAATGAAAATACTATCTATAGAATTTGAAAAGCATCCAATTTTAGGAAATTTGAAGTTAGATTTTGCAGATAAAAATGGCAATCCGGTTGATACAGTTATTTTAGCAGGCGAAAATGGATGCGGTAAGACAACAATTCTGGAAGAAATTCGCAATTTATGGGATACAGCAAAGCATAATACAAGTTACAAAGGTAAGTATATAACCGCAAAGGTATATATAGATAAAAAAGAAATAAATCAAATGCTGCAAAAGATATCAGAAACAAATCACAACGATATTATGCCACAAAATCCAACAGGTGTATTTGTGATCAAAAGCGATTTATCTACTGGTGCTTGGGGCTGCTTCGATATTAAGTATCAACAAATTGAAACTGAGGATTTTGTATCTGCAAATTGTTTTCTTATGGCATATCTGCAACCGTTTTCCCAATCCATCTTTTCTCCAGTTGATATCAATTATCATAGCCAAAATATTACATCAATACAAGCAACTAGTCTCGATTCCGATGGTTCAGGTAGAAAAAAAAGCAATGAAAATTTAGCAACCGAAATAAATCAATTATTAGTTGATGCTGAAGCAAGTGATGCTAGTGAGGTTCTTGCTTGGGTTCGAGCACATCCTACTCAGACAATGCCTCAACATCTTGTTTCTCCTCGTATAAAAAGGTTTAGTACTGCCTTTTCAAAGATGTTTGATGATATAGAATTCAGTCGAGTGGATAATGTTCAAAGTATAAAAACTATTTTTTTTAAGAGAAAGAATACAGAAATTCCCATATCACAACTTAGCTCAGGCGAAAAGCAAATTGTTTATAGGGGAGCTTATTTGCTTAAGGATATACGGCTTGATTTAGGAAAAGCAGTTTTAATTGACGAACCGGAAATAAGCTTACATCCTGAGTGGCAAAAGAAAATATTGGGCTATTATCAAAGTCTTTTTAGTGATGAAACAGGAAAACAACTTTCTCAAATGTTTATCGCCACTCATTCTCCGTTTATTATTCATAATCCGAACAGACATAATGACAAAGTGGTTGTTTTGAAAAAAGACGATAATGGCAATATTTTTCAATCGGATAAACCTGAATATTATGACTGCAACTCTTGTAAAGCTGTAGAAGATAGCTTTTCTGTTTATGATTTTAATGATGATAAACAGGAGACTATTTTTGTGGAGGATTCTGCTCACGAAAATATTGTTAGGAAGCTTTTAGCGGAATACCATTCTGATATAGCTGTTTCAAAATTAGGATCATGCGATAAAGTATTATCTACATCAAAAGGCGTAAAAGAGAGTTTTGATAATTTTTATTTTTTAATTGACGGAGATTGTAAAACCTATAATGATGCAGACTTATGGCATAATAATACTTTACAGCTTAAGAAATATTGCATTGAAAATTACTTATTAACGAAAGAAGCAATAACTCATTTATTGACCTTAAAACGGGAAAAAATCTCGGCAGAAGAATTTATAAAAGATGTTATTGATGAATGTAAAAGTGGATATTCAGGTTTCACTGTTTTAAAGGATAGTATCGATAAATATGGATTAGATTGGTCTGCAATAGATAATGTTGATGCATCAAAAATATTTGAAAAAATTAAAAATAAATTAGGTTATAAAAGTGCTATAGATGTAGAAAATGTTTGCTTTGATGCTTTGAAGAATCCAAATAAATTGGGAACTGTTTTTCAAGAAATTATAGTTTTTTTAGGATTAAAAGATGCAGAATAATCAAAAAATACCTGAGGGGTGGAGTGTTAAAAAATTAAAAGAGGTAGCTCAAGTTATAACTGGTTCTACACCTCCAACTTCTGATATTAATAATTATGGGAATGACTATCTTTTTGTATCTCCGGTTGATATTAATAGTAACATCAAATATATCATACAAACAAACACTAAATTATCCCTTAAAGGTTTTAACCAATGTCGAGTTATAAGAAGTGGCTCTCCATTATTTGTATGTATAGGTTCTACTATTGGAAAAATTGCAATAGCAGGAACAGATTTAGTAACTAATCAGCAAATAAATTCTTGCGTAATTAAAAATGGTTTTAATAACGAATTTTTATACTATCAACTATCCTCACAGGCTCAGAAAATTAGATTACTAGCAGGAGAACAAGCTGTTCCCATCATTAATAAATCAACGTTTGAAAAGATTAAGCTTCTTTTTCCACCATTACCGGAGCAGGAGAAGATTGCGGAGATTTTGGGGACGTGGGATGAGGCGATTGAAAAGTTATCTAACTTGATAGAGCAGAAAAAACTCCTCAAAAAAGGTCTGATGCAAAAACTCCTCACCGGCAAAACCCGCCTCCCTGGCTTCACCCAACCATGGAAAGAAGTGAAACTCGGCGAAATTTGCAATATTACTACAGGGAAATTAGATGCCAATGCGATGGTTGAAAATGGTCAATATAAATTTTTTACCTGTGCTAAAGAAACATATTTAATTGATAATTATGCTTTCAATACAGAAGCCTTATTGATTTCTGGAAATGGAGCTAATGTCGGATATATTCATTATTATAAAGGCAAATTTAATGCATATCAGAGAACTTATGTGTTAGATAAGTTTACACTTAATATTTTCCTAGTAAAATACTTATTAGACCAGTTTTTATCCAATAGGATAGAAAAAGAGAAAAAAGCAGGAAATACTCCGTATATTGTTTTGGATACCTTGGCTAAAATGAAGCTTTATCTCCCTATTGATATATCCGAGCAACAAGCAATCGCTGATGTTTTATCAACGGCAGATGATGAAATTAACTTACTTAATCAAAAATTAGAAGCTTTGAAGGAGCAAAAGAAAGGTCTGATGCAACAGCTTCTCACCGGCCAAATCAGAGTGAAAGTGAACTAAGGAGAAAAAATATGCTGTACATTGATTCCGATATTTTACAAGAAACGAAAGATGGAAAAATTATATACTACAAAAAAGATGATAAAAATGATCGTATTAATCTTTATGTAGAAGATAAAAAAAATGAAACTATTGAATACTTTATAGATAATTTTATTACGGAATCTATTTTGTTGGAAGGGTTTACAAAGTTACCAGATTTTTTAAAACTAATAGGACGAGGATTTAAAACGTCGGGTATAAGGTACTATTTGAATAAATTATTACAGCAAGAAAAGATATCTACATTTATTATTTCATCGAAACAAAAATCTTTTTGTTTCGAAAATAAAATGGTTCTAAATATATCAGATTTTGAAAAAATACGTAAAGTTGCAATAGCTGCCAAAAAAAAGGCAAGTCAAGAATTACAGCAAAGTATTATTAATATGTTAAATAATATATTTCCGCAACAGTTTCATACAAATAAAAATGTAGCTATAAAAACAAGTAAAAATTTTTTGTTAAATGCAATTGATATGACAGATATTAATGATTTAACTGAAAATGATGTCACAAAAATAACCGATCTTGCTCTCAGAGCCTCTAAGAGGTTTAAAAGGGCCGATAAAAGTGAACGTATTTTGCTTGATATGAAAGACAAAATCAGGATACAGACATTAGAAGATATTTTGACTGAATATAAAAAGTTACTTGAAGAAGGGCCAAATGAAGGAAAGTGGCAGAGTTTTTTTGATAAATATATACGAATTTTTGATACGGGATATATAGATAATATTTCACAAGTAAATATTTCTGTTTTTGGCACAAAGAAACCCGACCTTATGATGTTGGATTTACATAATTATATTGATGTTTATGAATTAAAAACAACCAAGGCACACCTTTTAGGTTATGATGAAAGCCATGATAATTATTATTGGCATTCAGATATAACTAAAGTTATTGCACAAGCAGAAAAATACATCAAGACCATGCAAGATAACAGCTCTGATATCATTCGAGCTATAAGAACACAAACAAACAAAAATATAGAAATTATCCACCCTAAAGCCATAATAATCGCCGGACACTCAAAGCAATTAGAAAATGAAAAACAAAAACAAGATTTTAAAATGCTACGGGAGAGTTTAAAGAATATATCTTTCGTTCTTTATGATGAGTTTTATGATAGATTAAATAATTTCTATGAACTATTGCAGAAGAAAAAATAAGAGTGAGCTAAAATGAAAAAGTGTTGTGTCAATTGTGCGTTTTGCTTGAGAAAAAAAGAAAAATTAATCTTTAATGGTAGAGATTGGTTAAATGACGTATCATCTAATATTTTTACAGATGAAGAGCGCCAAAAAGCATTTTCAGGCGATTTTAATTTTGTCGGTAGCGAAATAAAAGCTCGGATTGATTGGGAAAAAGAATATAATCAAAAATTAGATAATATGAAAAAGGGAATGTATAACGGGCAATTGGGAGGACCTCACGTACTTGATTATTTGCAAACACAATCAATGGCACCAGCCGATACTTTTCCATTGACGGAAATTTTTGGGATGTCACCACATCCGAAAGCTCCAGATGCTGATTATTTATCGTGCTGGCATAATTTATGGGATTTTAAGGATAAAGAAAAAGAGCTTTCAACTCTGAATGATAAAAATGATTGTCTGTTATTTTATCCTTATAACAAAAAAGGCAACAAAAGTTTTGAAGGTTGCGAAAAAGAACGAGAAGCATTGTTAGCTAAAAGCCGTTTTATGACAACAAACTGGGTGGTAATATTGGGAATTTTTGTAACAATCCTTATTTTTGCTATACAAACTTGGAACAACAGGCAAACAATTCAAACACAAGAAATTATAGAAATAATGTCGCCGGATACATCTTCTCAGCCGGGTGGAATAATCATGAAAGGAGCTCAAAATGGCGGTAATTAATATGATAAACGATTTTTTAAAATCTGTGTTAGAACAAAATATAAAACAATCCAGAGAGCAGATAGAACAATACTTTGACAACCAAATGGCTAGTATTCAAAACAATTATTATTTGTCTGATTATGAAAAAAAGTGTCGCCTTAATTCTTTAGAACTTGAAAGAGAAAGACTTTTGAATATTCAAGATAGACGCGAGTTGGCAAAAAAGATTGCAGAGTTTTGTAATGAAGCCTCTAAATCTTGTGAAAAAGAGGAGAACAAAAAATGACACAGAATCATATTCTTCCGAATTTTGATGAAGCAAGCAGTTCGCAAATTCCGGCGATTTTGCAACTGATAAATATGGGATACACCTATATCCCGCGCCATGAGGTGGATAATCTTCGTGATGGCAAAAACCAATATATTTTGCGCGATATTGCACACAAAGCAATACGAGCCATCAATCCGCCGGAGATATCGGATAAAAGCATTGATGAGGCTTTGTTTGCGTTAGAAAAAATCAAGCTTGACGACGGTGTGGTTAAAGCTTCAGAAGATGTGTTTTCTGATATTTTAGGTGGGCGCTCCGTTTCGGAGATTATTGACGGCAAGCGCACTTCTCCGCAACTGAGGTTTATTGATTGGAAAGAGCCGAAAAATAATCAATTTCATGTGGTCGCAGAGTTTGAACTGGAAGAAGACCAAAATCGTCGTCCGGATATTGTGTTGTTTGTTAACGGTATTCCTTTCGCGGTGATTGAAAATAAAAAAGCATCGGTTTCGGTTGATGAAGCTGTCAGCCAAATGATACGCAATCAAAAATACACCCAAACACCGAAATTCTTTTTGTTTCCGCAAATTTTAGTGGCAACTAATGTTAATCAAATTAAATACGGAACAATGTTAACGCCATTTGAATTTTATTCAGTTTGGAAAGAAAAAGAAGCGCCAAAGGATTATGAACAAAAGGTCTTGGAAAGTGTTAATAATCCGGTTGATATTAAAACTGTAGAGCAAATTGGGGAAGATTTATTACGCTTCCGTTATGAGCAAAAAGCAAAGCAAAGCTTAACTGCACAGGATTATGGTATTTATAGTTTATTAAAGCCGGAAAGATTGCTGGATTTGGTGCGTAATTTTATTATTTATGATAATGGAATAAAGAAGATTACGCGTTATCAGCAATATTTTGCCATCAAAAAGACTATCGCAAAAATTCAAACAATGAATGAAAACGGAAAGCGTCGCGGTGGCTTGATTTGGCATACCCAGGGAAGCGGTAAATCTCTCACAATGGTGATGCTTGTTAAAAATTTGATTGAAACAATTACTAATCCGCGTGTGATTGTGGTTACCGACAGAATTGATTTAGATATTCAAATTCGTGACACGTTTTCAGCCTGCAATATCAAAACCGGCGTGCAACAAGCAACATCTTGCGCCGATTTAGTTAAAAAGATTGAAAACAAGACTCTGGATGTTATTACTACATTAGTGCATAAATTTGATAAACCGACGGATTTTGTGGATGACGATAACAATATCTTTGTATTGATTGATGAAGCTCACCGAACTCAGGGCGGTGATGCCAATGCAATGATGAACAAAATGTTGCCGAGAGCGTGTCAGATTGCTTTTACCGGTACACCATTAATGAAAAAAGTTCCGGCACGCCTAGAAGGAAAAGTTATATCCAAGTCACAATCCATTCAGAAATTTGGCGGGCTGATTGATGAATACACAATTTCGGAAGCGGAAAAAGATGGCGCCGTTTTACCGCTGATTTATCAAGGACGTTTTGTTGATCAGAAGATTGATAAAATTGCCGATAAATTTTATGAACGTTTGGCTTCCAAATTTACAGAAAGCGAGCGCAAAGATTTTGCCAAGAAATGTATATCATCTTCGGTTTTGGAGGAAACATCTCAACGTATTGAAATGATCGCGTTGGATGTTAATGACCACTTTTTGAAAAACTTTAAAAATACAGGTTTGAAAGGCCAGTTAGTTGCACCAAGTAAATATGCCGCGGTTATGTTTAAAAAAGCTTTAGAGATGCTTGGTGACATCAATGCGGAAGTTGTTATCTCTGATACATTAGCCGATGAAGGCAAAGATGATGTGAACTCCACGCATAAAAAAGCTGTGACAGAATATATGGCAGAGCAAAAACATAAATATGGCTCGCTGGAAACTAGAGAAAAACAAATTATTCAGAATTATAAAAAAAATCCCGAAGGTTGTGAATTATTAATTGTAGTTGATAAACTTCTAACTGGTTTTGATGCGCCAAGAGATACGGTTTTGTATCTAGCTAAGCAATTGAAAGATCATAATTTATTGCAGGCAATTGCTCGGGTTAATCGTGTTTATGATGGTGATGCCGGAAAACAAAGTAAGACTGCAGGTTTGATTGTCGATTATTCCAAAAATGCGAAAAACTTGAAAAATGCGTTGGAATTGTTTTCTAACTATGCTCCGGAAGATATTGAGAACGCACTACTTGATACTGAAAGCCAAATTGCATTATTAGGCAGCATATATAAACGACTGCTGAGTGTGTTTAAGGATGTTGCAGATGTTAATAATACCAATGCCTTTGTAGAGTTTTTAGCCAATAAGGATCACGAAAAGGAAAAAGAAGCCTTTTATGATGACGTTAACAAATTCATTAAACAATTCTCTGTCTGTTACTCTTTGTACGACTTTTACGATAAAATGAATATGGAAGAGTTAGAGACTTATAAAAAGGATTTGAAGCGGTTTATTGAAATTAAAAAAACAACACAACTGGTGTTAGCTGAAAAAGTTGATTTTTCAAAATATAAAGATCAGATTATGAAATTATTGGATAAATACGTTAGCGCTAAAGATGTTGAGGTGCTATCGAAAGAAATCAGTTTATCTGATATGCAGGAATTTAACCAATATATTGAAGACGAAAAGAATGGTTTATCGGATAAATCGAAAGCAGATGCTATTTTAGCTCAAACAAAAAAAGTATTAAAAGAGCGTTATGAAGTTCAAGACGAGGTTTTTTACGGTAAATTCAGCGAGCTGATAAAAAAATTACTTGATGATTTGCGAACAGCTAAAAAAGAAGATTTGGCCGCTCTCTTGGGTCAAGCAAAAGAAATTCAGAAGAAAGTTGCAGACTATGAGGATAATGATATTCCGGAAAAAATGCGGACAACCAAGGTATATCATCCTTTTTATCGAAATATTCAGAAGTTTTTCAAAACGACCGGAGATGCTTATACACAAATTGTTGAGCACATTGTCGGTTTAATTAAATCTTCAAAAGTTGTAGATTTTCAAAATAATTTAAACGTAAAACGCAAAATTTTTAATGATGTAGAAGATTATTTGTTTGATGATGTGGAAGAGAAGCTTTCTGCAGATACAATAGAACAGATTACAGAAACAGCGTGGAATATTGCTGTTCAAAATAAGGATATGCTCTAGATGATTGCTTTAGAGGACATTAAAATTATCAAAGAAAAAAGGAAATCTCTAGCGGTGGAGGTTTATCCGAATTTTAGTGTCGTGGTAAAATCTCCGGAACAAGCAAAAGATTTTGAGATTAAGGATTTTATAAAACGAAAAACACCGTGGATTGAAAAGCAAATTGGCTATTTTAAGCAATTTAATATGCCTGAAGATAAAATATACGAATCAGGCAGTTCTGCTCTATATCTAGGGCGACAATATCAAGTTATCATTGAAAAATCAGTGCTCCGTAATGTTATAAAGGTATTTAATAATAAAATTTATATTTTAACACCGTTTACGCATAAGCTAGATGAAATCAATCAGGCTTTTTCTGATTGGATGATAAAACGTGCTGAAACTGTTTTTAACGAACGGTTGAATGTGTGTATGAAAGCTTTTCCTGATTTAGAGATGCCAAGTTTGAAAATCAGAAAACTGAACAAACGGTGGGGAAGTTATTTGAAAAAACATGAAATTGTACTGAATCCGGCTTTAATCAAAGCCAGTAAACAATCCATTGATTATGTTATTTATCACGAACTTTGTCATGCTTACTACCCTAATCATACCGAAGAATTTTACAATCTTCTTTCGCTAAAAATGCCAAATTGGGAAAAAGTAAAAGAGAAAATGGAATTAAAATTGTTAAGTTATTAATG
>Ga0247610_10008630_pt1 | contig 10353 bp, 10 predicted proteins | sample 174DNAGHGhighgp2_FD_193483 | JGI IMG/M metagenome (GOLD analysis project Ga0247610, IMG submission 193483) | Sheep rumen microbial communities from Palmerston North, Manawatu-Wanganui, New Zealand - 1742 DNA GHGhigh gp2 | ecosystem: Host-associated > Mammals > Digestive system > Stomach > Rumen... | reverse complement strand
AGAAATGTAGCTATGGTATCTGCATTATCTTCTAATCAAACTGCATCTGGTTCAAGTGTTTTAGAATTAAGAGAAATAATTCAAGCAGTTGCTATTGATTACAAAGATGAAGCTAAAACTGATTTAGTATCAAAAAGTATTCCTAATTCAGCTGAATTCTATACATTAATTTATGAAGCAAATTTAAGCATTGGAGATAAAATTATTATTGTAAATGGTAACGGAGTTACTAAAACAGTTGAATTAATTCAATTTATTTATCAAGCAAATTAGAAGCTACTTAGGTAGCTTCTTTTTTTAAAAACAAATTGACTAAAAAGCATTAATAATATAGAATATATTCGTTACACATAATAACTAAAGTTATTATAAAACTTGAAAATGAATTATATTTAAAATATAATAATTGAGAATTGAGGTGCATTTTATGTCAACTACAAAGGATTTAGCAAATTTAATATTTCCTAATGTTACATTAACAATTGCTGATTTAGAAAAAAGATATCCAAAAAGAAATTTAAAACCAGGTGCTGAGGTTACAAGATTCGCACCAAGTCCAACAGGCTTTTTACATACAGGAAGCTTGTTCACTTGCTTAGTATCATCAAGATTTGCTCATCAATCAGGCGGAGTTTTTTATATTAGACTTGAAGATACAGATACAAAAAGAGAAATAGAAGGTAGTGGTGCTTCACTAGTTGAGCAATTATCTGTTTTTGATATTATTCCTGATGAAGGTTATTTTTCTGATACAAAAGAAACAGGTAATTATGGTCCATATAAGCAATCACAAAGAGCTGATATTTATAATGTTGTAATTAAGCATTTAATAGAAGAAGGTAGAGCTTATCCTTGTTTTTGTAGTGCTCTAGAATTAGCTGAACTTAGAAAAGAACAAGAAGCTAAAAAAGAAATTCCAGGATATTATGGTAAATATGCAAAATATAGAGATTTCCCTATTGATGATGCTATTGCTAAAATAAAAGCTGGAGACCCATATATTATTCGTTTTAAGTCAATGGGTGATCATAATAATAAAATTGCTTTCCATGATGAAATTAAAGGCGATTTAGAATTAACTCAAAATGATCAAGATATAGTAATCTTAAAAGGTGATGGCTTACCAACATACCATTTTGCCCATCTTGTTGATGATCATTTTATGCGTACAACAGTTGTAACTAGAGGTGAAGAATGGTTATCAAGTCTTCCTATTCATTTAGAATTATTTGATACATTAGGATTTGAAAGACCAAAATATGCTCACTTACCTGTTATTATGAAGGTTGAAAATGGTGTTAGAAGAAAACTATCAAAAAGAAAAGATCCAGAAGCTGCAGTTTCTTATTTCTTAGAACAAGGTTATCCTAAATATGGATTCATTGAATATTTACTAACTATAGCTAATTCAAATTATGAAGCTTGGAGAGATGAAAATCTTGATAAGGATTTCTATGATTTTAAATTATCATTCGATAAGATGAGCTTAGATGGAGCTTTATTTGATGAATTAAAGGTAGCTAATATTTCAAAAGAAAGAATTGCTTATAAAAAGGCAGAAGATTTAGCTATCGAAGTTAAAAACTGGGCTAAGACATATGATGTTAATTTCTATAATAAGATTTTATCTGACGAAAAGAAATTCATTGATATTTTAAATATCGATAGACAAAAAGAAAAGCCTAGAAAGGATTATGCTAAATATTCTGATATTTATCCAATTATTTCATTCTTCTATAATGATGAATATGATAAGATTGATAAGAAGAATTTAGAATGGAATCCAGCAATTGATAAAAATTCAATTGTAGAAGTATTAAACAATTATCCTGATTCAATTGATTTTAATTTAAGTGAAGAAGAATGGTTTAATTCTTTAAAAGAATTTGGTAAAAAATATGGATTTGCTGCTGATAAGAAAGAATGGAAGGCTAATAAAGAAGCATTCAAGGGTCATTCTGGAGATATCGCTGAAATTTTAAGAATTGCTTTAACTGGAAGAAAGAATTCTCCAAATCTTTATTTCATTTTACATATTTTAGGAATTGAAGAAATCAAAAGAAGATTTGCAAATATTATAGAAAACATTTGAAAATTAAAAAAAATATGCTAGAATTATATGTGCGTGATTAAGCGCACATATTGTCTTGGCCAGTTGGTGAAATGGTTAACACATTGCCCTCTCAAGGCAACATTCATGGGTTCGAACCCCATACTGGTCACCATTTAGATTTAATACGAACGCTTAACGTGAAGTGTTCGTTTTTTTTAAAATTTATGTGCCCATAGTTTAGCTGAGAAAATGCGGGCCTCCGACGCCTGAGTCGCGGGTTTGATCCCCGTTGGGTACACCAGAAATAAAAAAAATGGCTTCGGCCATTTTTTATTTTATATGGTTCATATTGATAGAAGAATAAAAAAATTGCCTTATTTCTAAGGCAATTTTTACTTATTATCTGTTGTAGTATTCAACAATTAATTGTTCGTTGATTTCTGGTAAGAATTCATTTCTTTCAGGAACTCTAACTAATGTACCAACTTGAGTAGTTTCGTTGTATTCTAAGTATTCAGGACGGCTAACTTTAGCTTCTAAAGCTGCTTTAACTACTACTAAGTTTTTAGAAGATTCCTTCATTGAAACTGTTTGACCAGCTTCTAATCTATAAGAAGGGATATCTACCTTCTTGCCATCTACTAATACATGGCCATGATTTACTAATTGACGAGCTTGAGCTCTAGTAGAAGCGAAACCTAAACGATAAACGATATTGTCTAAACGGCATTCTAATAACTTTAAGAAGTTAACACCAGTCATACCTTCCATCTTTGAAGCTTCAGCAAATACTTTAACGAATTGTCTTTCAGACATTCCGTAAGTAAATCTTACTTTTTGTTTTTCTTGTAATTGTGCGCCATATTCTTTTAATTTACCGCGCTTAGCACCATGTTGTCCTGGAGCTGTTTTTCTCTTGATAAGTTCTTTGCCAGTTTCGCTAACTGAATAGCCTAAACGACGAGATACTTTCCAAGTTGAACCTGTGAATCTTGACATTTATATGTCCTCCTATAATATAATTTTATTTTTTCGGAGTAAATATCAAGGTTTATCGCTTTAGGATATCTTGAATTAAATGTTCACCATCAAGCAGCGAAGGTTACTATTTAAGCTTTTTGTTGCTTCAAGATATTTACTATAGCGTCTAAACCGCCGCTTTTTACCCACGCTTTGACATTATACCAAACTACATTTTTATTGTCAATATATTTATACAATAAATAATAATAGCGTTAATTGAAAAAGTAAATTCTGCTGTAAATAGTTGAACTTAAATAATAATAGCAGCAATTTCTTGCTGCTACACCATAAATTTTTTTATTTTTCTTATTATTTCGTTATATGTAAATATTTTATCTTCTACAACTAAATATAGCATTGTAGATATAGAAATACCTAAAGCATCATATATCTTTTGTTTAACTTCTGGATCATTAACATCTAGATTATATATATCTTTATAGAAAAAAATAATTAAATCTCTATTTGAGTAAACAAAATAATCCATAAGCCTTGCTTTAAATAATGTAGATATAAGATGATTATTTAAAAATTCATTATAGATTTCTCTAAAAATTTCTATATCATAAGTTTTGCCTATGTTTTCTTTAACTAAAACTTTTAATCTATCATAAACAGCTTCAACCTTTTTAATTAATATATCATCTTTACTTTCAAAATTTCTATAATATGCCATACGTGAAAAACCAGATTTTTCACATATATCTTTAATTGTTATTTCTTTATATGGTTTTGTTTTCATTAATTCAACAACTGAATTAAAGAAGCAATCATACATAAAAGAATTTGATTTATCGTTCATCTTTTAAATTCACCTCAATTATCTTAGCGATTTGTTCAAGATTGACTTTATCAACCTCATCAAATCTAGAAAAATTAGGTGAATCGATATCAAGAAGACCATAAAATTCATTGTTATAAAATAGTGGAACACAAATTTCACTATTTGAATTTGAATCACATGCAATATGTGTTTTAAATTCATGGACATTTTTTACTATAATTGTTTCTTTGCTTGTAGCACATGCTCCACAAACTCCCCTATTTAATGGAATATTTGTACAAGCTGGATGTCCTTGAAAAGGACCTAAAATTAGTTCATTATTTCTTAAAAGATAAAAACCTACCCAGTTAATATCTTTTAAATAATCATTAAGTAATGCAGAAGCATTGCTTAAGATTGTTACATTGTAATCATTATTTTCGATTAATGATTGTAACATTTGTTTTAATTCAGTATAATTAGTCTCGTTCTCCATGTCTTCACCCTTATGCTACTATTATATTATTTTATTTTGTTAATAGCAAATTAAATAAAAAAATTAAATTATAAACATGAAAAACAAATTGACTTATGATTAAATAAGTGTATAATATAGTTAGTTAGATTAAACTAACCAACTTTTTTAGGAGATGATTATATGCCTTTGATAATTGCGCCATTAAATCAAGAAGTAAGAGTTGTTAAAGTTTTAGTAAGTGAAAAAGAAAAGAAACATTTAGAATCACTTGGTATAACTGTTAATTCTGTTATTACTGTTTTATCTTCAATAAATGGCAATGTAATAATTAAAGTAAAAGAAGGAAGACTTGCATTAGATAGAAGTCTTGCTACTAAAATAGTTGTGTCATAGGGGAGGAAATATGGAGAAGAATTTAACTGAACTCGAGATAGGTGAATCGGGTGTAATTGTAAATGTCTTAGGAGAAGGACGCTTAAGACATAGATTATTTGATATGGGTGTAACACCAAGCGCTAATGTGACTATGGTAAAAAAATCACCTTTAGGAGATCCTATTGAAATTAATATTAGAGGTTATTCATTAACATTAAGAAAGACTGAAGCTCTTAATATTATTTTAAAGGTATCTGATAAGGAGGCTAAGTAATGAAGATTTTTGCATTAGTTGGTAACCCTAACTCAGGTAAATCAACATTATTTAATAACTTAACTGGCGGTAACGCATATGTTGGTAACTGGCCAGGAGTTACAGTAGATAAAAAAGAAGGTACTTATAAGAAAACACCAGAACCTGTAAGAATTTTAGACTTACCTGGTATTTATTCTTTATCACCTTATACACCAGAAGAAGTAATTGCAAGAAATGTTATTTTAGGATCTCAAGCTACAAATGCTAATGGAGATTTAGAAGAAAAGCCAAATGCAATTATTAATATTGTAGATGCTACAAACTTAGAGCGTAACTTATATTTAACAACTCAATTATTAGAAATGGATATTCCAGTAATAATTGCTTTAAATATGATGGACTTAGTTGAAAAGAATGGCCATAAGATTGACGCTAAGGCTATTTCTGAAAAACTAGGTATTCCAGTAGTTCCTATTTCAGCTCAAAAGTCTGAAGGCATTGATGAATTAATGGATGTTGCATATGAAACTGCAGATACACCTAGAGAAGGTAAGACAGTTTTAGCTGATGGAGCATTAGGACATCTAATTAATGATGTTAAAATTGCTTTTAAAGGAATGGATGTAGCTCATCCATTATTCCATGCAGTTAAGCTTGTTGAAAATGATGAGCTTGAAGTAGAAGACCACAAAGAGTTAGTAAAAATTGTATCAGAATTTAAAAAGACATTTAAAGATGATACATTTGGTGATGACTTAGAAGCTGTTGCAGCTGATGCTAGATACCAATTTATTTCTAAAAACTTAAGTGGTGCAAAAACATTAAATGATAATTTAAGTGAAGAAGAAGCTAATGCTGCTTTAGAAAGTAGAACTAAATCAGATAAGATTGATAAAGTTTTAACTCATAAATGGTTTGGTATTCCTATTTTCTTAGTATTATTATTCTTAATATTCCATTTAACATTCTCAGAAAACTTATTCTATTTAGGTGGAGTTTTACAAGCTAATGGGGCATCACCTAGCTTTGCAGGATCTCCTTTTGAAGGATTGTTCTGGAGTGATGCTGGTATAATGTCACCAGGTGTAATTTTACAAACATTTATGATTTCACTAACAGATAATGTGTTAAGTCCATTATTTGCTGGTTGGTTAAGTGGTGCACCAAGCTGGTTATCCGGCTTCTTGGTTGATGGTGTATGGGCTGGTATTGCAGCAGTATTATCATTCGTTCCACAAATTCTATTATTATTCTTATTCTTCTCATTATTAGAAGATTCAGGATATATGGCTCGTGTAGCATTCATGCTAGATAGAATATTTAGAAGATTTGGTGTTTCAGGAAAAGCAATATTACCTATGATTATGGGCTTTGGTTGTTCAATTCCTGCAATGATTAATACAAGAACTCTACCAGAAGAAAATGAAAGAGTTGCAACAATTAGAGTAATTCCATTCTTCTCATGTGGAGCAAAACAACCAATTTTAATTGCTATTGCAGGTGCTATTGTATCTAATTTTGGTTTCCCTAACGTAGATTTAATTGTTTATTTAATGTATTTAGCAGGTATAATTGTTGCTTTTGCAGCATTAATTATTATGCGTGCAACAACAATGAGAGGAAAGCCAGCACCATTTATTATGGAGCTTCCTCAATATCATAGACCACAAGCTAAGGCTTTAGGTATTCATTTATGGGATAAGCTAAAGCATTATATGAAGAAAGCTTTCACTATTATTTTAGCTGCTATTGTTGCTATTTGGTTCTTACAATCATTTACATTTGATTGGAAATTCATTCCTGATCAAGAAGTAAATGTAGTTGATTTAACAGAAGAAGTTTATACTGATTTAGCTGAAAATGATTCAACATATTCTTTATTATTAGAAGAAGCTGAATATAAGAATGAAGATGAATTAACTCCATTTGCTGATATTTATAATGAATATGTAGAAGTTCAAGCTACAGTTGAAGAATTATCTAATAAAGAATCTTTAACTCAAGAAGAAAAAGATGAACTTGAAGAAGCTAAAGCAAGTGCTTTAGAATTTGATTTAATTGTTAATCCAGTATTAGTTGCATCATTTGATGCATTTAAAGAAACAGTAAGTGATCCAGAATACTTAGATGTATCTGATTCTATCCTAGCTGGTTTTGGTAAAATCATTCAACCAATATTCACACCACTTGGTTTTGGTTATAATATTGGTGTTGATAGAAATACATCTTGGGTTTATTCAGTATCAGCATTTACTGGTTTAATCGCAAAAGAAAATGTTCCAGCAACATTTGCACAATTAGCTGCATCTGTAAATAAATCAAATATTTCTTTACAAGCATCTGATGATGCAGTAACTTATGAAGATTTATATGTTGCTCAATTAAATGCTGAAGATGGTACTGATGCAACAAAACTAATGATTAAAAACACAGGTGTATCTTGGGCAGCATTAATTGCATTTATTATCTTTAATATGACAACTATTCCATGCTTTGCAGCTGTTGCAACAGCATCAGGTGAAATGAATAAGAAGAGATTTAAATATACAATCTTATTCTGGTTAGGTTGCTCATATATTTGTGGTACAATATTCTATCTATCACTTAGATATTGGTGGCCAATTGCTATCTTCGCTGCTATGGCTGTTGGATTTGGATTCTTTATCCATTATTTCAATAAGAGCAGAGATGATAAGAACGGACAAAGTGCTAACTAATGCAACCAATTGAAATTATCGTCATTACTATTACAGTTTTATTTATGGCATCACTTCTTGCTGTATATATTTATAAAAAAGTAAAAAAGCATCCAATTGATACATGTGGTTGTGGATGTCATGATAAGAAAAAAACTAAAAAGATGTTTGACGAAATTAGAAAAGAATTAGCATTAGAAGAAAATAATAATTGCAATAAGTGTTGTAATACAAAATAAGTAATAATATCTCTAGATTTTGGTCTAGAGATATTTTTATTTGTATAAAAAATATTTTATGATATAATACTTTTGTTTAGATTAGGAGCTGATTTTTATGATATATGATCAAATACTTGTAAGATTTGGAGATTTAACATTAAAGGGTAAAAACCAAAAGGTTTTCTTAAGAGCTTTATATAATTTAGTTGATAAAAAACTAGAAGGCCTAAATGTTACAATTGACCATCAATTTGATAGAATATTTATTCATTTAAATAATGAAGATCATAATAAAGTCATCGAAAGATTAAATTTAGTATCAGGTATTTCATCATATTCATTAGTAGTAAAATGCTCAAATGATATTGAAGAAATTAAAGTAAAATCATTAGAATTGATGCAAGATTTAGTTAAAGAAGAAACTACTTTTAAATGTAATACAAAAAGAGCTAATAAAAACTATCCTTTAACATCTGTTGAAGTTACAAAAATAGTATCAGGATATGTATTAAGTCATGATAAATTATTAAAAGTAGATGTTCATAATCCTAAAGTTGAATTAAATATAGAATTAAGAGGAGACTCTTGTTATTTATTTAATACATTTATCAAAGGCTTAGGTGGTTATCCAGTAGGAATTGCTGGTAAAGGCTTATTAATGTTATCTGGTGGAATTGATTCACCTGTTGCTGGATTTTTAGCAATGAAGCAAGGTGTTGAAATTGAATGTATTCATTTTGAATCAACTCCATTAACATCTATTGAATCAGCTCAAAAGGTTGTTGATTTAGTTAAGAAGCTTGCTAAATATGCACCAAATAATAAAATTAATGTTCACATGGTTCCTTTTAAAGAAATCCATGTAGCATTATTAGAAAATATTCCTGAAAGCTATAATATTACAATCATGAGAAGAATGATGTACAGAATAGCTACAAAGCTAGCTATCAAAAAGGGCTGTATATGTATTATTAATGGTGAATCAGTTGGACAAGTTGCAAGTCAAACATTACAATCAATGAACACAATTAATTCAGTAACTAATTATCCAATTTTAAGACCATTATGTACATATGATAAGGTTGATATCATTAAATTATCAAGACAAATTGATTGTTATGATTTATCAATTAAACCATTTGAAGATTGTTGTACAGTATATGTTCCAAAAGCTCCAGCTACTGCACCTAAAATTGAAAAGGCAGTTGCTTATGAAAAATCATTTGATTATGAAAAGATGATTGATGAGGCTGTAGAAAATACAAATTCAATAACTATAGATATGAATTCAGATTTAGATTTACCATTATATGGCTTAGAGGTTAGAGAAGTAATTAAGGAAATTAAAGAAAATGATAAACTCTCTAGATAATCAAAAGATTAAATATTTAACTAAGCTTAATAATAAAAAATTTAGATTTGAAGAAAAGAAATTTATAGTTGAAGGATCTCATTTAGTAAAAGAAGCAAAACTAGCTAATGTATTAGAAGAAGCATTCTCTATAGAAGAAAAAGAAGGCTACACTCAAATTAGTGAAGCTTGCATGAAAAAAATATGTAATACAGATACAGTTGTAAGTGAAATTGCATTATGTAAAATGGAATTAAAAAGTGAATTATCTAATAAAGTATTAATATTAGATAGAATTCAAGACCCAGGTAATATGGGTGCTTTAATGAGAAGCGCTAATGCCTTTGGCTTTAGTACAATAGTACTTGGAAATGGTTGTTGTGATATTTATAATGATAAAGTTATAAGATCAAGCCAAGGTGCAATATTTAAATTAAATTTTATAGAGGCAGATTTATTAAAATTTATTCCAACATTAAATGAATATAAAGTTTATGGAACTAATGTAGTAAATGGAATAGATTTAAAAGATGTAAAACATTCATCTAAGCTTGCTGTTATCTTAGGAAATGAAGGTAGTGGCATATCAGAAGAGGTTAGTAAATTAGTTAATAAAAATATTTATATAAAGATGATTAATACTGAATCTTTAAATGTTTCAGTGGCAGGATCTATTATTATGTATGAATTAGGAGCTTAAACTTAAGCTCCTTTTTTTTAACATATTAATTTATTAATATGTTGACATAATAATAAATATAGAGTATTATATAATTAGTTAGTTAATACTAACTAACTCTTGTGAGGTAGGTATGTGCGCTAAATTAGAAAACATTTTAGCAAATCATTGTTCACCTGCAATGTTTGGAATAAAATCAGCTAATTTAATTTGTATTAGAATAACAGATATTCCAAATGTTGAAGAAGAAATAGATATGCTAAATAAGAATTTAAATGGAAGAATAACTGCTAGAATCATTAAAAAAACAAATGATGTAATTTTAGTTATGATTTATCAAAATTGTAAATTAAAAAGAACTATTTTTAATGAAGATAATCATAATTATTTAGTTTCATTAGGTTATCCAACTAATGGATCTATTGATGATTATTTGTTACATTTATCAAGTAGAATAA
>Ga0247610_10008628_pt1 | contig 10354 bp, 5 predicted proteins | sample 174DNAGHGhighgp2_FD_193483 | JGI IMG/M metagenome (GOLD analysis project Ga0247610, IMG submission 193483) | Sheep rumen microbial communities from Palmerston North, Manawatu-Wanganui, New Zealand - 1742 DNA GHGhigh gp2 | ecosystem: Host-associated > Mammals > Digestive system > Stomach > Rumen ... | reverse complement strand
GGATTGCTCTTGGAAGCTGTTGCCAAGGACAAGCCGTAACATTTAGAACAAACCCCATAAGGAGCTTCGCACGTAAGTACAGAGCGGATGCGGACAGATTCCACACCATATTTCTTTACTTCTTTGGCTTGTTCTAAGGTAATCAAATCGCCTTCTTTAATAATGGTCTTTTCTTCTTCTTTTCCGTTGGCTTTTTGTACTTTCACAACGACATCTTCCAAACTGGTACGACCTAAAATACGTTCATCAATAGACTCTACCAATTCTTCTCCGCTCATCAAAGATTTAACTACAATACCGTTATGAGTACCGCAGTCTTCTTCTGTGATTACCACGTTGTGAGCCACATCTACCAAACGGCGGGTTAAGTAACCGGCGTCGGCCGTTTTCAAAGCGGTATCTGACAAACCTTTACGTCCCCCGTGTGTAGAAATGAAGTATTCCAACACAGACAATCCTTCACGGAAGTTAGCTGTAATTGGAGATTCGATAATTTCACCTTGACCACCTGTCAATTTTTTCTGCGGTTTAGCCATAAGTCCGCGCATACCGGCTAACTGCCGTACCTGTTGGCGAGAACCGCGAGCACCGGAATCTGCCATCAAGTAAACGGAGTTAAAGCGTTGACCGCTGTGTTCTTTGTTAGAGGGATCATATTTGGATTGGGCAAACTTTTTCATTTCGCTGAAAAGTTCGTTGGCTACATCATCTGTAACACGTGTCCAAATATCGATTACTTTGTTATAACGTTCCCCTTCGGTAATGATACCGGCTTCAGCTTGGGCTTGAATTTTCTTTACTTCCGCTTTGGCCTTATCAATCATTGCTTGTTTTTTGGAAGGGATGGTCATGTCTGCGATGGAAATAGACAAACCGGACAAAGTAGCGTAGTGGTATCCCATTTTCATGATCTTATCCAAGAGTTGTACGGCTTCGTAGCGACCGTATTTTTTGCTCTTGTAACATTCATCCACCAACGCGCCCAGTTCTTTCTTACCGACGGTTTTATTAATATATTCCCATCCTTTGGGCAAAGCTTGGTTGAAAATAATGCGTCCTACGGAAGTATAATCTTTCCATTTGGAAACATCTTTTTCTTCCTTGCTGCTTAAACCGGCTTCAGGAATAGCATTCAAACCACGCACTTTGATTTTAGCGTGATAGGAAAGCTTACCGTACTCTAAGGCTACCAAGGCTTCTTCCTTGCTACCAAAGATAGACCCTTCGCCAATATCACCATCTTTAATAGTGGTAATCCAATTGACACCCAATACCATATCATGAGACGGGGCGGCAATCGGTTTACCAGAGGCAGGAGATAAAATGTTGTTAGAGGCTAACATCAGGGTGCGCGCTTCCATTTGAGATTCCAAAGAAAGCGGTACGTGTACGGCCATCTGGTCACCGTCGAAGTCAGCGTTAAACGCTGCACAAGTCAACGGGTGAAGCTGAATGGCTTTTCCTTCAATCAAGACAGGTTCAAAAGCCTGAATACCCAAGCGGTGCAAAGTTGGAGCACGGTTGAGCATTACCGGGTGAGCCTGGGTTACTTTTTCTAAAATATCCCAAATTTCCGGACGGACTTTTTCTAACATTTTCTTGGCTGATTTCAACGTTGTTCCTTCTTTTTTCATCAATTCGCCGATGATAAAAGGTTTGAACAATTCCAAAGCCATCAATTTGGGAAGTCCGCATTGGTGGATTTTCAAGTTCGGCCCTACTACAATCACGGAACGACCGGAATAGTCCACACGTTTACCGAGCAAGTTTTGGCGGAAACGACCATGTTTACCTTTAATGCTGTCAGATAAAGATTTCAACGGTCTTCCACCGGGGCCGATAAATACTTTACCGCGGGCGCCGTTTTCAATTAAAGCATCCACGGCTTCTTGCAACAAACGCTTTTCGTTGTAAATCATCACTTCCGGAGCACGGAGAGATTCAATATGTTTCAAGCGGTTATTGCGGTTAATGATACGACGATATAAATCGTTTAAGTCAGACGCTGCGAAACGGCCACCATCCAGGGGTACTAAGGGGCGCAAATCCGGTGGAATAACCGGTAATACGCTTAACACCATCCATTCAGGACGATTCCCACTTTCCTTAAACTCTTCCATCGTTTTAATACGACGAACGAGTTTTGTACGTTCCACTTCGCTTTGCGTTTCTTTTAATTGTTTGTGTAAGGCGGGAATTTCTTTATCAAAATCAATTCCTTCCAGCAACGTTTTGATAGCCGGAGCACCAATATCTACTTTAAGGCGAGCTCCGTGTTTCTTGCGGGCTTCACGCACTTGTGCATCTGTCAACAAAGTACCTTTTTTGAAGTCCACACGGCCGGTAACACTATCTACACAATCTTCCAACACCACATAAGCGGCATAGTAAACAATGCGTTCCAAATCGCTGGTACGTTTGTCTAATAAAATACCAATGCGAGACGGATTTTTGCGCAAGAACCATATGTGGGCAACCGGCACAGCCAATTCAATGTGCCCCATACGTTCACGACGCACTTTTGCTTCGGTAACTTCCACACCGCAGCGATCGCATTTAATGCCTTTATATTTGGGCCAACGATATTTTCCGCAAGCGCATTCATAGTCTTTGGTCGGCCCAAAGATGCGTTCGCAGAATAAACCGTCTCGCTCCGGTTTCAACGTGCGATAGTTAATAGTTTCCGGTTTTTTTACTTCCCCGAAAGACCAAGCCATGATTTGTTCCGGGCTGGCAATGCCTAAACGGATGGCATCAAAGTCAAAAAAGTTAAGTTCGTTTGTTTTTTTCACTTTTTTCGTTTGCATGTTATCGTCCCCGACTATTTAGCGGCCTCTTTAGTAGCCTCTTCTTTCTTTTCGTCAGCAGAAACTACAACGGATTCACCGTTATCACGTTTCTGCAGTAAATCTACGCTAAGCCCCAACGCCTGTAATTCTTTAATGAGCACCTTAAAGGATTCCGGCACTCCTGGAGACGTAGGCGCTTTGCCTTTGACGATAGATTCATACATTTTTGTACGGCCGTCAAAGTCGTCGGATTTAACCGTCAAGAATTCTTGCAAGGTATAAGTTGCGCCATAACCTTCCATGGCCCACACTTCCATTTCCCCGAAACGCTGACCACCAAATTGCGCTTTACCACCCAACGGTTGGCGCGTAATTAAGCTGTAAGGCCCGGTGGAACGAGAGTGTACCTTGTCTTCTACCAAGTGGATTAATTTCATCATGTACATATAACCCACCGTTACTTTTTCTTCGAAAGGCTCACCGGTACGTCCATCATAGAGCGTAATACGACAATAATCGTCCGGCAAGTACTTAGCGGCATATTCTTCACGCGCCTTTCCTTTTAAACCTTTGTCATCTAATATCTTTTCTTTTGCTTTGCGTACTTGCGCCACCACTTCTGCCTCGCTCGGCCCGTCGAATACGGGGGTAGCGGCGTTGTAGTGCAAGTAGTGCGCTGCCCAACCCAACATGGTTTCCAATAACTGGCCCACGTTCATACGAGAAGGAATACCCAACGGAGAAAGTACAATATCTAACGGGGTTCCGTCGGGTAAGAACGGCATATCTTCTTCCGGCAAGATGCGGGCTACAACCCCTTTATTTCCGTGGCGACCAGACATCTTGTCACCTACGTGCAATTTGCGTTTGGAAGCGATATACACTTTAACAGATTTATTGACCGTTACAGCAAGTTCATCTCCCTGTTTGGAGAATTCGCTTTCCCGGTCATAATGTTCTTGGGCTTTTTTCTCTAATAATTTATAGAGGGAATTCAACCGATCTTCTTCTTTTTTCAAAGAGGAAGCATTATTAATGGTTGCACGAGCGTTGGCAATAGCACGTTTCTTTTGTTCTTTTAAAAGTGCCATGGTGCTGTCACGCTCTTCCACCAAAGCGGCGGCACGTTTGCGTTCTTCGTCTTTCGTCAATTTTTCTTTGCGAACGAAAACGCGCGTTCCCAAAATTTTACCGCTGGTTCCGGGAGGAACACGTAAGGAAGCATCTACCACATCATCTGCTTTTTTGCCGAAGATAACTTTTAATAAGCGTTCTTCCGGTGTTAATTGCTGTTCCCCTTTGGGAGTCACTTTCCCTACCAAAATATCGCCGGGTTCTACAACGGTAGCGGGGAAAATAATACCATCATTATCCAAATGAGAAAGAGCTTCCGCACCAATGTTGGGAATATCGCGGGTAATTTCTTCCGCACCCAATTTAGTGTTACGGGCATCTACCGTGAATTCATGTAAGTGGATGGATGTGAAGACATCATCTTTTACCAAACGGCTGGATACTAAAATAGCGTCTTCATAGTTATATCCTTCCCAACACATAAAGCCTACCAACATATTGCGACCCAAAGCTAAATAACCATTGTCCATAGCAGGGCCGTCAGCAATCACTTGGCGAGCTTTTACGTCATCTCCCGTCTTTACTACCGGGTGTTGGTTGATACATGTATCGGCGTTGGAACGTTTATATTTTAACAATTCATACACGTCATAAGAACCATCTTTGGTTTCCACTACAATTTTGGAAGCATCCGCAAATTGTACGCGGCCGGCACGTTTAGCAACTACAGAAGTACCGGAGTCACGGGCAACTTCGTGTTCGATACCGGTTCCCACATAAGGAGCTTCCGGCATTAACAACGGCACACCTTGACGTTGCATGTTACAACCCATCAAAGCACGGTTAGCGTCATCATGTTCCAAGAACGGAATCAACGCCGCGGAAACACTGATAACTTGCAACGGGGACACATCCATATAATCTACATTTTTCGGAGAAACCAACGGATAATCGGCACGTACACGGCAAGCTACCAAATCGGTATCGATTTTACCGTTTTTATCGGTAGGCGTGTTGGCCTGGGCTACAAATTTATCATCTTCGGCATCTGCGGTTAAAGATTCCACCTTATCGGTTACTTTTCCGTTTTCTACCTTGCGGTAGGGGGTTTCAATAAGTCCATACTTATTCACTTTGGAATAACAAGCCAAAGAGGTAATCAAACCGATGTTCGGACCTTCCGGCGTTTCAATCGGACAAACACGACCATAGTGGGTATAGTGTACGTCGCGCACTTCGAAGCCGGCACGTTTGCGGTTTAAACCGCCGGGCCCTAAGGCAGAAAGACGACGTTTGTGTGTAAGTTCGCCCAAGGGGTTAATCTGGTCCATAAACTGGGACAATTGCGAAGTCCCGAAGAATTTGCGGATGATGGCTTGCACCGGTTGTGCATTGACTAAAGCACGCGGGGTGGGAGTCGTCAAATCGCGATTCATACGGTCGCGGGCGGTTTTAGCCATTTGGCTCAACCCTACACGAATTTGGTTTTCCAACAATTCGCCAATTCCGCGTACACGGCGGTTGCCCAAGTGGTCAATATCGTCCACTTTAAAAGAAAAATCTTTGCCGTACATTTTTTCAGCGTCTTCGCCTGCGTTCAAAGCCAACAGATACTTCACTGTTACAATCACATCTTCCGCAGTCAATGTGCGGCGGTTGTCTTTGGGCATGGCAAATTTTTTGAATTTATATTTGCTGATTAAATCAAACATCTTGGCAAATTTTTTGTTGATTTTATAACGTCCTACGAAACTCAAATCATAACGGCGGATGTTATTGAAAATCAAATTATCCAAGAAAGATTCGGCTTGTGCTTGAACAATAAAATCTTGTCCGCGCATCTTTTTGTAAATATCCGCTTGCGCTTCTTTTGCGGTGCGAATAGAATCTTTGCGGTGTTCCAGTGTAGCTAAAATACCCGGATCTTCTTGACGCGGCTTACCGGAGATAACTTTGATGGTTTTTACTTTCTTTTCAATCAATGTTTTGCAAAGTTTATCGTCAATCGGCAAGGCAGCTTTTTCATCCAGGTTCCATAACACTTCACCAGTAACAGGGTCATAAATATCGTCTGCTGCATAACGACCTACCACATTATCTACATTGGTAGGTTTAACATCAATATCTTCACATTTATAAAAAGTTTGGATGATTTGTGCGTTGGTTTCCAAACCACAAGCGCGAAGGAATGTAGAGGCAGGTACTTTTTTCTTGCGGTCAATACGTACCCAAAGAACGTTGTTTACATCAAAAGAAAATTCTACCCAAGCACCGCGGTAAGGAATGATGCGTGCTACATATAAGCGTTTACCAAAAGTAGACTGTTTCTTTTCTTCGTCTTCTTCAAAAATGATACCCGGAGAACGGTGCATCTGGCTGACTACTACACGTTCTGCGCCGTTAAATACAAAACAACCGGCATCCGTCATCAAAGGTAAATTACAAAGAGTAACTTCCTGCTCGGAAGCGTTTTTCATATTTCCGTTTTTTTGTTTTACATATAAAAGTAAAGTGGCTTTCAAAGGAGCGTCATAAGTGCTATCGCGCACGGCAGCTTCGGCCGGGGTAGCATAACGGGGAGTACCTAAATCATATTTAATAAATTCCAAACGCATGCTGCCATCGGGTGCTTCTATAGGAAACACATCTTCAAACGCAGCTTGCAATCCTTTGAGTTCCCGTTTAGACGGGGCTACATTTAATTGCAAAAAATCCACAAAGGATTGTTTTTGCATGTCCAGCAAATCAGGTAACGGAAGTTTAGTGGAAATCTTGCCGAAATTTGTTTGTTTTTCAATCATTTCTTTTTCTTCCTGCGGTTAGGACGAAGTTTTAGCAACGCACAGCTAATTCTCTGTCAGGCACCCTACTGGGTACGTAATCCCACCCCCATAAAGGGGATGGGATTAATAGTTTGTCGTACAAACTTATTTGAGTTCTACGGTACCGCCGGCTTCGGTAATTTTCTTTTTGAGTTCTTCAGCTTCGGCTTTGGCAACGTTTTCTTTCACGGCTTTCGGGGCACCTTCTACCAAATCTTTGGCTTCTTTGAGGCCCAAACCGGTTGCTTCACGTACAGCTTTGATTACGCCAATTTTTTTGGCAGCATCAAAACCAGTGAGTACGACGTTGAATTCATCTTTTTCTTCAGCGGCAGCGGCACCACCAGCAGCGGGGGCAGCAGCAACAGCCACAGCAGGAGCAGCAGCTTTTACGCCGAATTTTTCTTCAATAGCTTTCACGAGTTCGGAAAGTTCCAACACGGTGAGTTCAGCAATTGCATTTACTAATTCATCTTTGGTCATTTTAGCCATTTTATTTTTTCCTTATCATCATCAGTAGCGGCCTTCTGCTTAACCTTGTTAAGCCCGTACCTTTATCCTTTCGGACTACTACCGCACTTGGCGGGTTTAGATTTTACCGAGTATCAGTTGGCAAATAGCCAACTGATACCTGACACATTATTTGCCGTTTTGTTTGTCTTCCACGGCTTTAATAACGTAGGCAAAATCCCGTATCGGAGCTTGCAGTACCTGCGCCGATTGTGCAACTGCGCTGTAAAGCGCACCGGCCAATTTGGACAAGTTTTCTTCTTTCGTACCAATGGTAGCGAGTTGTTTAACTTGAGCCTCATTGTACCAAACACCATCGGAATAGCAAGCACGAAGCTTCAAAGCCTCAAACTTTTTCTGAAAATCAACCAGCGCTTTTGCAACGGCAGCAATATCGCCACCTACCGCGATAGCGGTCGGCCCTTGGAAGAGCTTTGCATCTGCACCTTCAATCTTCGCTTGGCTGATAGCATGTTCTACGATTGCGTTGCGTTCCACGCGGAATTTAGCTCCGGTAGGAACCAGTTGCGCACGCAGTTCTGCCATGTCCACGAACTTCAAACCTTGATAGGCTGTGAAGAACACGGTGCCAGTGGAAGTGATCTCAGTTGCTAAGTTTTGAGACTTTTGTTTCTTTTGGTCTTTTGTCAGGTTCATTTTATTGCCTGTTTTTTAACGAAAACCGCTGCGTTTTTCTGTTGAAAAAGACAGAGAAAGCGACAGCCACAAACCCTCATCCTCGTTGTTTTCACGTCGAGGGAGAGTTATGGTTCTCGTAAAAATCGTTCAATACTTCTAAGAGTATTTTATCAATTTAGTTCGCCAAATGCAAACAATTTTGCAAACGTTCTATCCGCGAACTATAAAATAATTATACTAAAAAACAAATCTTGGTGCAAGCTTTTTTGCTTATTTTTTTAAGTTTTTCGAACCAAACGTTTAGATAAACATTCCCCATAATGGCTCTCGTTTGCTACAATATAGATATGGCAAAAGTTTATCGCACGATTTTTGAAGCACCTAACAGTCCGCTACCACAAAATTTTGTAGCTGAAATTCCTTCCCGCTTTGATAAGGAAGGAACCCTTATCCACAATGCGCGTAACCAAATCCGGGTTTTTGAAGTAAACGGACAAGCGGTTAATATAAAAAAATATTGCTTTCCCCCTATCGTTAACCGTCTTTTATACTCTTTAGGTTGGCGTACACCAAAGGCGGTAGCTACTTATCAAAACGCATTAAAAATTTTGGAAAAAGGTTTCCTAACTCCCAAACCCTATGGGTACATTTTAGAACGCACAAACGGGATCTTAGGGTATTCTTATTTTGTTAGCCAGCAAGTACAAGATATGCGCCCGTTTGGTTATGGGGAGCATCCGGCAGAATTGATAGAGGCTCTTGCCCAATTAACAGTTAATTTACACCAAAAGGGATTGCTTCATATTGATTACACTCCTAACAACATTTTGTATAAAAAAGAAGAAGGGAAATATGTGTTTTCTCTGGTTGATATTAACCGTTTCCATTTTTACAACAAAACGATACCTATGGGAGCGGTGCTAACCAATTTAATGAAACCCTTTCATGATGAGCAACAACTTGTTCAGTTTGTACAGGTTTATGCCCGCTTGCGCGGATTAGATGAAACTCTCTGTAAAAAAGTTCTGCGCAGGCGGCATCTAAGAAACGCATACGATAAATTCAAACGTTCTCTCAAAAAATTGCCGGGAGCTTACCTCTTTTTAAATAAACCTCTCCAAAATAAAAATAACTAATTCCCAATAGAAGGGTTGCTTTCTTTTTCCCAAAAACAACAAAACCCCGCTTTTAAGCGGGGTTTTTTATTATAGACAAAATCTTAAAACCTTTAATCCTCTTCTTTAGCATTGATTTTTATTTGAATATCAAAACCTACCGTGGTAGCATCTTCCGGATCAAATTGTAGAATACGTTGGTCAAATTTGTTTCTTGGTGCCAAATGGTCAAAGGGAGAGTTCCTCCCCGAAGTCAGAAATGAAATTAGAAAAGTAGGTGCTTGTTTTTTGAGTTCCATGCCCAAGGAAAAAGGTTCTGTATACAAAAAATGGGAAGCGCCTCCGTAGAGCACAATCAAAGCGTCCGGGTTTTCCTGACGAATGTGTTCAATGGTCTTTAACCAATCTTCATTGCGCACCTTTATCCCAAAATTACTTTTCCAAAAACCCAAACCCCACGCATGGTCCTTATTTGTAAAGATGAAACGATAATTAACGACATACTCGGGGTCCAACCCGAACATAGGGATCTGATTATTCTCCACTTCTTCCAATACTTCTGAAACGCCTCGTCTGAGCCGGAGCCAGGGATCGTGATAAAATTCGGGACGGTCCGATTCAGACGTATCTCCCTTCATCAATGTTTCTGTTAAAAAAATAATCGGACGTTTCCCAAAGCGTGTACGAAGCATTTTTACAAGTTGTTGTTCAGCAGGACGCAAGCCCGTTTCATGCCATTCCGCTAATATTAAGTATTGTGTGTCTTCCGGAATTTGTTGTGCCAACCACGAAATGTCTTTCTCCTCGGGGTATGTGTATGGCCGTAAATGTCCTTGCAACGCGGGAATAGCATCTTTAAGCTCTTTTGCTTTTTGGTTCTGGTGTTTAATCGCAAATATTTCCGCGCGGTTCATTTCTGAAAGGAAGTAATTCATGGCTTGTTTATTCGTCCGCAGGACAGGGGCTTTTGGTAAATTAAGCAGGCGATACAATTCCAAATATGGGTTTTTACGGTAATCAAGTTCAGACGGTTTTACATAAACCTGAGTATTACCCGTTCCCATAAAATGCCCTGAAAAAGATTCCACAAATGTCTTGTAGTTAGCGGCCCGCTTTGTCATATATGTTCTTTGTAAGGATAATTGAATGCTCCGTGGCAACGCTATACAGGCCGTACATGCTTTGGAAAAAATATCCCCAGCGGTACTAACTGCGGGTAATGGTGGGGGTTCGTGAGAAAAACCCACTTCCCCAATACTTAAAATTAAAATGCTTAAAATCAAAATTTTCTTAATCATAGTCGATTGCTTACCTTTTGTCTATACATTTATAGTGCAAAATAACGCTTTGTTTCACCAGGGGCAAAAGACCTATTCTAAGAAGATATTTGGACCCAGATAAAAAT
>Ga0247610_10008627_pt1 | contig 10354 bp, 8 predicted proteins | sample 174DNAGHGhighgp2_FD_193483 | JGI IMG/M metagenome (GOLD analysis project Ga0247610, IMG submission 193483) | Sheep rumen microbial communities from Palmerston North, Manawatu-Wanganui, New Zealand - 1742 DNA GHGhigh gp2 | ecosystem: Host-associated > Mammals > Digestive system > Stomach > Rumen ... | reverse complement strand
TAATTTGGTTTGACCATATGGGTTTGTGCAACCACCAACTTTATCATCTTCTTTAAGTGGGACATGGTCTGGAACACCATATACCGTCGCTGAAGAAGAAAAGACAATATTATGAACATTAAATTCACTCATTAATTGTAATAGCACCTTGCTGCTACCAACGTTATTTTCAAAATATAAATCTGGTTTTGCTACTGACTCTGCAACGCTTTTTAAGCCCGCAAAATGTATCACGTCTGTGATATTTTCCTTTGAAAAGACTTCTTTCATCTTGTCATAATCTTGGACTGAGACTTGATAAAATCTTGGTCTTTTACCAGTAATTTCAAAAATACGATTTAATACTTCTGGTTTGGAATTAACATAATTATCAACAATCACAACATCAAAGTTTTTGTTTAATAATTCTACGACTGTGTGTGAACCAATGTAGCCTGTTCCACCAGTAACTAAAATAGCCATAAATTTCCTCCTATCACGCTATGAACTTTTACCAAAGTACATTCTAGCAAAGTTTATTATTTATTCATTAATTAGTTGTTGAGTAATGATAAAAACTCCTCTTCGTTTAATACTGTAATACCAAGAGCTTGGGCTTTATCTAATTTAGAACCCGCTTCTACTCCTGCTATAACAACATCAGTGGCTTTACTAACTGAACCAGTTACTTTAGCGCCTAAATTTTCTAATATTTCTGTCGCTTCTTTTCTACCATATTTTTCTAATGTTCCAGTTAAAACAACAGTTTTTCCAGAGAAATATGAATCAGCAGCGGCCACAGTTGTGCCTTTATATTCAAAATTGACATTTTGTTCTTTTAAAACATTAATTAAAGCAATGTTTCTTTCATCAGCAAAGAACTTCACTATCGAGTTAGCAACAATTGGACCAACATCTGAAATTTCCATTAGTTCTTCTTCTGAGGCCGCTATCAAATTATCAATGTTTAAATATTTTCTTGATAAAGTTTTAGCCATTTTAACCCCAACTTCTTTAATGCCTAAGCCAAACAGCACTCTTTCTAGAGAATTACTTTTACTTTTTTCAATAGCGGTTAATAAATTATCAACTGATTTAGATTTCCAACCATCTAAAGAAATGATTTCTTCACGATGATTCATTAAAGAATATATCTCACCAATGTTTTTAAAGAAGCCTTGATTAAAGAATTGTTCCGCCACTCTTTCGCCTAATCCTTCAATGTCCATTGCTTCTTTAGATGAGAAGTGAATAATGGCTTCGATTTGTCTAGCTTCACAGTGTGGGTTGATGCAAAAATGCATGGCGTCTTTTTTAACTAAAGGCAAACCACAAACTGGGCAATTAGTGATCATTTCAAATGGAATTTCAATACCCGTCCTGCGTTCTTTTACTGGTCTTACTACTTCTGGGATAACATCACCGGCTTTACGAATGACGACATAATCACCAACTTTTAATTCTTTTTCATTAATAAAATCTTCGTTATGTAACGTTGCTCTTTGTACAACACTTCCCGCCACTCTAACAGGTGAAAGAACAGCATTTGGTGTGATCTTACCAGTTCTTCCGACAGTGAAAATAATATCTTCTAATTTGGTAATAACTTCTTCAGGTGGGAATTTATAAGCAATAGCCCATCTAGGTGTTTTAGCGGTATAACCTAATTTGTCATATAAAGACATGTCATCCACCTTGATGACAATGCCATCAATATCATATGGTAAAGACGCACGCTTTTGTGTGTATTCATCAATATAGGAAAGTACTTCATCAATGCCTTGGCATAATCTTCTTTCAGGATTGGTTTTAAAGCCAAGTTGATCCGCCATTTCAAGAGCTTTGGAATGGTATCTAATACCAAAATCACTGGCGTTAACAAAATAATACCAGAAAGCATCTAAACCTCTTGAAGCGGCAATTGAACTATCTAGTTGTCTTATGCTTCCGGCCGCGGCATTTCTCGCGTTAGCAAACAATGGTTCTCCTGCTTGTTCTCTTTCCTTATTTAAACGGGCTAAAGAAGCCTTAGGCATAAATACTTCACCACGTATTTCAAAATCATCTTCTAAATTAATATGAGAAGGAATTGATTTAATAGTGATGACATTAGCGGTGACATCTTCACCTGTTACACCATTACCTCTTGTCGCGGCGTATTGTAGATTACCACGGTACACTAAAGACATACCTAAACCATCAATTTTCATTTCCGCCATATAAGTAACTTTATCTAAGCCAGTTATTTCGCGAACCTTTTTATCAAAATCTCTTAAATCATCTTCGTTAAAAGCATTAGCGAGAGAGAGCATCATTCTTTTATGATCAACTTTAGCGAATTCTTCTTGCACTAAGCCACCCACTCTTTGTGAAGGAGATAAAGGAGAAGAATATTCAGGATGCTCTTTTTCAAGCATGATTAATTCTTGCATTAGACGATCATATTCAGCATCAGAAACAGAAGGATTATCTAAAACATAATACTCGTAATTATATTTTTCTAAAGTTGCCCTTAGTTCATCAATTCTTTGTTTAACTGTCATGCTTCATGACCTCCTTTTGAGACATTAGGATGTGTGCTCAAGATAGATTTAATACCATGGTCTTTAAAATTGACTTTGATAATGTCGTCACCTTCTAATTCAATAACGACACCTCGACCAAGTGTTTTGTGAACGACGATATCACCAACTCGCCAATCTTTGACATCGTTAGTTTCATCATCAAGATTTTGTTTAATTGGTGCTTCTTCATCAAAAGATAAATGATCACCATCACCAAAATGAAATACTTTTGGGCGACTTTCTTGTTTTGGTGTACTTCTAAACATTGTATTTCTAGTCACTAATATTTCATTACCAGACTCTTTTAAAAATTGTGAAGGTGTGAGGTTAGAAGCAACGACATATGAATAATCGGAAGCTAAAGTAAGATAAAGTTTAGTCTTAGCTCTAGTCATAGCAACATAGGCCAAACGTCTTTCTTCTTCGATAGCTAAATATCCACCTTCATTCATAGCACGCATATTGGGGAAAACACCTTGATTGAAACGTACGACAAATATAACGGGATATTCTAATCCTTTCGCGGTATGAACAGTCATTAAAGTAACATAATCACCATCCACAACTTCATCTTGCGAAGATATAAGAGCGATGTTTTGTAAATATTCATCAAACGATGATTCTGGATTGCTTCTAAGGTAGTGTCTAATATCTTCAAATAACGCTCTTACGTTATCTAATCGATCATCGCCATCATCTTCTTTTTGTAAGTATTCTTGATAACCTAAAGACCATATCATGTCTTCTAATGTTTTAGAAAACACTTCTTCGTTTTTATTAATTTCTTCACGTGTTATTTCAATACACGTCACCATTGCTTTTAATGAATTCAATACTTTAGGGGTTAACTTAGAATCCTTAACTTCGGTGTCTCTAACATATTCATATAATGACATGTTGTGGTTTGCCGCTTCTTGTTTTAATAGTTCTTCTGATTGTTCGCCAACACCTCTTCTAGGAACATTGATGATACGAGAAAAAGAAATATCGTCTTTGACATTGGTGATGAGATGAAAATAAGATAGAACATCTTTTATTTCACGTCTTTGATAGAACTTTAAACCACCATAGACTTTATATGGAATTTGGTAACGAGTAAGAGCGGTTTCAAAATCGACAGTTAAATAGTTTGAACGATATAAAATAGCAATATCGTTATAGGCATATTTTTCGAATTGGTGAAGCTTAGATATTTCTCTAGCGACATAATCAGCTTCTAAACGACCACTTAAGGCACAGTGAACGTTAACTTTTTCACCCATATTTTCTTCAGTGTATAAGTTTTTGTTCACTCTTAGTTTGTTATAGGCAATGAGTTTATTAGCGGAATTTAATATAGCTTGTGTACTACGATAGTTACGGTCTAAGACAATAGTAATCATGTCATAGTATGTTTTGTTTAAATCGAGAATAATGTTTTGATTAGCGCCTCTCCAGGTATAGATAGTTTGATCTGGATCACCGACAACATATAAAGATGTGGTTGGTTTTTTAAGATATCTAATCATTTTATATTCCACATCATTAGTGTCTTGGAATTCATCGATTAAAATATGGGAAATATGATTTTGCCATTTTAAACGAATGTCAGGGAAGTTTTCTAATATATAGTTTGTTTGTAATAATAAGTCGTCGAAATCTAACGCTAAATTTTTATATTTTTCTTCTTCATAACGGCGATAAATTTCTAAGCATGTTTTTTCATCTTCAAAAGCAGGTTTAACAATATTAATATCGTCTGGATATTTTTCTAATAACTTTTGTCGACCAATGTATGCTAAGGAGTTGCCAACAATTTTATCGCCACGTTTAAAGCCCATTTCTGCGGCTATATCTTTCACTAATTTAGTTTGATCTTCTTCGTCTAAGATTGTGAAAGAAGCAGGAAACCCAATAGCGGATATTTCATGCCTTAAAAAATAGGCAGCAAAACTGTGGAAAGTTTTAATTGTTAAATCATGTTCGGCTTCTGGAATCATGTTGATAACACGTTTTTTCATTTCGTTTGCTACTTTATTGGTAAAGGTAATGGCAAGTATTTTCCATGGTTCAACTTGGCATTCAGAAATAAGATAAGAAATACGGTATGTTAAAACACGTGTCTTACCAGAACCAGCGCCTGCGATTACTCTGACATGTTGAGCATCAGTAGTAACAGCGTTATATTGTTTTTCATTTAACTCTTTTTCGTAGTTCATATATTGTTAACAATATATTATCAAATAAAAGTACATATGTGCAACGATAGATTAATTATCTTTATTTGCACGCTTCTCATTTAGCAAAGATAATATGTTTTCTTTCCCCGCAATATTGGCTATAACTATCTTATCTTCCACTTCTAAAACAGAGGGTGTGCCAAGTATTGAAACATCATCCATTTTACTAGCGCCTATGCTTGAATCAACATCCTTTGATATAGTCACGTCCCCGCTCTTTTTGGTATCAACAAAATAAGTAGGCATTATTTTATCAACGGCAAAATTAACGATTTCTTCTTGAATATCATGGCAATTACTACAAGTTTCGCTATAAACAAAAACAAAATAATTGCTTTCTTCTTGCATCAAAACATCTTGCCAATTTATTTGATTATCATTAACGATTTGATAATCTTCAAATCTATGATTGCTTTCATTGTTTAAAGATTGTCCTGATAAAGAACAAGAACAAAGGGTTATTAAAAATAAGGATGATAAAACAGATAATTTATTAGTCATGAAATTAGTATAATATTTTTTGTGATTAATTTCACAAAAATATGCAAAAAAGATAAAATAAGATATATGTCGTTATTTAAGAAAAAAACAACATTAGTGCATCACATTACTTATATGGGCATTATGGCTTGTATAAATGTGCTTTTTGTCATCTTAGAAACTTATGAAATAGCCATAGGAGCATTTCTATTAATTTTGCTTCTTCCTTTTATAAGCACAATAGTTAGTTACTACTGTTTAAAGCGATATTACATTATTTATGCATTTGCCACATTTGGGTTGTGCGCTATTTTTAATGTAAGCAGCGCTATTTTCTATATTATCCCTGCTTTGACAAGTGGCTTTGTCGTGGGTGCTTTATTAGAAAGAAAAGTTAATCCTTTCTGGATTATTCTTTTATGCACATTTATAGAAGTTGGTTTTACATATGCTTTTATTCCTTTAATTAAATTAATAAGTGGAAGTGAGACAAGCTATATTGATGCATTAATTGAATTTATAGGTTTGGGCAGTTTTACTTATCGTGATGAAGTAAGCAATCTAATTATCTTCTTTATTGCATTGATTCAATGCTCATTAGCCCAGTTTGTTTTGCTTAACGAAATTCATAAATTAGGCATCGAAATTAATACAGGTGTCGCTTCTTTTGCTCCTTATATTAGCGGATTATTAGCTAGTTTAATTATTGCGTTAGTGCTCGCGATTGTTTATCAACCCCTAGCTTTTGTCTTTGTAGCTGTTTCTTTATATTTCGCCACTTTCCTTTTAGCGGACATCATTATGTCACAAAAATTAGCCATCTATCTTATATTGGGAGGATTGTTCATTGTCTCATTTTTTGCCTTTGCAATTCTTTATACAAAAATCGATAAACCACTTGGAATGATACTTGTGATTTTCTTTCCTTTAAGTGTGGCAATCACAAGTTTTATAAATAATTATTTGATAAAGAAAAAGTAAAATCTAATAATATTAGTATGGTCGGATTATTAAAAGCGTTTGGAAAAGGTATTCTCTATGTCTTAGGATTTCCTTTTTTTCTCGTTGCCTTAATCTTATTCGCGGTTTTTGGCTTAGGCGCTTTTATTTTCCAATTAATCAGATCTATTATCTTCTTTTTCACAGGACAAAAATTCTTCCCAGAATTACCAGAAGATAAAGCGCTTCGTTTAAAGCTTCATCCTGAACAAGCTGTGCAAGAGGAAGAAATCAAAGAAGAGAAACAAGAAGATGGTGATTCTGTTTTGGAAACAATCACCACTAGCGAACAAGTTAATCAAGAAGTATATAAAGAACCTGAACCAGCACCTCAACCAGTTGCTCCTCAAACTGTCGAAGACGCTGTATTTATGGAAACCACTACTATTGAAAATGAGAATCCTGAACCTGTTAAAGAAGAAACAGAAGATCCTTTTGCTTCGTTATTAGACAATCAAGAAGAAATCAAACAAGAAGCACAAACAATAACACGTTTCTGCCCTTATTGTGGTAGTAAGAATGTTATCCCTACTGGCCAAAAGCAATATGAGTGTTTTTCTTGCCGCCATGTAGTTGATGTTATCCAACCTATTTTTGAACCTAAACCAGAAATCGATATTAAACCTGAACCGATGATTGATACAACGATGGAAACACAAACTCCACCACAACCAAAGCAAGAAGAAATTCTAGAAGTATACACTCCTAGAACAAATACATTTAATAACCAATTCCAAGGAGAGGAAGATAATGATGATACTGGTGTCACCATTGATTTTGATAATTAGAGGTAAACCATGGATTTATTGTTTTTATTAAAGCTTTCAGAAAATGATAAACGTGTAATTATCGCTATCTTATTAGTGGTAATCATTGTTTTCGTCATTATCGGTTTGCTTGGTTCTTTAACAATTAAAATCATGCGTTGGCAAGGTAGGAAATGCGATACATTGGTAAGCGATGTTGTTAGATACCATATCATTACGCGTCCAAGTGAATTAAAACGCTACGCCCGCATCAAAAATATTCGCTATTTTATCGTCCAAGCATGGATACCAATTGTTATTATTCTCGTTGGTGTTATTTCATTATTAATTCAATTTGGCATACATAACGCTATCCCACATGATTGGAATTATAGTTTCTTTGGTACACATGAAGATGAATTTGGTTCAATTCTTTTCTATTGGGATTTCAGTACTTTTGGTTTAAATATAACAAACTGGAAACCAGAATTAATTTGGCCCGCTGTTATTCATGAACCAGCATTTTCACCAGCCGCAATTCCTTCTTATATAGCCGCTATTTGTTTCTTAGTGGGTGGCGTTTGGTATTTTGTTATTGCGCAAGCTTATTTAGCAAGAACCATTAGAGCGTATGTTCTTTCTAAGAAAGTATTTGAAAAGAGTCTTGATGACTTTGATCAAAATAAACCAACGCCAACTGAGACTCTTGAAACTGCTGTTCCTGAGAACAAATAGTTTATTTACTAGCTAGGCTAATAATTAATCTGATTACTTCGTAAGCAACATAAAGAAATAAAACGATATCAAGGCTAATAATAACCCAGAGCATTCTGTTTTTTCGTCTAATCTTACGTTCTTCTTTTTCTGTTTGCACTACTTCGGTAACCATTTTGTTAACTCCTAGTACTTAATGCTATTTGATGTTCTTGGATAAGGTTGGACATCACGGATATTTTGCATACCTGTGATATACATTAATAAACGGTCAAAACCGATGCCAAAACCAGAGTGTTTGCAACCACCATATCGACGGGTATCTAAATACCAATCGAGTTCTTTGTCGTTGCCAAGTTTTTGCATCTTTTTAAGTAAGACATCGTATCTTTCTTCTCTTTGTGAACCACCGACTAATTCACCAACTGCAGGCACTAAAAGGTCGCACGCTGCCACTGTTTTGCCATCATCATTCTCTCTCATATAGAAAGCTTTAATTTCTTTTGGATAGTCAGTTAAGAATAAAGGACCTTTAACAATTTCTTCGGTGAGATATCTTTCGTGTTCACTTTGTAAGTCCATACCCCATTCGATATTGTTATTTTCAAAGACATGACCTTCTTTAACGGCTTTCTTTAATAATTCAACACCTTCAGTGTATGTCATTCTCTTGAATTCGCTATTAGCGACATGATTTAATCTTTCAATTAATGTTTTATCAATCATTGTGTTGAAGAAATTCATTTCTTCTGGACATGCAGTAAGAACGTAATTAATGCAGAACTTAACACAGTCTTCAATTACATCCATATTGCCTTCTAAATCAGTAAAGGCCATTTCTGGTTCAACCATCCAGAATTCAGAAGCGTGTCTTACTGTATTAGAGTGTTCCGCTCTAAAGGCAGGACCAAATGTATAGACATCTCTGAAAGCTAAAGCAAATGGTTCAACATGTAATTGACCAGTGACGGTTAAATTAACTTTTCTTCCATAGAATGAGTTTGGATCTTTTGTGTCATGAGTAACAACATCAAAGACGTTACCCGCACCTTCACCATCATTTGTGGTAATTAATGGTGTATGCACATATATAAAGCCGTTATTTTGGAAAAATTCATGAATTGCAAAAGAAAGAACTGAACGCACTCTATAGACCGCTTGGAATGTGTTAGCACGTGGTCTAATATGAGCGATTTCTCTTAAAAATTCAAAACTATGTCTTTTCTTTTGTAATGGATAATCATCATCGACATCACCTTCTAATGAGCAATCATCAACTGCGATTTCAAATGGTTGTTTATTTTCAGGAGTTAAGACTAAACGGCCATGCACTTTAATTGCAGCACCTGTTTTTAAAGATGAAAGGATATCATGGTTGTTGCTTTTGTCTGTATACACTAATTGGACGCTTTTAAAATAAGTGCCATCGTTAAATTCAACAAAACCGATTGAGCCATTATCACGATTTGTTTTGACCCAACCTTCAAGTTCTAATTCCTCTAAAGAATCGATTTCTTCTTTATCGCCATTAAGGACGATATCATAGAGTTCAAAATTGGTAATTTTCATAGGTTCCATATTAATATGCTCCTTGTAAATCTATTATATGCTTTTAAAGCGACAAGTCACTTTAATTTTCAAATTTATTCCAATCTTCAATTGACCAGTTAGGATCAACGCTTAAATCTAGTCCAGCGAATACTTTTCTTTCGTATAAATGTTCCGCTACTTTGGCTATCATTGCCGCATTATCTGTGCAGCACCACATTGGCGGAATAATGATATGAGCATTGAGTTTTTGACATTCAATTTGCATTTGTTCTCTTAAATATGAATTAGCAGAAACGCCACCAGCTAAAACGACTTGTTTAATGTTATATTCCTTAATAGCTCTTGTTGCGCGTTGTACCACAATACCGATAGCGACATCTTGGAAGCTGCGGCACATATCAGGAACATTAACTTTTTCACCTTTTTGTTCAATGTTATGCACTAAATTAATGACATTAGTTTTTAAACCAGAAAAGGACATATCATAAGTATCTTCACCGCTTAAAGGTTTGGGTAAATGATATGCATGGGTGCCCTCTTTTGCTAATATATCAATAGGAATGCCGCCTGGATAAGGTAGACCTAATACTCTAGCAACTTTATCGTAACATTCACCAATAGCGTCATCTCTTGTTTCGCCAATAATTTCAAAATCCATATGATCTTTCATAATGACTAATTCACTATTGCCACCTGAAACAACAACCGCTAAAAGAGGAAACTTTAGTTCTTGATTATATTCATTTGCGTAAATATGACCTGCTAGATGGTGAACAGGAATTAATGGCTTGTTATATAATAGGGCAAGTGTCTTAGCACATTGCATGCCCACATGTAAAGCACCAATAAGACCTGGTCCACGTGTAACAGCAAAAGCATCAACTTCTTCTAATTTGACATTAGCTTTTTCAAGCGCTTCTTTTAAAACAAGAGCAATATTTTCACAGTGTAATCTAGAAGCGATTTCTGGCATAACACCACCATATTTTTGGTGGACTTCAATTTGTGTATTTATGACATTAGAAAGAAGTTCGCCATCTTTGGTAATAGCAACACTTGTTTCATCACAACTTGATTCAATCGCTAAAATAATTGGCATCTT
>Ga0247610_10008625_pt1 | contig 10356 bp, 11 predicted proteins | sample 174DNAGHGhighgp2_FD_193483 | JGI IMG/M metagenome (GOLD analysis project Ga0247610, IMG submission 193483) | Sheep rumen microbial communities from Palmerston North, Manawatu-Wanganui, New Zealand - 1742 DNA GHGhigh gp2 | ecosystem: Host-associated > Mammals > Digestive system > Stomach > Rumen... | reverse complement strand
CCATATGAGATACCTCCTAACCTATAGTTCCTTCTAATTCAAGGTCAATTAATCTATTCATTTCAACTGCATATTCAACTGGGAAGACTTTAGCAATTGGTTCAGCAAATCCTCTAACAATTAAACCTTTGGCATCTTCTTCACTTAAACCTCTAGTCATCAAGTAATAGATTACATCTTCACTTATCTTACCTATGCTAGCTTCATGAGAATATTCAACTGTATCATTTTCTATATTGTTAACTGGAATTGTATCACTTCTAGATATACTATCTAACATTAAAGATTCACATGACATGTTAACTTTAGCATGTGGTGCATTCTTTTTAACATGAACATTACTTCTAAATGTACAGATTCCTCCATCTTTAGATATAGATTTAGAATTTACATTTACGGAATTGTTTTCAGCATTGCAAATAACCTTTAAACCTGTATCTAAGTTTTGACCCTTTCCTGCAAACGAAATTGCGGTCATCTCACATTTTGCTTTATTTCCATTTAATATACTCAATGGATATAACATAGATACTTTAGATCCAAATGAACCCATGATCCATTCGATAGTTCCAGATTCATCAACAATACATTTTTTAGTATTTAAATTTAACATGTTCTTAGACCAATTCTCTATTGTTGAAAATCTAAGATATGCATTTTTCTTAACAAATAATTCAACACATCCTGCATGAAGGTTAAGATCATTGTAACCCGGAGCTGAACATCCTTCGATAAATTGAAGTGATGCATCTTCTTCAACAATGATAAGTGTATGTTCAAATTGACCTGCACCTTTTTCATTTAATCTAAAATAACTTTGAAGTGGTAAATCAAGTTTTGTACCTTTAGGTACATATACAAATGAACCACCTGAAAATAATGCATAGTGAAGTGCTATATACTTATGATCAATTAAAGGAACTGCTTTAGTAAAATATTGTTTAACTAATTCAGGATATTCTTTAATAGCAACATCAAAGTTAGTATATATAACTCCTTTTTCTTTAACTTTTTCACTTATATTGTGATATACAACTTCTGAGTCATATTGGGCTCCAACTCCAGCAAGATTTTCCTTCTCTGCTTCAGGTATACCTAATTTATCAAATACATTTTTAATATCTTCAGGTACTTCTTCCCAACTTCTTTTTTCTTTATCAATTGATTTAACATAAGTAGCAATTTTATTTATATCTAAATAACTAATATCAGGTCCCCATGTAGGATCTTCCATTGAATAGAATAAATCTAATGCTTTTAATCTAATATCTAATACCCAAGATGGTTCATCTTTTTCTTTAGATATTGCTTCTATTATTTCTTTTGTTAAACCATATTCTTTTTTTATGGTAGTATTAGTTGTTTTTAAATTATATATATTTTCATCATCAAATTTAGTAATTACTGTCTTCATCAATAATCACCTACTTTAAATATGAAGCATATCCTTCTTTATCTATTTTATTAGCTAAACTAATATCACCAGATTCAACTATCTTACCATTTACTAATACATGTACTTTATCAACATCTAATCCATCTAAAATCTTAGTTGAATGAGTTATTATAAGAATAGCATTGTTATCATTTTTATATGCTTTAATTCCATTTACTACAGCTTTAATTGCATCTACATCTAATCCTGAATCAGTTTCATCTAAGATAGCTAACTTAGGATTTAATGTTAACATTTGTAACATTTCATTTTTCTTTTTTTCTCCACCTGAGAAACCTACATTAAATTCTCTAGATGTATATGATTTATCCATGTTAATGTCATTCATATTATTTTCCACTTCTTTATATAAAGTTGAAATAGATGGATTTTCACCAGTTATTCCCTTTTTAGCTGTCTTTAAAAAGTGAGCTAATGTTATTCCAGGAATATCAATTGGATTTTGAAATGACATGAATAATCCCATCTTAGCTATTTTATCTGTTGATTCATTTGTTATATCATTTCCATCAAAGATTATACTTCCTTCAGTTTTAATATATCTTGGAGATGAAAAACAAGTATTTGCAAGTGTTGATTTACCTGAGCCATTTGGTCCCATGATAACATGTATTTCACCTGAATTTATTGTTAAATCTAAACCATTTAATATATGTTTATCATGATCATCTTCTGCGATTGTATATAAATTATTAATTTTAAGTAATTCCATATCTATTCCTCCATATAATCTTTTAATGTTTTACTATCTAAATGATTAGCAATAACATCATTTAAGTCTTTCCATATTTTAAAACTTTTACACTTATGTTCCATAGGACATCCATCTGTTAAACAACTTGTGACATTTAAATCACCTTCAGCTACCCTTAAGATATCACCTAAAGTATATTTATCAGGTGAATTTTTAAGTTTATATCCTCCTGATGTACCAGTTGAAGATATAAAGAAGTCTCCCTTCTTTAAATTAAGCATAAGTTTTTCTAAATATTTTAATGATATATTTTCTTTATCCGCGATTTCTTTTAAAGATACAAACCTACCTGATTCATATTCAGATGCTAAATCTAACATGATAAGTAAACCATATCTTCCTTTAGTTGAGATTTTCATATAACCCACCTCGATAGATTGATTATACTACCTAATAGGTAGGAGTTCAAGAAAAATAAAAAGATATATAAAATATATCTTATTTATTATTATCTACGATTAATTTAGTTTTATTATATTTTTTTAATACTTCTTTTACTTTATCTGCATATATCATATTTACTGCAAGTAATGCTTTATATTTACTCTTAGGTAAGAAACAAATAGTTCTTTTATTAAATATAATATATTCTATTTCTTCCCATACAAGTTTATATGATGTATGATGAATTGAATAACATATACCTTCTTCATCTATTTCAAGTGTATATGTTCCTTCTACTTTTCTTGCCGCTGTTATTCTATTATCTAGTGCAAATAAGACAAATACACTTAACATAAATGAAAGCGAAAATATACCATTCATAAATATTAAAAATAAACTTTTATAAACTAAAAAATATAAAAGTGAACATGCAATTATTAATAATATATTAAGTATTGCATATGATCTCATATGAGATGATAATTTTATTACTTTTTTCTTTGGATTATTTCTAATCTTATTTCTTGCAACAGTTAAATATGCAAGTTCATCATAAAAAGCTTCAGTTCCACGTTTACTTATTTCTATTTTCATAGTCTCCATCCCTTTTGTCTATCTATATATCTTTTTTTTATAATCTTATCTTCTTTTTCAGGTAGACTCATATATTCATCATATTTAGCAACTATTTCTTCATTTGTTCTTAATGAAAATAATTTTTCATATATATCAGTTTGATTAAAGTAATTACCTTTTATCTTTTTTTCAAATAACCACATTTGCATATCAGAAAAATGCATACAAAACTTTAAGAATTCATCAATGTCTATGTCATTAACATTTTTTGATTCCTTTAATAATCTTTTTATTTCAATTATATTCTCATTAACATACTTTGTTCTTTCATCAACGATACCTAGGTATCTCATAAATATTCCCCATTTATCTTCTTCTAATACGTCCTGGATAAGTTACTCCACGTTTAGAATTCTTTTCATTTTCATTTAATTCTTTTTCATATAATTCTAATAATTCATCATTTGTTTTTAATGCAAATAGTTTTTCATATAAATCAACTTCACTTATTTTTTTACCTTGAATATTTGCATCTAATAACCATGTTTGCATTTCACTAAAACACATTGCTTTTCTTAAGAATAAAGATAAATCATAGTTAGATATTATTTTATTATATCTATTTCTTATTGCTTGTCTTAGTTCATTTACTCTTTTATTGTTATTATTTATTCTCATATCCAATATTAAATCTTTTTTCATAATCCCCCACCTTTCAGTTATTATAACATACTAATATACAATTGTTAAAAATAACACTTCAATGAAGTGTTATTTCTTTGTATATTCTACATCTTTACCATATGAATCTTTAATAATTAGTTTATTCTTTTCTATTTTATATGTAGTATCAAAAGGAACTGTATTATTATCAAACATAATTGATAATTTATCTCCATCTATCTTGTATGTACATTTCATATCTTCTCCACTTACATTGTAAGTACATGTATTATCTTTGTTGAATGTATATACAAATGAATTAAGTTCCCAACTACCCACAATTTTATTTGTTCCACATCCTCCAAGAACAAATACTCCAAGTACTAAAACAGAAAGCATTAATATTTTCTTCATTAATATCATCTCCTACTTTATTAAGATAATTTTAACATAAAAACTTTTATTATTAAATATATTAAGAGCAATAAAAAATGTAGATTAAATCTACATTTTTATACTTTTGAATTCTAATTTATCTAAATTATCTGCATCAATAACTTCTACTGATGGTTCTTCTTTTTCAAAAGGAATAGTTATAGATACAACTTTAATTACACAATCAGCTGGTAGACCATCTCTTAAATCAAAATATAATTATTTTGAATCAATCAAATTATTATTAATTCTATTTTCAATAGATTCGAGATTATTAAATGATTTATTATTTTTTAATAGCTCCATTTGTTTTTTAGCCATATTATTTAATTTAATCAATCTTTCAGATTGTGGTATTTCCATTTCAATTAATTCAGCATTAATGTTTTCTAGATTATTTAATATTACTAGGTGAAGTAAATCAGTATAATCTCTGATGTTTCCTTTATCAGCTATGTCAGGATTATTTTCTTTCCATTCTTTAGCGGTCATAGTAAATCTATTATATGGAACTTCTTCATTTTTAATTATGTGGGATTACACGGAATTAAAACTTGGATTATTAATTTCTTCCCATAAACCTAGATAAGAAATAACATCTTTGTTCCTCATCCAGTTTTGAATAGGATATCTTGGATCATCTTCAGCAGCAGATCTTGCTAAATCAGTTAAAGAAATAAATATCTTATCATCAATTCTTATTATATTAATAACTTGTTCTTTTACAACTATTTGTTCTTTTTACATACACAAAATAAAATAAAAAAATCGAACTATTTCTAGTTCGACGTTTATTTCAAATGGAACAATAACACAGGTTATTTGAAACTCCTAATAGTAAAAGTTGATAAACAACTAATCACTAAAGTAATAATACCATAGAAAAATGTAAGTATTTTTACTAAATATGCGTAAACATGATAGAATTTATGAAAATTATGATATAAAGATTATGATATAATTAGTGTATAAGATGATTAATTATTATTTTTTTTGGAGGTTATTAAATGGAAAAAATTAATGAATCAATGGTAAAGAAATTGGCTTATGAACAAAGACTATGTTTATATAGATTAGCAGATGAATTAAGTCCAGAGGAAATTCCTGGAGTTCTTCATATGGTAGAGGGACTTACAGAAATAAATTTAAATTCTAAAAATTTCGATTTTAAGAGCGTGAGTGTTTTAGGAATTGATAATTGTTGTAATTTTTTTAAAGTTTTATGTCAACAATATAGTGATTTAATTACAAAAGGTGAAGATGCTTACTATATAAGAATGGATATGTTAATTGGCTCATCAGCTCAAGGTGTTAAACCTAGAATTATTGATATTGGTTTATATGATGCTGCTAAAATAGTTGATGACATTGAAGAAAAAAATTGTCTTGAGTTATTTCACGGATCAATGAAAGGACAAGATTTACAACAAGTAAATACTATAGCTATGTTTAATACTTTTTCTGATATGTATTATGCTATTAGAGATTTAATAGAAGGTAAAACTTATTATGATGGTCAATTTATGACAGAATATAGAGAATTACCAGTTGAATATGAAAAGGAAAGTCAAGCATTAATAGATGCTTTTATGCAAAAATCAAAAGTTTCTTCAAAAGATGTTGCTAAAGAACAATTACTTAAAGCATTAAATGGTGGTATATTAGAATTGAAAAATATGCTAGAGATTATAAATAAAAAAGAAAAATCTGATGTTTACGAAAAATTAAAAGAAGACTATTATAAAGAACACGGATATCCACAAAAACAAGTTCAAGAAGAACCAAAAAGAGATATTACTACTGAAGAATATATTGAAGAATTGAGAGATGCTTATTATAGAGAGCATGGTACCACAGAAAATACTGGAAGACATATGTAATAAAGAAAAAGCCTATGGTTTTGAAAGATAACCATTGGCTTTTTCTTTGCTCTTTTTAGTTTTATAAAATTTTTCAGTTGCTTTTTCAATTTCTTTTTTATAAATAGATTAAATTATTTAAATTTTCTTTATTCTTTTCTTTTAATTTCAAAGCGTGACAATTTGTCACGGTTTCATTTCCTTCTTCTTTTAAACGTTGTTTCAATTTTCTCCAATATGATTGTTTATCCTTGCTTACTGTAACAACACCGACAATGTCTACAACACTAACGTAATATTTTTCTTGTTCGTTATCCCAAACTGTTCTAATTGTATCATTGTTAAATAATTTGTTTACTAAATGCATTTTATCTTGATTCATTATTATCATCCTTTTCAATTTTTTTAATACCAATTGTATAGCCAAATGGTTTAAGTAACTTTATAAGAGTTGTTATTTGTGGAGTTTTCTTTCTTGTTTCCAAAATAGCTATTAATTCTCTAATAACTCCTGCTTCATCTGCCATTTGTTGTTGTGTTAATCCTAATTCATGTCTTAACTTGATAAAATCACAAATAAGTTCATATTCTAAATCCATTGTTTCTTTATCTTGTTTTAATAATTCTTTCTTTAACATTGTTATCACCTGTATACAATGTAGCAAATTCATTTAAAGTAGTCAGGTGTATACACAAAATAAAATAAAAAATCGAACTATATAAGTTCGACGTTTATTTCAAATGGAGCGATTGGTTAAGTTATTTACAACTTTTCCATCACAATTAGGAATTAATATTTTTTGTATCAATTTCTATATACATCTTACCATAAATTATTAATATTTCCAATATAAATGATAAAATTTGTAAAAATAATGTTATAATTATATATAGGATAGTAGTTTGACCTTTTGTTAGAAATAGGTCAAACAATTTAGGGATGGTGTATTATATATGATTGAAAAACTAACTTTAGAACAATTTCAACAAATTAAAAGTCAGTTAGAACAATTAGTTAAGCAATATGACGATTTTTATGATGCTCATAAAAATGATGAAAATTATGATGAAGAATTACTTGAGCAAAGATTTACTGAGCAATATTTAGAAGTTCAGAATCGTTTGTTAAATTATGATTTAAGTGATATTCCTTTTGAAGCATGGCAAGATTTTCAAATAATGTCTGATGAAAGTCATGCAGTAGATTTTTCAAAAACTAGAGCTAATATAGATTTTGGATTAGTAGAATATTATGGTAATGGTAATTTTAGAGGATGTAATGTTAGAAATTTAGACAAAATTCAAAGATGGTTGAATCCAAATGATTTTGATGAGCAAACTATACAGATGAATTCATCATTATTTCTAACTGATGTTTTTAGTAGTGAATTTAGAGATAAGTATTATAGTTCTTCTCTAACTATTGATGATTTAGCAAGTTTATCATCCGAACAATTAGAAGAAATAAAACAAAAAGATTTTAGGGCACACATGGATTATCGTAGTTATAATGGATTAATGTTAGAAACTTTAGGTTTAGACAAAACTATTCAACTATATAATCATTCCCAACAAGAATATGAAGCAGTAGGACAAATTCTAAATATGCGTCATACTTTAGATTATGGTTTTGGTAGAGAAAATAGCAATGTGCCTACTTTTGAAGAATTCTTAGAACAAATCAAAAGTGTAGATGTTTCAGAGATGAAAAATGTTTGTTTTGATTTTGCAAAACAACAAATAATTAATTCAACTTCTTGGATTAGACAAGAAGATTTTCCACCAACATTTGTAAGTGAAAATTCTGATATATTTTTAGTTGATGCAAATATTCCAGATGAAGTTAAGGAAAGATATTTTAGAAGAGATTTAAAAGTACAAGATTTACTTGATTATCCAGAAGTTTTTCAAAATATTTCAGTTGATAATTTTATGGAATATGGAACATACATTTCTCAGTTTGTTAGAGATAATTATGGCATGGGTAAATTTCAAGAATTAGTTCAAAAACATCCAGATATATTTGCTCATATATCTCAAGAAAATGAATTTTATCAGTTTAATCAATTTTTAAAAGAGGGAAAAGATTTAGATTTAGATAGTGCTTTTACAAGTGCAGTTAAAGAATATTTTTTAAATTATGGTATGCCAGAACAATTTAGTGTTGTTAGTGAAGGACAAACTATATATAATGTTCCAGATTGGCTTTCATCTATGAATTTTCAATTTGTAGATAAATTAAATACCAATGAAGAATTATTACAATATAATGATTCTATATTTGTGCTTAATAGAGAACAAAGACTTGTATTAGATACACTTAATATAGACAATATTAGGAGATTTGAACAAGAAACTGGTTTCTTTACTCATAAAGGATATGAGTGGTCAAGGGATTTAGAAATGTTTAGTGCTTTTAGTTCTTATTTTCGTATGCACAATCCAAGTCAATTAGAAAAGCAAGGAATAGATTTTAAAAATGGAAATATATCTTATGAAGAATTTTTAACTCAACTTGCTAATTGCTTAGATCACATGAGAAAAAATAATGTATTTACTGACTTCCCTGCTTATGATTGGATTCAAGGTGAATTTAGAAAAAATCATCCAGAAATATTTATGGATTTAAATGCACCAGATGAATTGAAAGAGGCTTTTTATAAAAATAGACTTGATCCAGATTTTCTATATCAGCATAAAGAATATATACCTTATTTAATTAATAAAAATTTATCTAATGCACTAAGAGCAGATATAAAATTAAATGTACCTGGTCTAGTAGATGAACAAGGACACATGATGCCAAATTCTGTAAGTTTTATAGATGAATATGTTTCAAGATATGGCAATGAAAAATTATTAGAATTAATTTCTAAATATGGAGTTGCCCTTTCAAATATTACTATATCTAGTTTCCATGATGAAATAGAAAATGAACAAGCAATAGAACAATCTTTAAGAAATTCTATTTATAATAAAATTATAAAAGGAAAAATGGATTATTCTTATTTATCTAATGTGTCAGAAATGATGGCAGAACATCCAGAAATTTTTGTTAATTTTGATGGTTTAACAAATATATCTGAAGAAGAAAGACAAAGATTAACTACTGCTTTTTATAAAAGGACACTAACTTTTGATGATATAAAGAAATATCCAGAGTTAGCAAATATTCTTAAAGATAAAAATTTACAAATTGCTTTTGGTAATAAAGACGGTGCTTATGCAAATGGTAGAATAACTATAAATACTGGACATAGTAGTTATAAGACATATAGTGATTTAGAATTACTTCAAGTTTTTGGTAATGAAAAGTTTTTAGAATTATGTACTAAATATGGTAGATATATGGATGGCATGGCAACTCATCTTAGTAAAGAGATAACTATCAGAAATGGTAAATATGTGGATTTAAGTATGCAACATTTAGATGGGTTATCTTATGAAGAAGTTTCAAAATTAATGGAAAATATTATTGCAAGAGAAAGTATATTAGGTAATCTAGCATATCAGCCAGAAGATGCACCTACTTTCTTAAAAGAAAGTCATCCAGAATTATTTTTAAGCGATGATGCACCAGATGAATTAAAACAATACTTCTATAATCGTGCTAATAATTACCCATTAACATTTGAAGTTTTACAAAGACATAAAGATTGGATGCCTTTCCTAAAAGATAAGGCAATAACTACTGCACTATTAAGAAATAGTTATTTAAAACAAGATATGATTAAATTCTTAGAAGTTTTTGGTGAAGATAAAGCAATAAGGCTTGGAATTAATAGAGCTGAAACTGTCAAAGAAATGATGAAAGCCCACCAAGTTGATTTAATGAAAAGTTGGTATGATAAAACTGGTGGTAAATTTATACCAGACTTTGTAGTAATGCAAAACTTTAGACTTGAAGAAGCAGATAAGTTCTTAGCATCTGGAGCAAATTGGAGTAACTTAATGAAAATTCAAAGTTTTGCCAGAACTCCAGAGTCAAGGGATGCTATGTTAAAACTTGCATATTCGTTTGGTGCTTTTGATCAAGATCAAAGAGGATTTAAAAAACTTCAAGACTTATTAACTGGTTTACCTAAAAAAATTGATTCTCAACAAGGATATATATTTGATAGACTTGATAATCAAATAGATTTATATAGTCAAAGAGGTGTTTTCTTTAAAAATAGTGCTACTATCCATGAAGATGGAAGTGTAACTCATGAGGCACCAAATATGACACC
>Ga0247610_10008621_pt1 | contig 10359 bp, 15 predicted proteins | sample 174DNAGHGhighgp2_FD_193483 | JGI IMG/M metagenome (GOLD analysis project Ga0247610, IMG submission 193483) | Sheep rumen microbial communities from Palmerston North, Manawatu-Wanganui, New Zealand - 1742 DNA GHGhigh gp2 | ecosystem: Host-associated > Mammals > Digestive system > Stomach > Rumen... | reverse complement strand
GGTTTGGACATTTTAGGAAGTGATAAAGAGTGAGAAAAATTGGAATTGGAAATGTAAGTTATACACCAATTTGTTCTAGTGAAGAAATGAAATTAGAAATTAAAATACCTAGTGCAAATGAAGTAGTAAAAAATATGTGGAATAAGTTAGATGATGTTGAAAAAAGTTTTATTAACATTATGATAGATAAAAATAATAAGCAAGAAGAAGAAATAGAAAGATTAAATAATGAAATAAAAAGGCAAGAAGATGTAATCACAAACCTAACTGATGATAATGAATATATAACCGATAATATAAATAGTTTAGAAGTTGAAAACAAAAAACTACACTCTATCATAAAAGAAGCAAGAGAATATATAACAAAACAAGTGCATAGAAATCAACAATTTTATGAAATGGATGTAGAAAATATTTTAGAAATATTAGATAAAGTAGAGGAGAATAAATGAAAGAACAATATAAATGGAATTACAACATAAAGATAAAAACAAAAGAAGGAACTTATGAATATGAGCAACCTATCGAAAAATTAGAAGAGTTGCTAGAGAAACACAAAGATTATACCGAATTACAAGCAAAACAAAATAAAGGTAAGGTGAAGAAAATTGGAACTATGGATAAGAAGCCAAGATAAAGACATTTTAGTAAAAGTAGATAGTTTATTGATTGATGATAACAACAACGATATTTATACGCAATGTTGGGTAGGTGTAAATTTAGAAACATATACCCTTGGAAAATATAAAACAAAAGAAAGAGCATTAGAGATACTTGATGAAATACAAGAAAAGATATTAAGAATAGGAGAGGTATCATTGATGGTAAACCCTTTACTTATAGAAGAATGTGTATATGAAATGCCAAAGGAGTAAATATGAAAGTAGGAGATATAGTATTAAATAAATTTGGTGGAATTAGAGAAAACAGAATACTTTGTTACATAGGAAATGGGGAATTTGTTTATTATTATAGAGATGGGTTTCATAAAGGTAAATGGAATATAAAAGATAAATACCACGATGGAACAAATAACATTGAAATAATAGGATATAGTAATTTTTTAGAAGTATTAAAAAAAGATTTAAGAAAATATCAAGATACACAAAAAGAATATGAAACATTTTTTAAGGAGAACACTAATGGAAAAGAAAATTAAATATGATAGATTATTACATTTAGCAAAGAAAATGCACTTATGGATATTCTTACATACTGGAGATGAAGAAGCAGTATATAAAGAATTAGGAATAACTGATGAAGAAGATGTTATTTTAGGATATAGTGGGAAAATGATACTTAAAGAAGATAAAGAATTAGAGAAAAGATTAATTGAAGTTGATGAAATATTATGTAATTCAAGTGAAAAATGTAATCTTCCTTTAACAGAACGGGAACAATTAGAGAAATATAATTATGACAAAGTAATGCAAGAAGTTATTGAGGAGAGGAGAATAAATGAAAGAAGATTTATTAAAAATAATTAATCATTATGGAGTATTAAACCAACTAAAATATATACAAACTGAATATTTCGAATTAGAAGAAGCAATATTTGATTATGAATATAGTGGTTGGGATTTTGACGATGAAGATGCAAAAGATTTAGAAGCAAAATATAAAAATCATATAATCGAAGAATTAGCAGATGTATATGTTATGCTAAAACAATTTCAATACTATTATGGAATAGAAAATAAAGATATTGAAATGACAATGAGACAAAAAATAGAAAGACAATTAGATAGAATAGAAGAAGAAAAAACACAAAAAAACCAAAAATAATGTGATTTTTTGCAAAAAAAGTGCAAAAATGCACAAAATAATGTGAAAAATGCACGATATTTTTAGAAAAGAGGTAGAAAATGGAAGAGGAAAAGAAAGAAAAGTTTTTGCCTTCATTGGTAAAAAGAGTAAAATATTCAAGGAAGGTTAAAGTAGCCGATATAAAATCATATTTAGTTGATGAATTTAAATTAACAAAGGAATTAGATGGCGAAAACAAGAAGTTAAGACAAGAAATAGATAAATTTGATGAAGAAAGACAGGCTCACGAATTAGCATTAGTAACTCTTGAAGAATATAAAGAGAGGCTTAAAGATAAAGATAATCAAATATATGAACTAGAAAAAGAAAAAAGTAGTTATAAAGAAAAGGTAAAATTATTAACCAATGAAAAAAACGAAGCATTAGTTCAAGCAAAAGATACAATGGTTAAGGCCAAAAAGATAGAAGATGATACCAAAAGAGCCATAAAAATAGAACTAGAAAACAAAATAGATAGACTAACAGGCCATCTTACTAAAGAAAAAGTAATAGATGTAATAAAGAAATTATAGGAGGAAATTATGAGTATAGAAGAAAAACTAAACAAAATATGTGAAATGTTTAAGGAACTAAATGAATTAGAAGCAATAGATGAGGTAGAAGTTGATAAACTTTATTTTCACTTAAAATTTTGTATAGAAACTATTAAAGAACTAAAAGGTAGTGATAAAGAGTGAGTGTATATGATGAAATATTAGAAAAGAAAAAACAAGATAGAATTAAATATAGACTAGAACAAGAGGAACGAGATAACGAAGATTTAAAGAGAAAAAATGATGTATATGCAACAAAGTTTTATTCAATGCAAAAACAAATTGATAATAAAGACAAAGAAATAGAAAGATTAAATAGAGAAATAGAAACGAAAGATAGATGGATAGAAATAAAAGATAGATGGTGTCAAAACATAATTTCAATTGGTTGTGATTATGATGGTTGCAATAAAGTTAGTAGTCTTAAATCATTAATTGATGAATTAGTAGATTATAGTAAAAAAGCAATAAAATGTGATGATACAACACCAGTATATATTAGTGAAAATGGTAAAAAAGAAAATATCTTATTTGAAGAACTAAAGGAGAGCACTAATGGATAATTTTTGGTTAGGTTTTGTAATAGGTTATGTAATTTCAATGATAATTGGTGTAATAGTAGAAGTATTATGTATCATTAGTGGTAGAAGTGATATAGATACTTGGATGGAAGATGACACTGATTGCAATAATCAATAAATTATAGTAAAATTGAGGTGGTGGTAGAAATATCACCATCCCTTTTTATTCTAGGAAGACAGGTTTTTTCTACCTCCTGTCTTTTTGTGTGCTATAATGGAGTAAAAGAGGTGGCTAAATGAAGATTAATTTATTGTGGGACTTTAAAGAAGCAGTTGATAATATTAAGGCGATAAAGGAACATTATGTGGGTCTTTTATCGTCTTTTTCTATTTATGAGGGCAAACAAAGGAATATTGCACAAGGAGAAATAAGAAATCAAATCTATAGTTTAGATATCCTTGAGTGGCAGAAAGATAAGTTATGGGAGTTTATGAACGGAGATGTGCCTTACTCTGTATTAAAGTCTTTAGGAAATAGACAAAGATAATATAATTGTGGTATAATTTATCTATACGGAGGTAGAAATGGAAATAGTAATGAAAAGTATTGATGATATTCATCCATACGTAAATAACCCTAGATTTAATGATGATGCAGTACAGTACGTTGCAAAGTCTATTAAAGAGTTTGGTTTTAAAGTTCCAATTATCATTGATAAAAATGGAGAAATAGTAGCAGGGCATACAAGATACAAAGCAAGTTTAGAATTAGGTTTAAAAGAAGTGCCTTGTATTGTTGCCGATGATTTAAATGAAAATCAAATAAAAGCATTTAGATTAGCAGATAATAAGGTTGCAGAAATAGCAGAATGGGATATTGATTTATTAAGCACAGAACTAGACGATATATTAAATATAGATATGTCAGACTTTGGTTTTGAATTAGATTTAGATGATGAAGAAGAACAAGAAATAATAGAAGATGAAGTTCCTGAAGTACCTGAAGAGCCAAAAGCAAAATTAGGAGATATATACCAATTAGGAAATCATAGATTAATGTGTGGAGATAGTACAAAAGAAGAAGATGTAGCAAAATTAATGAATGGTGTAAAGGCAGATATGGTATTTACAGACCCACCTTATGGAATGAATGCAGTTAGTAAAAGTGGGGTATTAAGTGAAAAATATAAAACTGATATTATGAATGATGACGACAATACAGTTGCTATAAATAGTTTTAATTTATGCAAAAAATATTTTAAAGATGCAAAACAAGTATGGTGGGGTGCAAATTATTATACTGAATGTTTACCAAGTGCTGAATGTTGGATAGTATGGGACAAAAATAATGGTGGTTCTGATCAAACCGACTGTGAACTTGCTTGGACTAATTTTAGAAGTGTTGTAAGGCAATTTACAATGGCAAGTGAAAAATCAAACAGAGTACATCCTACACAAAAGCCGTTGAATTTAATTGCACAAATATTTAAAAAATTTGATAAAAATAATGAATATAATAATATTGTTGATTTATTTGGTGGTAGTGGTTCTACTCTTATTGCTTGTGAACAATTAAATAGAAAATGTTATATGATGGAACTAGACCCGCATTATGTTGATGTAATAATCCAACGCTGGGAAAACTTTACAGGAGAAAAGGCAGTATTATTAAATAGAAAGGAAGAAGAATAATGATAGAAAAAGTAAACCCAAGCCACCCTGATAAAGTGGCAGATAGAATTGCAGGAGCAATAGTTGACCTAGCATATGAAAAGGAAGAAAACCCAAGAATAGCAGTGGAAGTTCTAATAGGACACGGACAATGTAACATAATAATTGAAAGTGATACCGATTTAGACAAAGAAGAAATAACAAAAGCAGTACATAGAATAGCAGGAGATAATATTGAGGTATTTATAAACGCTAATAGACAAGATGAACATCTAGCAGAAAACCAAAGTAAAGAAATAAGATGTGGAGATAATGGAATATTCAAAGGGGTGCCACTAACTGAAAATGAGAAGCATATAAGTGCATTAGCAAGAGAAATATATGGATACTATCCAACAGATGGAAAGTATATATTAACAGATAATAAGTTCATATGTTGCCAATCAAATGCTAGTAATGACGAATTAAAAGAGAGACTAGATGGAGTGGCAAATGAAGTTATTATAAACCCATTAGGTGAATGGACAGGTGGAACAAATGTAGATACAGGTGCTACTAATAGAAAACTAGGAAGCGACATGGCTCAATCAGTAACAGGTGGAGGGCTTCACGGAAAAGACTTATCAAAAGCCGATGTATCAGTAAACATATACGCATTCCTAAAGGCTCAAGAAACAGGGAAAGTTGTCGAATTATGTTGTGCTATTGGAGATAATACAATAGATGGAAGACCATACAATGAAATAGTAGAGATAGCAAGAGACTACATTAAACAAGTAGGAGGCTTCGAAAAGTTTGCAGAATGGGGATTATATTAATCTCCTTTTAATGAGGTGATACAATGTGATTAAAGGGCAAGAAAACCTAATACCTTTTAATGAGCGAAGCAAGGAAGAAGCGAGAGAGTTAGGAAGAAAAGGTGGAATAGCAAGTGGGGAAACAAGAAGAAAGAAATCCACTATGCTATCAGTATTAGAGAAAACACTTGATGAAACAAACCCAAAGGGAATAACATATAGAGAATTAGTAACATTAGGACTAATAAAAGGAGCAATAAATGGTAGCTCCAAGAACTACGAGATAATACAGAACCTAATGGAGAAAAAAGAACAAAAAGACGAAGAGAGCAACATAGTAATTACAATACCTGCTAAAGATATGCCTAGGTCATTTGTAGATTTATATAGAGATATAATAGATAGGAAATATTTTGAATATTGGCTAGAAGGTGGGAGAGGTTCCGATAAATCATCAATGTGGAGTGAAATTGTTGCAGAACTATTAGAGAATAACCCACGAATGTGTGCATTATTAATAAGGAAGGTTGCTAATACATTAAAAGATAGTGTATTTAGCCAAATGCAATGGGGAATAGATAAATTAGGGGAAACTTATCCACAGGTTCCTGCACATTGGAAATCAACCAAAAACCCATTAGAAATAGTTAATGAAAAGACAGGACAAATGATTTATTTTAGAGGTGCAGATGACCCTGTTAAGATTAAATCAATAAAACCCCCTAAAGATAAGTATATCGGTATAGTTGTATATGAAGAGTTTGACCAAATGAATGGTATGAACGAGGTCGGAACAATAGATAGGTCTGTCATCCGTGGTGGTGATGACTTTGTTGTATTTAGAGTATATAATACTCCCCCTAGTTCACAACACTTTGTAAACATAGAGAAGAAGATACCAAAAGCCGATAGATGTATTCATAGAAGTACATATTTAGATGTTCCTAAAGAATGGCTAGGTCAAAAGTTTATTGATGAAGCCGAATATATGAAATCAGTAAATGAAGAACAATGGAGAAATATATATTTAGGTGAAGAAACAGGAGACGGTGGTAATGTATTTGAAAACATTGAGTTAAGGGAAATACCTGATAGTGAGATTGAAACATATGAATATACATATCAAGGAATAGACTTCGGTTGGTTCCCTGACCCATTGGCTTGGGTAAAATGTTGTTATAATCCATCTCAAAGAACTTTATACATATATGATGAATTTGTAGTAAATAAAATGAGTAATCAAGATGTATGGAATTATCTAAAAGAAGAAAAAGGAGTTGATGAAGATGATTTGATAATAGCAGATAGTGCAGAACCGAAATCAATAGGAGATTTCAAAAGTTATGGTGCATTAATAAAAGGTTCAGAGAAAGGACCTGGAAGTGTAGATTATTCTATGAAATGGTTAGCAAGTTTAACCAAAATAGTTATAGACCCTAATAGAGCACCAACATCTGCAGAAGAATTTAGCACATATGAATATGAACAGGATAAAGATGGGAATTATATTAGTGGTTATGTTGACGCAGATAACCATTGCATCGATGCCACACGCTATGCGTTAAATAATATTTGGAGAAAGAAAGGACAATAGTATATGTTTAGTAAAATATGGACTTGGATATTGAATAAGTTATTCCGCGTCCCAACTGAAACAAAACAAAAAGATATAGAAGATAATTCAAAGTATGCCTTTGCTTATGAGAGAATAGATAACATCAATTTCTCAAGTATATTTGCTAATAAACTAGCAAATTATACAATAAGCGATAGTAATATGAACATCGTAGGGGAAAACGAAAGAGTAAGCCTACTAAACAAAACAGGACAATCAATGTGGAAAAAGATGAAGAAAATTACATCAATGTCATTTGGATATGGTGGAGTATTCTTAATTCCATATGTGAAGAATAATAAACTATTCTACACGATTGTTCCACAATCAAGAGTAACGATTGACGCAACTGAAGGAGATTTAATAACAGGAGCGACTATACTAGCAGAAAGAAAGGAAATATCAAGAGGAATAGGTCAAACAAAGACTTATATAAGATGGACTAACTATAAACTAGAAAGAATAAGTGATGAAGCATATAATTGCGTAATAGAGCAAAAGTTCACTGATGAGACAGGGCAAGAAATACCTACACCACAATTTTGGAACAATATTTTGTTAAAACAAACTATCTCAAATGTAGATAGAGCACTATTAGGATATATCAAATCACCAATTAATAATCGTAGGGCAAATGATAAATATGGTGTACCTATAACATATGGTTGTGAGGCAACTATCCTAGAAATAAAAGAAACAATGAAGCAAATAATTCGTGAATATGAATTAAAAGAATGCTTTGTTGGTGTAGATACAACTATGTTTAGAGATAAAGGTGGTAAAGATGTATTGCCACAAGATGGTTTATTTAAGAGAATAGACACAACAGAAGATGACTTCTTTGAAGTATTTGACCCTCAATTTAGAGATTACACAATAAGACTACAGGAACTTTATAAAAGACTTGAACACGAGGTTGGTACTTCTTATGGAATATTAAGCGAAGTAGAAACTAATAATGCTACTGCTACTGAAATAAAAAGAGCAATGTATGATACCTTTACAATAGTTGATGATATGCGTTCAAACATTGAAAAAGGTTTAGATGACTTCTTTTATGCTTGTAATGTACTTGCAAATGCTTATAACCTATCACCTCAAGGAGATTATGAAGTAAGTTTTGATTGGAGTTATTCATTAATAGAAGATACACAAGCAGAATGGAGCCAAATGGTATATGCTAATAATAAAGGCATAATAAGTGATGTAGAAATGAGACAATGGTTAAAGCCTGATGAAACATTAGAAGAAAGCCAAAAAGCCATTGATGAAATAAAAGCAACTCAACCAAGTGTTGAAGAAATAATGGGAGGAAACGATGAATAGTATAGATTTAAAGGTAACAAAATCAACAATGTCAATATCTAACATTTATACACTTAATCAAGGTGAATATAATGTAGATAAATGCGTATTTGATTTTAGTAATGATTACAATGATTTAATTAAGAAAGCAATATTCATATACAACGATGAAGAGCCAATTGAAATGGTAATACTAGATAATGAATGCAATATTCCTTATGAACTATTACAAGTTGCAAATGAATTTACTTTAAAGGTATATGCTTATGAAGTAAAAGATGAAGAATTAGTACAAAGATATTCTCCTACACCTTTAAAGATATTCTTAAGAGAAGGAAGTTATCAAGGAAGCAATGAAGTAATAACACCTAGTCAATTTGAACAATACGAAGCAAAACTAGATGAAGGACTAGATGATGTTGCAGACGCATTAGATGATGTAAATGAAGCATTACAAACAATGGCAACTGCTACAGAAGAAACAAATAGATTAAATATAGATGTAAGTGATAAAGTAAATAAAGATGTAACAATTACACTAACAAAGAAAGACAATACTACAAAATCAGTAGTAGTAAGTGATGGTGCAGACTTTCAATATAATTGGGATGGCACTAAATTAGGTGTTAAAACTGATGAAGAAGAAAGTTATTCTTATGTAGATTTACAAGGTCAACAAGGACCAATGGGACCACAAGGAGAGCCTTTTCAAATAAAGAAAACATATACAACAATACAACAAATGGTAGTCGACTATGATAATATGTCAGTAAATGATTATGTTATGATAAGTGGTAATATAGAACAACAAGATAATGCAACATTATGGGTTAAAACTGAAGTTGAAGACCCAACTTATAAATGGGTATATTTAGCAGACTTTAGTGGAGCAACAGGTATTCAAGGACCAAAAGGTGATAAAGGAGACAAAGGAGATAAGGGAGATACAGGTTTAAAAGGTGATACAGGAGAAACAGGAAATGGTATATCATCAATAGAAAAGACTTCTACAAGTGGAAATGTTGATACTTATACAATAACCTTTACAGATGAAACAACAACAACTTTTGATGTGACAAATGGTGAAGATGGAAATGTACAAGATGTACAAATAGAAGGAACATCAATAGTAGACAACCACATAGCAAATATAACAGGACTAGCAACTCAAAAAGAACTAGACTTATACAAAACCCTATACAACGCACTACCAAAAGTAAGTGATGAGGGAGAAAGCCTAACACTAAATAATACTGCAAATGCAGTAATGAAGAATAAATTATATCCAACTGAAATGAGCCAAGAAGGAACACCAACACCTGATACACCACAAACAATTCACACAATAAGTGGAGATAATGAAGTAGTAGTATGTGGGAAAAATCTAACAATAGAAAATGTAAAATGCTATTTCAATAATAATTCAAATATAGTAAACGTAGATGGAGATAGTGAAAGTTTTGTATTTTATGCAATAGAAGGGGAAACTTATACATTTAGCTCACAAACATCTATGAATAGGCACGAAATTGCTAAAATAGATACATTAGATATTACAACAGGAACAACTATATCAAATTATAAAAGTTTAGGTGGGGCAACATTTACAAGTAATTTCACAGGATATTGTATTATTTATGTTAACGCAAGTAAAAATGAAGCTATAAAAGAAACGTTTATGGTAAACAAAGGAGAAAGTGCATTACCTTATATACCTCACCAAAGCAAAAGTAAACCACTTAATCTAGGAGATTTAGAATACAATGCAATAGGAGATTACAAAGATGAATTTGTTAAGATAGATGGTAAGTGGTATTTAAGAAAGAATATTGGGAAATATACATTTACAGAAAATGAACGTTGGGTAAGTAGTTCTTATGGAACAAACTCTTGGTCATTATCAGCATTTACTACAAATTATGATGCAAATAAAAAACAAGTAATTTGTGAAGTATTTAGAGGAATACCTGCTAGTGAAAGAGATACTGCAGGAGATAATATAATATACACAACTAATAACACAATTATTGTTGCTAGAAATACCACACGAACAAGCCAAGCAGAAGTACAAAGTGCAACAAATGGTAAAA
>Ga0247610_10008619_pt1 | contig 10359 bp, 9 predicted proteins | sample 174DNAGHGhighgp2_FD_193483 | JGI IMG/M metagenome (GOLD analysis project Ga0247610, IMG submission 193483) | Sheep rumen microbial communities from Palmerston North, Manawatu-Wanganui, New Zealand - 1742 DNA GHGhigh gp2 | ecosystem: Host-associated > Mammals > Digestive system > Stomach > Rumen ... | reverse complement strand
CAGCATCTATCGCTGATGTCTTTGTGGGTAAGCTCTTCTTCCTTGTTCCTGTATTCGTCGATTAGTCTTAGGAATGAAGCCTTATCATCCTCGGTTATATATTCATCCTCCAGATAGGCTTCCATCCCCTCTGACATTTTCCAACTCGGTTCAATCAAGAACTTGTAACGTCCTTCGATTTGTTGTCCCCAGAAGCAGGCTTCTTTGTAGGCGACAACCACGTCAGGATTATATTTTTCCAGCACTGTATTTAAGCGCTCCTTAGCTTTATCTATTTCAAGAGGCAGGCTAAGTCTCTTGATTACCCATCCGTCGAATGTTAAAATGAGATCTAACTTAATTGAGTCATCATCATCTGCGAAATAGTCATCGAGAATGAGCATACGCTTCGGATTGCCCTCTTGCTTTGTAAGACAATCTTTCGAAATGACCGGGCGAATAGGCAGACCAATATAAGCGTCTTCTTTGATGACACAGCTGTTCAGCTCCAGTTCTTCTCCCTCATATTCGCGTATCATCAATTTCATAGGCTTATTATCCTGCCCGTTCGTTGAAGACCAATAGTTACAGTAATCTTTATACCTCTGTATTCGTTCGCCTTGCATATAGCCATTGGCAGGGAGGAAGATATGCTTACCATTAGGGCCTGTCACAAGACAGCCATGTGTTCTGTCTTCTGTGATGCACCAATTAAGAACGCACTGGCTCAGCAACTCTTCGAATTCTGCCTGAGTAGGTATTCTCCATCCACCTCTACGGAAGTGATGTGCTGCGTCGTAGTTTAAAGAAAGAACACCTGTATTGGGATCAACAATGCTGCTATGATTATCTTTGTGAATATATTCCCTTTCAGAGTATATTTCACTCTCATAGAGATCACCCCATGCATGGTAGGCTCTCTTATTAAGATCGTAAGCACCCCAAAGGGTGCCACTGGTAAGACCAAGATCCACGTATTCATAGCCTGCCTCCATGAGATGCTCGCCATTGAGTTCTTCCACGGGAACCGTCAACACTTGCCTGGAAGCGTACTTTTCAATTACCTTGAATCGTTTTTCGTCTTTCAGTAAGTTGGTCAATGTCTTCATCGGGTTTTCTCCGATTTCCACCTCATAATATTTCATAGGAACCTCCACGGGAGCGTTCTCCTGCTTCTTGTCAGATTCTGAATTTTTGTGCAGTCCTTTTATGGCGTTGAGATGCTTCAGGACTTCCTGAGGAAGTTCCTTTTTCGGTTTATTAGATTCAGATTGAGACATCGTAAAGGGATCTCGCTTAAGTATAACCATATTCCTATCAGGGTCTACTCTGTCGAAGTAGTCCAGGTTGATAATATGCTTTCTGCTTATCTTTCTCAGATGGTGGTTATAACCTATACCGGCTTTTTCTATTTTATTCCACAACTCCGTAAGCGTAATTCTGGACTCAGGAGTAGAATTCCTTAAATAGAAAGAACTGATTTTTAGATTCACTTGAATGAATATAATATCATCCAGCGGAATGAAATGCTTATTCCCGTCTAACATCTCAACGTCTATTCCTACTTTTCTCATATAAAATGGGTTTTTGTTCGTTGCAAAGATACAAAAATATATTTAAACCAGACTTTAATTATCTGGAATTTTAGTATAAAACCTTGTTTTCAAGGCATGAAATCCGTATTTGTTTATAATTCCTCCCAATAACTCAGCATTAAGCTATAGAGCGTTCCTAAGCATTTACGCAGTTGAATGGCACTTTTTGTTATCTCAAGCGTTTGTTCGTTCAGATAGACACGCTTGTTTACCTCTATCATCAAAGAGTTATAAGTGAAGCCTGTTTCAGGAGCAATAGCATTAGCGTATGGCGCATTGCAGGCTACCTGATAGCCATGTTTTTCGAAAACGGTCTTCACTAGTTCGATGACAAAGTCAGAAGGTCTGCTCCAATCCTCATTATAGCCTATGCAGATGTCTACTGCACTTATATCGGAAGGAAATGAGTGGCAATCAATCAATAGCGAATGCTCGTCGAGCATCAGTCTCAAATCTCTGATATATTTCGCATGGTAGCGAAACATTTCTATTTCTTCTTTACCCTCAAACGTTCGATGGAGACCATTGAATTCCTTATAGACGATGCCTTGACCTTTTGCTTCAAGAGGATCATTGACAAGACGGTCTACATCGACGGCAAAGCGTGAGTATTCAGATGTCATAATCTGAATTCCCTTTCTCTTATCTGGAATGAATAGTAGGTCTGTATACCAATCCGTCCACCGTCTTACTTCCAACTGCAGGCCTTCTATGTCATCCCATCTAGAAATGCCAAGTCCTCCCACACTGGCATGTGGAATATTGAGCACAATATTGTTATACCATCTCTCTTTCGCAGGATTTCCGAGTCTGTCTCGTAAATCTGGCTTGCTCTGTGTTGTTCTCTTACAGGGTCCGCACATAGTCTTGTTCCTTTCTGTTTTTTATTTGCTGTTGTATGATTTCATTCAATTGGTCAAAGGATACCGGGTGATAGTTATTATTGTCTACGCCCACGTCATACTGAGTAGGGAAGAGTTGTTTGAGTCTGGGACTGTCAAGTCCTGTGCTCTGCTGATTGGTATGTACGTGCCCAAAGAGCTGCCATGTGTTTCTATAGGCTCCTCCATAGCACAGGAACGGATAGTGGTTCAGGTATATCCTTTGTTTACCAATAGATATGAGCATCTGCATACTGACACGTTTGAACCTGCGCATAATACCTTGATCCACATTGTTCATGTCGTGATTTCCAAGTATCAGGAATATCTCTCCATTCAATATGTTAAGTAGAGAGGTCCATTCCGCTGCACCACCTACAGAGAAATCACCCAAGTGGAACACAAGATCATCAGACCCTACCACGCTATTCCAGTTTTCAATTAGCACTCGATTCATCTCCTCAACGTCAACAAATGGACGCTGACAGTATCTGATAATATTCTTATGCCCGAAATGCGTATCGGCTGTGAACCAGACTTTCTCGTCTCTACTGAGTTTTAGTATACCTCTTTTTATCTCCATCTTGCCTTGATGATATTTAATTTTCGACATGTTGCTTTTCGCGATACAAAGTTAAATATAATCATTCATATAAATAGACAAAATAATGAGGCATGGAATGAAACCATGCCTCAGAGGTATGAACTGGTTGTTATGCGTCAGCTTCTAGTAGTTATGAAGAAAACTTTTCGAAAAAGCCTTTGTATATAGTAACATAACGCGATTCTGCATCCAGACTCTTAATAAGTCTTTGTATGCCATCTGCAAGCTCTTCTCTTGTCTCTCCTTGTGCAGAACCTTGCAACGTTTTAAGTATTGTTACGAACATGTCAAGATATCCCATTTCTTGAAACAATTCAAAATCAAGGGCATTAAAGCTGTCTGCTAACATTGACTTTGACACATGCGTTCTTAATAAGTCAATATTGCTTTCCAAACCTAAAATATCTTTTCTATCTATATTAAAATAGAGCTCTTTTAGTCCTTCTACCACATATTTTTTGTAAAATTTATATCTGGTGTCAGCTTTGTCAAATAAATCTTTTGCAATGTCATTGTTGCACTTTATGAAATAGAACAAGCAAATAGCCCTACTCAATTCTTTGGTAATGTTATCTTGCATAAAGAATGTACCAGCGTCCATCATTTTACTCCAAAACTGTGCAGAGTTTATAGAATTTGCACACCCTTCTTTTGCTATGTTATACAAGTCCCTAAACCAGTAATACAATTCATTGAGCTTTTGTACACGCGTTTCATCGTCGATATCTTCTTCAATACTATGTTGTTCGTTGAACTGATTACATACTGAAGATATACAATCTGTTAACTGAGCTTTGTCGTCCCAGTTAGCTGATTGAATCAATCCTAGAATTCCTTTTTTCTCAGTAGGAGTCATAATATTTTCCTTTCTTTTTATTTGATGAGAGAACAAATATCTTAACACAAAAGTCCTTATTGAACAGAGGGTTCGAAAGCATCGAACATAGCCTGAGTCGTATTCACGAACCAGTTAATCACCGTATTCTCATCACCCTTATATTCTCCACGAATATCCCATGAGTACTTGTTGTCACTCTTTCCCTGACGGGCTACACCCAATTGAGGGAGCCTGTCCCGAATGTTGTTATTCACAATATATTCTTCAACCTTCTCTTTAGCTTCATTGCCTCTGTATGTTTCAAGCTGTACGGATGTCGTTAGTCGCTTTGGAGAAAATACCAAGTAGTACCATTTGCAGTCAATACAATTGGTGCGTATTGTCATATAGTTTTTGCCTGGCGTGTGATTACATTTTTCGCCTATATAGTCAGGCATGGCTGCTATCAGCTTCTCATAAAATAGGTCAAAGACCAAATTGTCTTGCTGAGCCGTACAATTCTGTGGCTCGTCTTGCTCACCACTTACATCTGCCGCATTTGACTGAATCTTTTCAATCAGGGCTTCTAAGTTGCCTTTAGCTTTATATGTCTTGATAACCAAATCCCGTTCGAATTTGGCTATTGCAGCAAGCACATGACTACGCGATGCTCCATATACGAATTCTTGACCAGCCTTAATCTCATACTTGTTTTCGATTAAGCCGTTATTGGCTTTTGAATTTGCAAACTGATATACGTCTTCGGTCATTAGACGTCTTACCTCATCGTCTGGTTTACCCTTTTCGATATATGGATATTCGAAGACGTCGAAAATTATACAAGTTTCGGGAATACCTGTACGTGACTCTTGACATATCCGAGATTTTGCAGCATCCCATTTGTCAAGGGCATCGTCTTCAGTCGTTGTAAGGCCGATTTTCAGCCAATTTGTCACATCGGCAGATTCTTGTGATGCAGACACCTCACTACCATTTTGATACAGGCAAGCTAAGCGCTTGGGACCGAACACGTAAATAATAGTTCTTTTCATATGCGTATAATGTTTATTGTTTATTTCAGATTGTCTGATTATCTGGGTACAAAGTTACAAAAAAGTTCATTTCCCCTGCAACGGAAAATAAAAGGCAAAGTACGAAACCTTGCCTTTTTGGTATGAAATTAATCCCTGCAATTCTGTTGGACAGAAAAGGGGAATTGCTCATTTACTCGAAAATCTCATCGAAATCTATCTTTGAGTACTTGTAATCGTTCCTCGTTCCGTCTTCATTGACGATTTTATTATACCAGTTTAAGAGCTTTTCATCTGCCTTTACATTATTATATTTATATGTCCTCCATTTTGTCCAATCAACACCTGCGTCAAACTGGTCTTGACCAAAGGCATACATAGGTGATTGTTGTTTTACGAACAAGCTTGCAGAATCATAAAACTTCTGATCTTCAGATACTTCAGAATACCAGCTCAGATAATTCAGGGTTATCATATTCGCAAGCGATTCCTCCATAAAAAGTGAGCATTGATCAGTTAGAGAGAATGGTACATAGCCTTCTCCAAATTCTCTTTTTGTATCGGTCAAATGGTAAAAAGCATCACTATAATAATCTTCAGGATGCTCATAAGCATCAAGGGAGTCGTCCATTGCCGCATGCGCCAATTCATGAATATATACTACATAGAATAGAATTTCTTCAGAAAGCTTTAATTCTTTTGCACACCTGAGAATACGATCAGGACATATAAATATTTTTCTATCGATATAACATCCAAGAGTTTCCATAACCTCTGCAACATTTATTATTGAATCATCAGGATTCCTTTTTATTAGAGGCTCAATGAAAATCTGGCGTCTGCTAATGCTTTCCATTTTACTTTCAGAAACAAATTCAATTTCAATGTTTGACTTTAAAAAAGAAAGCCATAAAGGTAAATCGTATTTGGCTAGAAAAAAACCTTTTGAATCATCCCAAGGAGCAGTATACCATAAATCTACATAATGTATATCTCCATCTGCTAGTATTGTATCAAGAAGAACACAGTTGATTTCTATGTTTGAACAGCATAATGAAAGACGCGGGAAAAGAGGTTCCTTACCATCTGTACCCAAAAAAGTATTTAGGAGCCATGTGTATGGCCTGTCATTTAAAATGGGGCTTACTCTTATTTTGTCAAAAGTAGAGTTCCAGCTATACGTAAAATTATCGGAATAATTATCCCATGAAGAGCAATTTAACACCCATATGCTTTGATATCGTTTGGGAAATTGCATAATATATGGTAGTGTACAGCGATATAACTTTCCTCTTTCAGGTGTTAACATTTCGCGTGTGATTGTTTCTGAAGCAGATTCTTCTAATCTCTCCGCTTCATACTGGAAGATATCATTTATGTCGTGAAACTCTGGTTGTTTTTCCACTTCTCTTTTGGTCCATTTTGCTTGAGATATAACATCTTTTAAAATTTCACCTTGGTCGAAGATTTTCTTAATCTCCAGGACGTTCTGCTCAAGTAATAAGGTACTATATAATCGGAATACACCTGTAGCGGAATTAGCCGTAATTGTGTAACGTTGATTGGGAAATTCTGAGATTGACAATAAATTACATGCTGCAAATTTTTCAAATGCCTTACCTAATGATTCTCCTTGGAAGAAATGCTCTCCATCTAATAAGCAATTCTCAGAATCTTTAATTCCGCAATAGACTTGTATTAGCCCATGATCATCAACAGAAAAAGCATCATCGTTAAGTTTTACAAATTCTTCATTTAGAGAAGAGTCATAGATTCTTTCTAACGTAATCTTTTCCACATTTGGAATTCCATCCTCACCAATAAATACACATTTATTTCCCATACTACAAGTAATATTTAAATTTGTTGAATATGATTTATTCTTTCAAAGTTAAGCAATAATCTTTAAACAATAATTATACTTGTTGCTTATTTATATTTTTTTAACTGCAAAACTAATTTGTTGATTACTAATCACCTTAGAACTTCTTGACAGGGTTCCGCGCTTAATTATTCCGTTTCTTGTTTAACTCGCAAATTGCTTTATTGTACACAGCAAAGATACTGTAACGTTTCATACCATACTAGCAGGGTTTCATACCTTGTCTTTTCATTTTTTTTGGAAGGATCCTTTAAATATCGTAAATTTGCATCACAGAGTAAACATAAACACTGATGTAAATGGAGTAGCAACATAGATTTTAAAAACACTTATTTGAAGAAATGAAAGAAATAATAATTAATGAAACAAAGGTAAAGATTTGGGCTCGATGCCTAGATGTTTTAGGATGGAAAGAGGTGATGAATATGGCTAAGTTGCCATTCCTTTCAGACATGGGCATTTCACTAATGCCTGATGCTCATGCTGGGGCAGGCGTACCTATTGGTACTGTACTCCCCTGTATTAAGGCAGTTATTCCTACAGCTGTAGGTAATGATGCAGGTTGTGGTATGCGTGCCATGAAAACCAATATCCGAGTAGAAGAAATTTCTCAAGACACCTTGAAGAAGGTTATCATGAGAGGTATCAGGAAGAGAATCATGATTGGTGATATGGTTTGGAAAGAACCACAATCGGAGGATTTACTTCCTCAGGGATGGGATTTCGAAACCCTCCCTGCCATCTCTGCCAACAAAGGATGGAAACTCGCCACTCGTTCTATTGCATCACAGGGTGGTGGCAATCACTTCGAGGAGCTCCAGAAGGATGAGGATGGTTCTCTCTGGGTGATGATTCATTCCGGAAGTCGTGGCCTTGGCGGCAGAGTGTATATGTATTACAATCAGCTGGCAAAGAATCTCAATGCCAAATATCACTCAAAGGTGACGGAAGATATGTACCTCCCATTCTTACCCAAGGGTACTCCTGAGTTTGATTCTTATTTCCGCGAGATGCAGTATTGTCTGGAATGGGCACGCTGTAACAGGCAGGTGATGATGAACAGAACTAAGGAGGTCTTATTGGAGGCTTTCCCAGAAACTGAATTCGGTGAAGAAATAGATATCCATCACAATTATGTGGCATTAGAGAGACATGGCGGGCAAGATCTCTATGTGCATCGTAAAGGTGCGGTATGTACTGGTGAGACCATAGCAGAAGAGAATGGTACCACCTCATTCACTCCCAATACCGTCATTATTCCTGGTAGTATGGGTACATGCTCTTACATCTGTACAGGTATTCAGAGCGATGAGGCCTTCAATAGTTGTTCTCATGGTGCTGGGCGTGCATTGTCACGTACAGAGGCAAGACAGCTCGACCTCAAAGCAGAGGTGCAGATGCTGGATAGCTTGGGCATTGTTCACGGCATCCGCAGTAAGCAGGATTTGGAAGAATGCCCTTCTGCTTACAAGGATATCAATCAAGTGCTGCAAGATGAGTCTGATTTGGTTAATCCTATTGTTAAACTCACCCCCATTGCGGTTTTAAAAGGATAATAAGGCAGATGTATCAAATCGAGCATCGGGGATGATTCCGCGATGCTCGAGTAGTTATTTTTTTCGTTTAATGGGGTAATTGTCACCTTCGATTCGTTTACGAACCTCTTCTAATGGCGAGAAACCATTTTCTTCTAACCACTCACGATTGATTCTCTTTAATCTCTCTTTTTTAATCATATTATAAATCTCCTTTAAACTTCTTGACTGGATTGCCACGCTCTAAGGTGTTGTGATTCATCCAAACATCATGCGTCTGCTGCATTTGCTTTTCCTCCTCAATAGCAGAGAGTTTCAGAATGAGGCGCTCGTGTGCCAGTTTCTTATTCTGTACCTGAGAACGTTCGTCTGATGCAAGCACAGTGATGCCTGAAGGTGTATGCATGGCTCTGACTGCTGTCTCTACCTTATTGACATTCTGACCTCCAGGACCTGATGAACGCAAGGTTTCGTATGTGATATCACGTTCATTGACTTTATCTGATTGGAGAGGTTTGAAGAAATGAACACCAACAAACCAGTTCTTGCGACGATGCCAGGGACGGAAGGGATTCTTCTGTGCCACCCATAGCACAGAGCCCTCCCATTCTTCCTTTAGTGATATGGCATTCTCACTTTCTATTGCCAGTGTGGCCGAAAACATACATCCGTCATTGGGACCATCTTCATGTTCTACGATCTCTACCTCATAACCTAGACTCTTTGCCTGTTCTATGATCTTATTCATAACGAGTACCACCACCCGGCAACACTCCACAGGGCCTCGCCCTGATGTGATTTGAATATACTCCTTTTCCATATTATTCTTCACTCATTCTTACGATACGAGGGATGATTATTCCCTCAATGTTTACTAACTCTTGTTGTGACTCCATGACTAGATGGATATCCTTATATGCCTGTGGTGCTTCTTCTGTTGTACCACCAATAAGCTTTACGTTATGCTCTGCAAGATACTTTTTCAGCGCATGACGGCTGATGCTGTTTCTGGCATCAAGACGTGACATGATTCTGCCTGATCCATGCGAAGCAGAGAAAAGAGATCCAGCGCAGCCTTTACCTGAGACGATAAAACCAGGTGTGGCCATACTGCCTGGGATAATACCCAACTCTCCCTGATGGGCTGGTGTCGCACCTTTTCGGTGAATAATGGTTGATCTACCGTCAGGGAGCTGATCACGCCATGCAAAATTGTGATGGTTACTCACATTAGCCAAAGGCTTTAATCTCAATGCTTTTGCCACATTATAGTGGATGCACTCATGATTAACAGCGGAGTATTCGCCAGCGATCTCCATACATTTCCAGTACTCCTGTCCTGCATCACTATTCAAGCTAAGCCATGCAAATGGACCTGCCTGACGTGGAAGACGGCATGTTTCTTTGGCGACTCCTGTATAATAATCGGCGATAGCAGCACCAAGGCCACGGCTGCCAGAATGGCTTAGGATACCAACATAACTGCCCATTGGAAACCCGAAAACATTATTGCGAGGAAGTTCAATTTTGCAGATATCTATGAAATGGTTCCCTTTACCACTGGTTCCCAGCTGTCGCACAGCCTTCTCTCGCAGAGTCTTCAAGATAGGAATCTCACGAAATTCGCTCTTGTCAAAGAGTGGATGGTACTGCTTGAAGGGAAGGATACCATCAAGTCCAAAGGCAGTGTTGTTTTGCAATGCCTCAATAGCTCTGTCATGATGCTTCTCTATAAAGTCAACACCAGCATCGAGAATGGTCAGACTCATACGACAGGCGATGTCTTTTCCTACAGCATAAGGAATCACCACATCATCTGTTGTTGCTAAAACACCACCAATAGGAAGGCCGTAACCTGCACAGCCATCAGGCATCAAGGCCCCGGATAATGTAATAGGCAGTCTCATAGCCATCTCCATCTGTGAAATGGATAGCTGGTCGATATGGTCTTTGCCATAGATAGTGTATGGCAAAGATGACTCACGCAGTTCATAAGTGGTTGTCTCTACTTTCGTTGGGGAGAGGGCTTCTGCAA
>Ga0247610_10008617_pt1 | contig 10360 bp, 12 predicted proteins | sample 174DNAGHGhighgp2_FD_193483 | JGI IMG/M metagenome (GOLD analysis project Ga0247610, IMG submission 193483) | Sheep rumen microbial communities from Palmerston North, Manawatu-Wanganui, New Zealand - 1742 DNA GHGhigh gp2 | ecosystem: Host-associated > Mammals > Digestive system > Stomach > Rumen... | reverse complement strand
TAGCGGTGTTACTGTTATTGACCTAGCAACAATGCACGATAAAGTACCTTCAAAGTCTGAGGCTCGTAAGCTTATCAAGAGCAATGGATTCTCAGTCAATAAGGTTAAGGTTGGGGAAAAAGATACAGTTGACGAGTCAAACCTTATCAATGGCAAATATCTGCTATTAACAAAGGGTAAAAAAGACCACTGTCTTGTAGTAGTGGAATAACAAATAAGTTCAACTAAAAACCTATTAAATTATGGCAACTAGAAGTTGTATCATCGTTAAAGTCAGAGAAAATGAAATTGGAACAACCCAAAAGTATTCTGATGAAAAATCAAAAGCCCCAGCGAGTTCTTGGGGTGGTAATGGAATCAACAAATGTGAAGACGTAAAAATCGAAAAACCATACATTGGTGTCTATTGCCATTGGGATGGCTACCCTAGTGGTGTTGGCGCAAGTTTAAAATCGTTTGCCGACACCTATGAGAGAGCACTAAATATGGTGTTGGGTGGCAGCATTAGCAGTGTTAATAACGATTCATTCACCCACTATGCCAACAGGGATGGGGAAATATGGTCGCATATCACTCCAATACAAGGAGATACTGCCATTGACGTTAACGCAAAAGTTGATGAAGACTATGCTTATCTATTCGATGAGGATAATGGTGGTTGGAAAATTCTAAATAAAGAAACAAAAGAATTTGAAAATTATTAAATGGTGTTAAAAATTGGGATAGTATTTGGCTATCTCAATTTTTTTTCGTATCTTTGCAAAAAATAAAAGTCAATATGAACTATTTAACAAATGAATGGCTTATTGATTGGGCTAAAAGAAATTGTAAGTCTAAAGAACAGTTGGATTATGAGAATGCTGTTGCATTAGAGAATGCCAATAAGGTACTTTCTAAGCTTGATGTCGTGGAAATAACAGTAGACCCAATAATCTTTGACGTTAAGGAGTTTGAGTCAGCACATGCATTTGCAATAGCAATGTCTATTGCAAGCAAACGTTATACTGATACCGATGACATCATTGTGAGATATACGAAGCCAGAGAATAAAGAAACACATGAAGTGTCCATTCAGTTTCATATTCTTAAGAGTAAGGCTAAGGTATTTCAGAAGTATATGAGAGAAAACAATACCTCATTTGAGTTTGTTCTGTCTTCAAGCAATGAAATAAAGTCTTGCGTAAAGTTGCTCAATTCATTAGGAGTAAAGGGCGAAGGTGGAGAGCCATTATCATCAAAGGAAACTGACTATGCAAGGGATATGAAAGATTCCTTTAAAAATGGCGAGAACAAAGTGTATGTATTTGCGAAATATGATAAGAACAACAATGCCGTGTTATTGTATTGGAACTTAGTAAATATAGATTATGTTGCGCCTAGTTATAATGAGTTAAAAACAAATATTGATTTTATTATTAAAACGTAGATATTATGGCATTTTTTATAACGATTGGTGTTGTAGTGATTTTATATGGAATCATACAAATATGTGATGGTGTTCAAACAGATAAAGATAAAATAAAACAGTCTGTTACTTTAGATTACGATTTCTTAATATTACAATGTGTAAGAGACCATATTGTTTTGAATTGGGTAACTACATTAGAATCTCGGTTTAAGAAGTTCATTGAAAGCGATGAATATGCCACAACTGTACCATATGATAAATTTATGCTTAATGTTCCTCATAAAACGCAGTCACATATTGATATTACCGCATTTATTGCCGTAGATAAAAATCGCAACCTTAAATTAGCTATCGATTTTGAACCATCTAAATATGATGAAGGTAGAACTGATAAATATCTAAGATATTGCGTTGGTATTAACAGTGATGGCAGCGACAACGGTTTGTCTAGCTTTATCGAAAAATGCAGCAAAACTGTGATGATGCATGATTTAGAAAAAAAGAAAATAGAAACAGTAGAAAAATTAATAAACAAATAAGCCATGAAAATTAGTTGTTACAGAGCAGAACAATTGGACTACAAGAACGTGTATAATCTTCTTGTTGGTGGCATTAAGTCTTATTGTGAAAAGAATAATATCAAGACGCTTGTTCTTGGTATCAGTGGTGGAATTGATTCGACAGTCGTTGCTGCTTTGTGTAAGTCATCGAACATTCCTTTGATTGGGATTAGTATGCCTTGCTCAACGAATGGGTCAGATGAAATCAGTTCAGCAACACTCGCTGGGAATGAGTTCTGCGCCACCTTCGAAGAGATAAATCTTGAGGGGGTTTACGAAACTGTAGAGGATTTCTGTAGGGGAACTCTCCATAATATAGATGCCACTCCTATATCAAGGGGGAATATCAAAGCTCGTTTGCGTATGATTACACTATATGATATTGCCTCAAGGATGGGAGGTATTGTTGTTGATACTGACAACCTTACAGAACATTTCCTTGGCTTCTGGACTCTTCATGGTGATGATGGTGATTTCAATCCTATCGGTTGTCTATGGAAGCATGAGGTATATGGTCTTGCAAGGTGGATGAAGGAGAACATCTATAAGGAATCTAAAGCACTTGATGCAGCTATTGAAATCATTCCTACGGATGGAAACGGAGTAAAGGCTGGTGGAGATTTGGCGCAGATTGCTCCTGGAAAGACCTATGATGATGTTGATGAGATTCTTCACGCATGGGTCGGACTTGATGACCGTATTAAGTCTTCTGTGATTGCAGAATATTTTAATTATGGCGTATTTAAGGCACTTTGCGAAAAGCATGGTAAGGATACCGTAGAAGCAGTTGTAATGCGTTCTGTGCGCTCAGAGTTTAAGCGCAAACAGCGTCCTTTCGTCATTGACGTATACAACGGTAATATTCTTGAGAAAAATGGTTCGTTAATGAGTATGTAAAACAAATAATGCCAGGGTTTAGTTATAATGAAATTGACCACGTATTAAGTGCTTGGTATAATATTTCAGATAAACTTAAGCCAAAATATGCGGCTGATGGGATGACTGAATCTATCAAAAACACTACTTTTGATGTTGAAGATGGAGATACTAAAAATAAACGTTTTGAATGTTGCACGAAAAGTGGCAAGGAATTCGTACCCACCCTTGGTGACTTGTATGGGGTAGAATCAGTACGTAAGGTTTGTATGCGTTCATGGAATAGTGAATTTAAACGAAGAAATCTTGAGGTTTGTATAAATCTTAATGATGGAAATATTTTACTACATTAAAGATAATTTATCAGTCTTTTTTACGAGGAAAAAATAGATTTTCCATATGAAGTTAGCGTAAGTATAGAAGAATTATTAAATAAAATTAAGTGTTATGATTAAATACGTTGTAAGAGTTAATCTCGATAAGGAGAAATACGCTGAGTGGCTTAAAAACGGTAAAGACTACGATAAGCATAACCCAATTAAAGGTTGGGATGGTGTCGCTCCGTTGTATGGCGCAGGAAAATGTTATTCGCTTCGTTTAACAACAAAGCTTGAAATGGCTATGCAGTACAACAAGGAAGATGACGCTTATCATTATGCCTATAATTGTACGGATGACTGCTATGCATGTAATTTCCCTCCTATTCTCAATGCAGAGGTTGTGGCTATTGAGTTTGAACCCAAAGAGGTTGGTGTAACAAGAGTTTATGTGCCTAAAAGACAAAGGAACTAATATATGGCAAAAGTAAAATTCGGTGATTTAAATGGAGTGCTTCTTAGGCGTATAGAAGATGAATCTGTGAAACGTGATATTATTTGTAAGTGCGTTTCAGATGAATATGACATTGTTAGTCGTGGTGATGTCATATTTGAAATAGATTTAGAGAGCAAAACTATAAATCGTTGTAATGTTAAGTATATCCGCAAAAATTATCATGGCGAAATGATAATTTATTATTGCGATGTTAAATATTATCGTGATTTAAAGCCTACTACGGAAACATTTTATGGTAGGGAGATTCCACCTCATATGAAACGTGTAAGCTGTATGTACAACAAATCAGTATATGGTTTGCTTTGTACAAACATGGAAGATGCGATGAAAAGGTTGGCAGCAATTAATGCTAGAAAATATTTTGGTGCTCTTGAGGGTGGCGATAAAATCTACATAGTTGATAAAGAATCTAATATTGTTCGTGAAGAAACAGTAGAAGAATTGTTCCATCGAGACCCAGATGGGGATAGATATGAAAAATATTTTGGCATAAAAACAGAGAACTATTATTTTATTTGCTGTAATTCGGAGTTTGAGGAAAACGCTTCTCATTTTAGCGATAAGCATTTCTATGTTATAAGGCAAAACTATTTAGACTGTTGCAAATATTCAATTCATTTGGAGAAAGCCGTAGCTGACAGGGTATTAAGAGAGTATCTTAATTCTAAAGCAAAAACGGAAAAGAAAAAAACGGAATCTCCGAAGATTTTACCTGGTACGCCTATACGCCATACTGATAACAAAGGAAAAGAATTGCACTATGGTGATGTAGTTTCTTATGTGAGAAGAAATGGGTATTACGGCCATACTGATATATCGTTTGGGGTTATCGTTGGCGATAGCGAAAAGAAAATTAAAGTGTTGGACGAAGAAGAGGCAAAGGTAGGGAAAAAGGTCGTTGATTGGTTTAGAAACAATCGTGGTGGATTTGAAGAGTCTAAGGGAATCCACGTTCTTGAGCGAGTAAATGTCTTGAGGATAAAAGAAGCAGTTAAATCGTAAATAAAGTTAAAAATCTGAGGTGGGTTTTGGTATCTCAGATTTTTTTCGTATATTTGCATCATAAAAATAAACGCAATATGAGACAAAAAGATAAAATTGAAAAGTATATAGACAAGTTGATAAAAGAGTATAAAAATTGCTCTGTGGTTGAAGGTGAGAAGTCTAGGTACTACACAATCAATGGCAGAACTCTTAGAGTCTCAGACCATATAGGTGCAAACAGTAGCGGTAATATGTCCATCATAATACCAAATTTTAAAGTCGGTGATACATACATAGTGCATGCGCACACCTCTGGGGCGATTTCTTCTCTAGATTATGAAAAAGTTAAAGAAATTATACGTTCATTTTTCTATATGTCATCAATAATGCTCGAATTGGTTCAAGAGGGCATTAAAATTGAGGTGGAAAAAATTGACCGTTTTAATGAAGATGAAACAATTAAAGAGCTTAAAGAGGAAAATGCACGTTTAAAAAAATATGAATTAATTGCAAAAACTAAATTGTCTTCTAAAAATGCTGATGAAAAAACAATTTTAGGCTTGCCAATATCTTTATTTGAGCAGAAACATTTAGATGTAATTAACAATATAGTAACTAAACTAAAAAAAGCACATAATATATAATATGATTGAGATAAAAGGAAAATACTGTAAAGATATTAAAATTTTTACAGATAACGTTGAGGAAACGGCATTGACTCAGTTATATAGTTTGATTGAGCATCCTGCATATGCTGATAAGAAAATTAGGATTATGCCAGATGTACATGCTGGCAAAGGAATTTCCGTTATAGGATTCTCTATGCCTATAGATATAGAGCACGGCCATATCTGTCCAGAATCTGTAGGCTGTGATATTGGTTGTACGGTATCAGCCACATTCTTCGGCAAGCCTATTCTTGATGGCAAGATGAAGGAATTTGAACATAAGATTCGCAAGAATATTCCTTTTGGGTTCTCTATCAATGATAAGTCTAAAATTGATTGGAAATGTATTACTAAGACTATCAATTCTTCTATGGATAGATTGGTTTCGCTTTACCCTAATTTTGCTAATTATGCAATTCATTTCAATAGTGAAATAGACTTAGAAAATTGGTGTAAAAGAATTCGTATCTCATATGGTGACTTTATGAAGGCAATAGGAACTGTCGGGGGAGGAAACCATTATATAGAGTACGATATAAATAATGACCTTGGTAAATATTGTATGTGCGTACATTGTGGTTCTCGTAAATTGGGCTTGGCTGTCTTCAATTATTGGAATAAGATTGCCAAGAGTATTGTCATCACTAAAGAGGAAATGAAAGCACTTACTGATTCGGCGAAACTCAAAAACACCGATAAAAGGAATTTGAGCACTGAGTTAAAAGCTGCAAAAGAAGAGTACCTTTCAAAAAAGATTCCTGGATACCTTAGTGGGGAAAATCTTATGGCTTATCTTGTGGATGTGCTAATTGCTCAGACTTATGCTAAACTTAACCATAAAGTGATTCATGAGCAATTGAATGAGATTTATTACAAGATGTCAGATGGTGGTAAGCCAATTGATTTTATTTCAACGACTCACAACTATATTGATTACGACTTCAAGGCGTTATGTGGTAAACCAAATATGATGATTCGTAAGGGAGCAATTCGTGCTTATGAGGGTGAAAGAATTATCATACCGTTTAATATGAGGGATGGTATATCAATTTGTGAGGGTAAGTCAAACGAGGATTGGAACTGTACAGCCCCGCACGGGTGTGGTAGGGCACTCAGTCGCACCAAGTCAAGAGAACAACTAAACGTGGAGGACTTTAAATCTGAAATGGCAGCAGCAGGAGTGTATACCACTACAGCAGATGCCTCTACCTTAGATGAAGCCCCACAAGCTTATAAACCTTTCGAAGAAATAGTAAGATTGATAGAACCTACAGTTAATGTGCTCTATCTGATGAAACCTCGCATGAACATAAAAGCTGCCGAGTAAATTAATTCACCTACATTCCCAAGTGTAGGTGAATTTTTTTTAAGAAAAATTTGGAAATTAAAAAAAAATAACATATCTTTGCACTACGAAACATATGAGATATGAGTTTAGAGGATATAAAAACAGTTTTTGGCAGCAATACTTTATCTTATAATAAAATAAGTGCAGTAGATTTAGCCAATATAGCAAAATTTGTTGAGGTTAAACTGCAAATGGACAAATCAACTTTGGATTATTATTACGAAATCAACGTGAGTGATTTAGCTAAGTCTAAAATAACTAGTGGGGAATTAGAAACAATGCAAAAACAATGTTGGTCACTTAGCGATGATTCTAAAAAATTAATAGTTTTTTTAACAAATTAATATTTTAAAAAATGATGTATATCGAGGTAAATGGAAGATTAGGGGCTGATGCCGAACTAAAAACTTCCAACAAAGGAAACCAATTTGTTTCTTTAAGAGTCGCAACCAATGACTACATTGGTGGAGAAAACATAACCACTTGGGTGAACGTACTTTGGAGTGGAGACCGTGCTGTTAAAATGGCTGAACATTTTAAGAAAGGTAGTTCAGTTGTGGTAAGGGGAGTGCCTAAATTCTCTACTTATACCACAAAAAATGGTGAAAATGCCGTATCTGTTGATGTCTTCGCCGACAGAGTGGATTTTGGCAATAATGGTAACAGCGGTGGAACTCAAACAAATGATGCTGTCACTGAAACTGGCAAGTTAACGCCAAAACCTACAGAAAAAGCAGCAGCTCCAGCAGTAACTCAAGAGGCTGCGGAAAGTAATGGCGTTGATGATTTGCCATTCTAAGCAAATTACCGCTCATTAATTTGGGCGGTTTTTGTTTTTTTTAACTATTTTAATTTTGCTAATTCAAAATTTTTTCATATATTTGCACAAAAGTTTTGAATAATAACTAAATAAAAGAATAAAATGGCAAAAAAGGTAAGTGAAGAGACATTAGTCGATGTAGAAGTAAAGGAAGTTAAACCAAAGCGTAAAGCTACTGTTAAGCGAAATACTGAGGAGAAAAAGGCAGAGGTAGAGGCAATCACCCAAGAAGTAGAAAACGAACTTAACGGTGAAAGCGAAACGCCTAATGTGCCAAGAACAAGGTTGTCTGATGATGGGGAGATAGATTTGACAGCAATTTCAAGCAAGAAAAAAGCATATTACAACGAGATTGCAAAGGTTCTTGACGAAAAGGATTTGTCTAGCATTGCTAGTTATGGTTCTGACCTTCAGAAAGCAATGGATACATATTCTAGTGACTTTTTGAAGCAGACTTTCGATTCAAAAAACAGTATTGAATCAGCAGAACTCATTTCAAACCTTCTTGGTGAATTGCATGAGGTTAACATTGATGACCTGGAAGCACCTAGTGCTGTTAAGAGGTTTTTTAGAAAGATTCCAGTACTCCGTAAACTTGTTGTTAGTGTGGAACAGATTAAAGCAAAATATGACACCATTGAGAAAAATATTGATGGTATCGTAAAAAAGTTGGAAACTGCTCGTCAGATTTCAATTCGTGACAACAATCTGTTACAGAAGCAATTTGAGAATAATGTTGACTACGTAGAGCAACTTGGCGAACTTATCATTGCTGGTAAGATTAAGTCTCAAGAACTTGACAAACTCATTGATGATATGAAGACTAATTCTGAAGAGTATGATGACTATCAGATTAGCGATGTAGAAGAGTATAAGAATTCTCTTGATAAGCGTCTTACAGACCTTACAATGCTTCGTTATGCATTCAAGCAGTCATTGACACAGATTCGTATTATCCAGCGTACAAACATTATGAATGCCAATAATACTGAACAACAGATTGCTATGACAATTCCTCTTTGGAAAAATCAGCTCTCATTGGCTGTTGCCTTGTATGACCAGAAACAGACACTTGAGATAAGTAGTAAGGTTTCTGAGACAACAAACGAGATATTCAAGAAGAATGCTGAAATGATGAAAACTCAAGCAATTGAGGTTGCTAAACAGAATCAGCGTACAGTAATCGACATTGAGACTCTTCGTAAAACAACAGCAGACCTTCTTGCTACCGTTGAAGGCGTGCAGAAGGCACAGCAAGAGGGAGCCCAGAAACGTGCTGCTGCTGAACAAGAATTGTTTAAGCTTGAGAAACAAATGTCTCAGACTGCCATTGGAGTTGCTACTTCTACACAGCGTGTTATTGCCAAAGAACTTAGAGGGAAAGATAAGAATCTTCTTGAATAGTTATGGGACAAATAAAATATCGCTCAAATATTTCAAAAAATATCCCAATTGAGACACCTTTCTATTGGGATATTTTAAGCGTAAGACACCTTGATGATACGATGTTATCCATCTTGAAGGATGGCGCAATAAAAATGATTAAAAGAGATATGCCAATTTCATACGAAGATATAACACCAGAAAAAAAATATTCATATTCAACAAGAAAGGCAACAAATGTTGAAGAAAAAATTGAGAAATTATTTACGCAGCCTAAAAATCTATTTGAAGCAGTTGATTTCACTAATTTAGGCGTTATTGATGAATCAGAGAATTTTTCTCCTAAATTTATTGAAGGGGAAAATTATTCTTTGAAAGGGGTTTCTTGTGATGGGTTTGAAATGGAGGAGAAAGTCTATAAGCTAGTAAAAGTTGTAGACGATTTTTACGGGACTAGTATTAACTCTGTGATTGTTAAACAAATTTCTGGAGAACAAGGGATTATTTTTACCCTCTCTAAAAATGATTGTGATTATCATGGAATCAAGTATGAGAAAGGATTGCAATTATTCCCAAAAAATCTTCCTTGGACTAGGGTGAAAGAAAAAATCACGTTTGATAAAAATAATCTTTCCACAACACCAGTTAGTGATATTGATAACACAATTAGATTTATATTACTTAGACTAGGTGGATTTAAAGATTATCTAGATGGGTATGTTTTAACGCCTAGCGGGCATCTTATCACGGAAAAACATTTTATCGATACAATTAGAGTTACAAGTAAAGAACCTATTGTGTTCGGAAATGGATTCGTCATCAATGATAATACAAATCTTGATATTGAATTAGTATATCCCAAAAACTTATTGTTTAATCATGCTAATTTTATCTCTTCTGAAGATACTATTTTTGTTATGATTAGGCTCAAAATGGAATATGGAAATGCACAACATGGCTATTATGATTCAATTGATAGGTGTTTTGGTGTAGAACCTAAATATCTAGAAGGTATTAACCCAACAGAATTTTTTGAAATCAGTTGGGATGAACTAGGGGCATACACTGTTGAGGAATACGAGGCTTTGAAAGCTGAAAAGGCTAGGAAAAAGGCTGAAAGGGCGCGTAAACTTGAAGAAGAACGTAAACGCAAGATAGTCGAAGAAGAAAAACGAATAAAGGAACAGCGTAGACGTGCAGAGGCAGCAGTAGACAGAATGAGAGGGTATCATATGGAATTACCTTCCTTTCCACCCATTCCCAATTTGGATTTTAATGGAAGTGTTGGGTCTATTGATATGATTGTCAATACATTAGACACCTATTTTGATTCACTAGATAAATCATTGACTATCATTGGTGAAGATTTAAGCACAATGTCTAAACTTAGTGGTTTAGGTGATATACACAGAATTGTTTCCAATAAAGCGTATAGAAAAAGTATGGACGAGAATTTTAAAAAACTATTAAATAATCTAT
>Ga0247610_10008616_pt1 | contig 10361 bp, 6 predicted proteins | sample 174DNAGHGhighgp2_FD_193483 | JGI IMG/M metagenome (GOLD analysis project Ga0247610, IMG submission 193483) | Sheep rumen microbial communities from Palmerston North, Manawatu-Wanganui, New Zealand - 1742 DNA GHGhigh gp2 | ecosystem: Host-associated > Mammals > Digestive system > Stomach > Rumen ... | reverse complement strand
ACCATTGACCAGGCAGATTTCTCGAAGATCACTCTAACGATTGGTGCTATTACGGCCCAGACCTATACGGGGTCGGAGATTAAGCCAACTCCTACAGTGACGTTTGCTGGTACTCAGCTGGTACCAGACACTGATTTTGACTACAGCTACACGAACAATACGAACGCAGCCTTGTCGACAGCTACGCCTGCTCCAACGGTAACGGTAACAGGTAAGGGTAACTTTACAGGCACTGCTTTAACGAAGTTCACTATCAATCCGCTTACTGTAACGTTGAGTTGGGGCAATACAACGTTTGTTTATAATGGCACTGCCCAAGCACCTACTGCTACGGTGACGAATCTCGTAGGCACAGATGTTTGTAACGTGACTGTGGGTGGAGCAGAGACTGCTGCCGGTTCGTATACGGCAACGGCGACGGCTCTGGACAATACCAATTATCAGTTGCCTGCTTCTCCCACAACTACATTTACCATTCTGGATCGTACGGCAACTATCGACTTTGGCGATCGAACCTTCAAAACCTACTACGATGCCAATGAGACCTTCATCGTGCCTGACGGAACAACGGCCTATATCGTTACAGGCGTCAGTGGTAATGCTGTGACAATCCAGAAGGTAAGCTACATCAAGGCTGGTGTTCCCGTGTTGCTGGAGTCTACTCCAGGCTCGACGGTTGCGAAGAATGCGAGTGAGACGTTTACAGGCAACTTGCTGAAGTACGCTGCGGCAGCTACTCCTGCTACTGAAAAGCATTATTTGTTGTATAAAAACGAGTTTGTAAGAGCTTCGGGCACTATCAGTAATAAGGTCTATCTCGATCTGGCAGGTTATAGCGGAGGTGCTCGTTCTTTGGTAATCGGCGATGGCGCAACCGCTATTGAAGGTATTGTCATCGATGAGGAAGACGGCGATGCCAAGTGGTATGACATGCAGGGTCGCAGAATCAATAAACCCACCAAGGCAGGTCTCTATATCAAGGATGGACAGAAAGTGGTTGTTAAGACTCGTTATTAATATAAATAAGGTACACGCGATATGAAACAGATAACAAGATATATTTTAGCCCTTGCAGCCGTCCTCCTGTTCACGTCAGAGGTGATGGCCAATAATACCGCTACCGTCATTAAAAAGATTGATGGCGCTGCGGCTGGAACAACCGATCCGGGAACTGTGGCTTACAGCAACGGCACGATTACTGTGACGCCAACTTATGGTTACTATCTGACAGCAGCAGACCTGACGGTGGTGAAGACGCTCGACAGCCAGCATGCTGATGCTCGTAGACGTAGTCCAGGCATCAACAATACGGTATCGGTAACAGCTACGGATGCAAGTGCCGATCCTAGTAAAGTGACCACTTATACGTTTAGCGTCACTGATACGAATTATGACTACGAGATTACGGCTAATTTCCATTCCAGGACAGATATTTCTGGCGCTACGGTGACAGTGGCTGCAGGTAGCTATACCTATAACGGTTCTGCTCAAAAGCCAGATGTAACTGTCGTGCTGGGAGCTGCGACACTGACCAAAGACACTGACTTTGATGTGTACTATGCTGATAGCATCAATGCCGGTACGGGTAAGATCACCATTGTAGGTACACGTACCTATATGGGTACAAAAACAGGTACGCAATTTACCATCAATAAGGCTGCTGGTAGCATCAGTTACGCCAATGCTACTGTCGACAAGACCCTAATTGAGGCGCCCTTTACCAATGATCTGACGATAACGGGTGACGGAACGGTGACTTATGGTTCTTCGAATACGGCTGTTGCGGCTGTTGATGCTGCTGGCGAGGTGACTATTAAAGGTATCGGACAAGCCATCATTACCGCTACTGTGGCTGATGGCACCAACTATACTTATACGCCCAATACCGCCACTTACACCCTCAACGTCACCACTGCGACGCTGGAAGTGACCGTTAGCGGTTATAATGGTTTCTACGATGGCGCTGCTCATGGCATTACGGTGACGGCGCCTGCTGGTGCTACGGTGAAATACGGCACAACGGATGGCGTCTACGACCTCGATGCATCGCCCACCTATACGGATAATGGTACGTACATCGTCTACTATCAGGTGACGAAACCCAACTACACCACAGTGACGGGAAGTGCAACGGTAACCATTACCAGAGGTGATGCTAAGGTGTATTATAAAGACTATCAGTTCACGGCAAAGATTGGCCAGCCATTCACGCCGCCTCAGGTGACTGTGGAGCCTGCAGGTCTGCCCTTGACCTTTGCTTCTTCTGATACCGATGTGGCTACTGTCGATCCGCTAACAGGTGAGGTGACACTGGTTGCACCAGGAAAGGTGGAGATCTATGCGAATTTTGATGGTAATGCCAATTGTAATCCTGCCAGCGACTATTATGTGCTCACCGTCCTGCAACGTGATATCGATCCTATCGACGAGGATGTAACCATCGTATGGAAGGATGAAGATTTCTTCTATATCAACGACGAAGGGGAGAGGGAAGAGATCAAACTCACCAATACGGTGATCTATGATATCCTCTTTACTCTTAATATCTCAGGTGATCCCTCAGAGAGTGATGGCTACGACGAGACAGAGAAGGGTATCGTGCTGAATACGCCGATGTCGCTTCGAGATGTCTATTATGCCATCACCACGGGTCATGAACCTGGTTCTGAAGAATATCCTGAGGAGTTTACTGGTCTGACCTTTAAGGTTCCTGCAGGAACGGGTTATGTCATCATCGACTCCAGAACTGATGGCAAGCATCAGATGATGGTAAATATTGGCAGTCTTCCACCTGTGGCCATCAACCATAAAGATCGTGATAAGGATAGTATCTTCTATGAGTGTAGTGAACCTACTTGGGTGTATGTCTATAATGGCGGCGAAGTAAGCAGTGCCCGTATGAACACTATCCCCAGGGCCAAGAAGACCAAGACGCATGTGGTGATCTACTCCGTCACTCGTACAACTCAGAAGAATGTTGCAGGTATTGAGCAGATCAATAGCGATGCCTTCGATGAGACAGAGAGATGGTATGACCTGAAAGGCAACCGCATCAATCGTCCCACGAAGAAAGGAGTTTATATCCTAGGAGGGCAGAAGGTGATTGTACAATAAATAGCAAGGGCGCTCAACGTGAGCGCCCTTGTTGTTTATTTCGGCTGTTCGGCTTCCAGTCTGTCAACAGCACCTGAGATAGGATTCATCCAGATGTGTGTGGCGTATCGCTTGTTGAACAGGGCGCCGCTCAGTAGTTCGATATTACCAAACTGTCCAGCGGGGAGTTCTTCAACATGGATAGGCTCAATGGCATCGTAGAGCGTTACCTTCATCTTGCCAGGCACATTGATATAAAGGCCTGGCTCCTGCTTTTTCTTTTTCTCATCAGCATTGGGCATCGGAACGGTACGCATATTAGCCACCCTAATATAATAAGGTTCGCCTGCGAGGTCGTCTTTGTCCACAAGACCCAGTTTCTTGGAGAAACGGAATAGCAACTGGCGCTCCATCTCCTTGTCGGGCATGAGTGTCATCACCTGTTCGGTGGTGTCCTTCACGGTCTGACCAGAGAAGAGACTGCTCAGGGCCTGGTCCTGCATCTCCAACTGATTGAGCATCAGTTTGAGTTGTTCACCATCCTTGGGCATATTATCGGCCTGACCGCGGATAAGCAGGTTACGACTTTCGCGGATTTCGTAGATATCCTGGGCCGTGAGTTCAGCCATCTTAGCCGTGCTGCCTGCTGCGAGAATCTCCTCACTCATCAACTGACGGGGATTCATGGCTGCGGGCTTGGGGGCAGGTCTGAAAGCAGGGGTGAGGTCGGCGGGTTTAGGTGTGGCATTGACAGCCAATAGGATACCATCGTCAGAGAGGGCGATGTTGGCAGCGACACTCTTGGGATCGAACTTCACCGAAAAGCCCTTCGTGGTATCTGCCACAGCCACGGGTTCCACACGAAGTTCGGTTATGCGATAGCTGACGGACGGTTCTGAGGCCACATCTTTCAGACGCAGATAACGGTCGGCATATTTACAGAACTCTCCTGGGGTGTAGCTGGTCTTCTCTACCTGTACCACGATACGAACGGCGGTCTTTGGCAGGAAATAGACCATTCCCTCAGGCGTTACACCTGGCTGATACGAGCTGGTGTTGGTCTGGGCATTTAAAGGTAAAAGGGTAAAAAGGTAAAAAGGTAAAACCTTTACCCTCCCTAATACCTTTGATAAGAATTGATCATTCATAACTCTTTATTATTTTACTTTCTTACTTTTTTACCTTTTTACTTTTACCTTAGTCTCTTAATTTCTTAAAGGCTTGGGGCAGATACTGAATGAGGTCGCTGGCGATGAGGCTCTCTTCGCCCAGTTCACGAACGGCGATGTCGCCAGCCAAACCGTGCAGATACATACCGATAAGACAGGCCTCCTGTTGTTTGTAGCCTCTGGCCAGTAGTCCTGTGATGATACCCGTCAATACATCGCCACTGCCAGCAGTAGCCATACCGGCATTGCCTGTGGAGTTGAAGATAACATGACCGTCAGGCAGACAAAGGGCCGAATGGTGACCTTTCAGAATGACAAACGCCTGCAACCTTTCTGCGAGGGTACGCGCCTTGGTGAGTTGTTCGTAGCTGTCGGTGCTGTGACCCTCCAAGCGTTCCAGTTCCTTGGGGTGGGGGGTAAGGATCACGCCTTTCGGCACTTGTTGCAGCCACGCGCGATGATTGGCCAGGATATTGATGGCATCAGCATCCACAACGACAGGACACTGACTGCGCCTAATCTGTGTGATCACAGCGATGGCCGTCTGTTCATTGGTGCCCAGACCAGGACCGATGCCCACAGCATTGTAGTCTTCCGCCTCGACGGCCTCAGAGAAGATGGTCTCGTCGCGATCGAGTTGGATGATGGCCTCTGGCACACTTACCTGCATAATCACATTGTTCTGCTTGGGGGTATGGGCCGTCACCTTTCCTGCGCCCGCTCTCAGACAGGCCTTGGTGGCCAGCACGGAGGCTCCTCCCATACCATAACAGCCTGCAATGATCAGGGCGTTGCCCATATTTCCCTTGTGGGCGTAAGGATTGCGTTTCAGGAGCAGAGGACGGATGTCGTTTTCCTCTACCAGCGTATAGTTGGCCTCAATCTTGTCGATGCCTTCCTGACTCAGACGGATGTCCAACACCTTCAAGCGTCCGATATACTGCTGGTTCTCTGGGAAGAGGAACGACAGTTTTTTCTGCTGCAAAGTCAGCGTGAGGTCGGCACGTACGATGTTCGCACGGATATTATAGGTGTTGTCATCAGTCATCAGACCTGATGGGATGTCGATACTGACAACCTTCGAAGGGGCAGCGTTGATGTATTTGGCCAGCGAGGCAAAGCCGCCACCAAGGGGTTTGTTCAGGCCAGAGCCGAAAAGACCATCGATGACCAGCGTATTTTCATCAAGACGCGGGGGCTCGAATTCATCTTTGATCTCAATCAGTGCCTTGGCGCGTTTCTCTATGAGACGGGCCTTGTTGGCAGCACAGTCTTCCGACAGGCGTCCTGATATATTAAAGAGGTAGGCCGTTACATTGTAACTCTGTTCCACAAGCATCCTGGCCATCGCCAGTGCATCACCGCCATTATTACCTGGTCCGGCGAAAACTACAATGGGGGTGGATGTGCTCCATTCTGCCATAACGGCAACGGTCAGAGCCTTGGCCGCACGCTCCATCAGATCGATGGAACTGATGGGCTCGTGCTCTATCGTATATTTGTCCAGCTCATGTATCTGAGCGCTTGTGAAAATCTTCATTGCTGCAAAAATACGAAAAATATGCTAATGAATAGCAAAGTTTAGCAGATTTTTTGTAATTTTGCCGAAAATTTTAGCTTTTGGTACATTATGAGCATCATAAACATCAAAGACAAACAGTTTAAGGTCTCCATTCCGGAGGCAGAAATCAAAACCCGTATCAAGGCTTTGGCCGCACAGATCAGCAAGGATATGGAGGGTAAGAATCCCCTTTTCCTGGGTGTGCTCAACGGCTCGTTTATCTTCGCTGCCGATCTGATGCGTGAGATGATGATTCCTTGTGAGATTTCGTTTGTGAAACTCGCCTCTTATCAGGGTACCATTTCAACGGGAAAGGTGCAGGAGGTGATCGGCCTGAACGAGGATCTGACAGGACGTACGGTGATTATCGTGGAGGATATTGTTGACACGGGCCGTACCATGAAACAGATGATGGAGTCGCTGGGTACCCGTCGTCCTGCATCGTTGCATATCTGCACGTTGTTTGTCAAACCCACGAAGTTGGAGGAGCCATTAGACATTGACTACGCGGCTTTCAGCATTCCCGATGACTTTATTTTAGGCTATGGTCTGGATTATGATCAGGCAGGCCGTAACTTAAAGGATGTCTATACAATAGTAGAGTGAATAGTGAAAAAGTGAATAGTATGAAGAATATAGTGATTTTTGGTGCCCCCGGCTCAGGCAAGGGCACACAGAGTGATAAGATGATTGAGAAGTACGGTCTGAACCATATCTCTACGGGTGACGTGCTTCGCAGTGAAATCAAAAATGGTACAGAACTCGGCAAGACAGCCAAGGGGTTCATCGACAATGGTCAGCTGATTCCTGACGAGTTGATGGTGAGCATTCTTGCTTCTGTCTACGATTCTTTCGGACGTGAGCACAAGGGTGTGATTTTTGATGGTTTCCCCCGTACCATCCCACAGGCAGAGGCTTTGAAACAGATGCTCAGTGAGCGTGGTGACAGTGTGGCTGCGATGATTGAACTCGATGTACCTGAGGATGAGTTGATGAAGCGCCTCATTCTGCGCGGACAGCAGAGTGGTCGTGCTGATGATAATGAGGAGACTATCAAGAAGCGTCTCGTGGTGTATCGCTCTCAGACACAGCCTCTTATCGAGTGGTATAAGCAGGAGGGTCTGCATCACCATATCAATGGTCTGGGCGAGCTCGATCGTATTTTCGCCGATATCTGCGAGGTCATCGATAATATCTGAGTCATCCGAGTAATCTGAGTCATCAGAGATTATGGAATCCAATTTCGTAGACTATGTCAAGATCATGTGCCGCTCTGGTAAGGGCGGTAAGGGCTCGATGCACCTGAAACATGTGAAATACAACCCCAATGGCGGTCCTGACGGAGGTGATGGCGGCAAGGGGGGCAGCGTCTATCTGCGTGGCAATCACAACTACTGGACCCTGCTCCATCTGAAATACGAGCGCCATATCTTCGCAGAGCACGGTGGCAACGGTGGTAAGGACAAGTGTCATGGCACCGATGGTAAGGATGTGTATATCGACGTGCCTTGCGGAACCGTTGTTTACAATGCCGAGACGGGTAAATATGTCTGCGATGTGACCTACGACGGACAAGAGGTGTTGTTGCTGAAAGGCGGACGTGGAGGACTGGGCAATTTCCAGTTCCGTACGGCTACTAATCAGGCGCCCCGTTATGCACAGCCTGGCGAACCCATGCAGGAGATGACCATCATCCTCGAACTGAAACTCCTGGCTGATGTGGGTCTCGTGGGATTCCCCAATGCGGGCAAGTCTACTTTGGTATCGGCATTGTCGAATGCCCGTCCAAAGATTGCCAACTATCCCTTCACTACGATGGAACCCTCGCTGGGCATCGTGGGCTATCGTGACAATAAGTCGTTTGTGATGGCCGATATCCCTGGTATTATCGAGGGTGCCGCTGAGGGTAAGGGCCTTGGTCTGCGCTTCCTGCGACATATCGAGCGCAACTCATTGCTGCTCTTCATGGTTCCTGGTGATACGGACGATATCAAACACGAATATGAAATCCTCTTGAACGAGCTGAAACAGTTTAATCCAGAGATGCTCGACAAACATCGTGTCTTGGCAGTGACCAAATGCGACCTCCTCGACGAGGAACTCATCGAGATGCTGAAAGAAACCCTGCCTCAGGATCTGCCCGTGGTGTTTATTTCTGCTGTGACAGGTTTTGGCCTCGAAGAACTGAAAGACGTGCTGTGGAATGAGCTTAATGCCGAGAGCAACAAGCTCGCTGCTCTGACGGCTGAGGACAGTCTTGTGCACCGTGATAAGGACATGACGCGCTTTGCTGAGGAACTGGCCGACGAGGGTGAAGACGAGGACATAGAATACGTGGATATCGACGATGTAGAGGACCTCGAAGATTTCGAATATGAGGATGACGAAGAGGATTTAACCTAAACGGCTCAAGTATTTTATTTTTTTGAAAAAATAGTTGGATTTTTATAATCCATATTGGATATTTTTTGCTATCTTTGCAACCGTAAATACCATTTATTAATTAACAATATCAAACTATGCAGAAAAGATTGTTCTTTCTGGTCGCTATGCTGTTAACGCTTTCGTTGACAGCGATGGCCCAAATCACAACGTCAAGTATGGCAGGAAAGGTGACTCTCGACGATGAGAACGGCGAGGAAGTCATCGGCGCAACTGTCGTTGCAGTGCACGAACCTTCTGGTACGCGCTACACTGCTGTGACAAACACCACAGGCCGTTTCTCTATCAACGGTATGCGTACGGGTGGCCCTTACGAGGTGACTGTCTCTTACATTGGTTTCCAGCCGAAGACCCTCAAAGGAATTACCCTCCAGCTGGCTCAAACCTACAACCTCTCCGTATGGCTCTCTGAGGATGCCAACGAACTGGCCGAGGTTATCGTCAGTGGTAAGGCTTCGAAGTTTGCTGCTGAGAAGACGGGTGCTGCCACCAACATCACGAGTGCGCAGATCACCAATCTGCCTACGGTCAGCCGTAGCATCACCGATGTGACTCGTCTGTCACCTTATGGTGGTAACGGCATGAGCTTCGCAGGTGCTGACGGTCGTACAGCTAATTTCACCGTCGACGGTGCTAACTTCAACAACAACTTCGGTCTGAGTTCTAACCTGCCTGGTGGTGGTAACCCCATCTCTATCGATGCTATCGAGGAGTTGCAGGTGGTGATCTCTCCCTACGATGTTCGTCAGACCAACTTCATCGGTGGTGGTGTGAACGCCATTACAAAGTCAGGTACGAACACCTTCAAGGGCTCTGCTTATGTCTATCATAAGAATGAGAATATGCAGGGTGACGCTGTGAAGCGCCAGCAGATTCAAGGAGCACGTGAGAAGGCACAGACCACAACCTATGGTTTTACGTTGGGTGGCCCAATCATCAAGAATAAGCTCTTCTTCTTCGTCAATGGTGAAATGGTGAAGACTCCTACGGTCGTTAACCGTTGGAGAGGTTCTACCAATGGCGTTGCCGAGGTAGACAATTACATCTCTCGTACAAAGGTTTCTGACCTGGAGGCAGTTTCAAATTATGTAGCCAACAAGTATGGTTATGATACAGGTTCTTGGACCAGCTTCCCTGCTGACGAGAGCAACTACAAACTGTTGGCCCGTATCGACTGGAACATCACCGACAAGCATCACCTTGCACTCCGTTACAACTTCACCAAGAACCGTTACTGGAGTTCACCCAATGCTACGTCAATGGACGGTGGTACCCGTATGTCAGGTGCCCGTATGTCACAGTATTCTATGTCATTCGCAAATTCTATGTATGCTGGTGACAACAAGATCCACACATTCTCTATCGATTTGAACAGCCGTCTGTCAGATAATCTGTCTAACCAGTTCCTGGCTACCTATTCTAAGATGCAGGATCCTGTTCGTTATACCGATTCTGCTGAGTTCCCCTTCATCGATATCACGAAGGACGGCAACAACTACATGGCTCTCGGTTATGAGTTGTTCACCTGGAACAACGCTGTGAACAATACCGTTTGGAACTTCAAGGATGATGTGACCTATTATCTCGGTGCCCACAAGATCATGGCTGGTATCTCCTTTGAGCACCAGATGGCCGACAACCAGTATATGCGTAATGGTACAGGTTACTACCGTTACAACTGGGAGGATGGCATGAGTGTTGAGGACCTCTTCAACCAGACACCTGAGATCTTCTGTCTGACCTACGGTTACGATGGTGAGACAAAGCCAGCTGCCCGTGTACAGTTCAACCGTCCTGGCTTCTATATTCAGGATGACTGGAATGTCAACGATAAGTTCAAACTTACTTACGGTCTGCGTATCGATGGTCTGTTCTTCAACAACAGCGACCTGATGACCAATGCAGCTATCTACGATCTCGACTATGATGGTCGTCATATTGATACCGGCAAATGGCCCAGCAACAGCATTACCTTCTCACCGCGTGTAGGTTTCACCTACGATGTGTTCGGCGATAAGTCATTGAAGATTCGTGGAGGTTCTGGTCTCTTCTCAGGCCGTCTGCCTCTCGTGTTCTTTACCAATATGCCTACCAAT
>Ga0247610_10008615_pt1 | contig 10361 bp, 13 predicted proteins | sample 174DNAGHGhighgp2_FD_193483 | JGI IMG/M metagenome (GOLD analysis project Ga0247610, IMG submission 193483) | Sheep rumen microbial communities from Palmerston North, Manawatu-Wanganui, New Zealand - 1742 DNA GHGhigh gp2 | ecosystem: Host-associated > Mammals > Digestive system > Stomach > Rumen... | reverse complement strand
GTAAGATGGAGCATATAGAAGTCTTATCGGAGAACTTTAGCTTTTTGTTCCTGTCAATGCCTGTCAAATCCGAGACACGACTGATGTAAGCCTCTGTGTTGTTCTCTGTAGCTGGAGCGAATCGGGCGATAATCTTTGCAATTGTGTCACAGCGATATTTCTTGATGTATGTGCGAATAATGACAGCCGCGGCACGCAGACCCCAGCGCAAAGCACGGAATTGGCAGAACTGGGAATCAGTCTGCGTATCAGACAGGCCGCGCCAATGGTTGGCAGAATGACGGATATTAAGCGGATTGTTGTTGCGTAGTCCGCGTGGTTGTTGTTTTTCCATAGGAGTTTAGTTTGTAGTCAATGCCGAAGATACTAGCTGTTAGGAGTAGAAATTGAGCCACGATGGTGCAATTGCCTGCTGCTACCTCGTGGTCGCTGGAGATATAGAGCGAGACGAACGCGAACACGACAGCAGCCAGGAATGAACCTAGTGCAACTGTGTATTCTAGTTTGCGTGAAGTCTTCATTATTATCAAAACTTTCTTAGTTTATGGTTTATTCGGGATTGTTGATGGACGTTACCGGGGTGTCGTACCAAAACTCCTTGACTCGATTGGGAGTTAGTCCACATCGCTCAGCACCCCATGCACGATACATGTAGGAACGGCTACGAAGTTTTTGATTCTTATGGCTATGAATACAACCCCACCAAGCGCCGCCATATGAGAACAAAGGCAAATAATTGTCTAAGAACATGATAAGGTTTAGGGGCGTCACAAGGCTGTTTCTAAGCAAGTGGGCTATGTTGATAAGGCCAGACTCATCGTATATTTCATCAACATCGAACATATCATAATAATGCGATTCAGACACTTTACTCCAGCTATGAATGAAATCTTCTTTAACGTGAAAGCGAATATAGAAGAAATGCCCCGTATAGAACATCGTCTCTAGAGTCTCAACAGGCAGATGGGTATCCTGATTCGGGTCGTAGTTGATGAAGCCCACAAAGGTATAGAAGTCGTGAGCAAAAATGCCTAAACGACGAACGTAATTGTAAACGGCCTCGCGCTCTTCGGGGGCTGGTAAAGAGAAAGAAGACTGATAGTCGAAATAATATGGAGGTGGTACAGGTGTAAATGAAAAAACACCGGGACCGTAAGTACCATCCGAAATCAACATACCGTCGAAACCAACGGCAGTCAATGAACCAGGCAGAACACAGCGCCCACGTGTACTTAGATGGGCAATTGCTTCGACAGGCTCCGCGTTAACCTCGTCGACTAACAGGTTACGGAGAATCTTGCAATTCTCCTTGAAGAACTTGGCTTGATTCTGAGCGCCCGTTTGTAGTCCCTGAAAGCTATGGTCAAAAATACGGGAGCCAGCTGCGTAGGCGCGTGTAACGGTGGCCATGATGGCACGCTGATACTGCTGACGCTCTGTTTTTGGGTTGGATGGATGATTAACGGCGGAAGTGATTTGCTGGCCACCAACATGCTTGAAGAGCACATCGCCGACCTTACCGCGCATCTGACCTAACAATACATTGCCTTTTGCCATAGCTTGATGTTTTTTTAAGGTTTAATGAAAGGCGGCGCGACGAAGAGCCGCGCCGCTCGAGTCGTAATGTTTAATTTGATCTATTAGAGACGCTTACTCGTCACCACCCTCGAGAATCAAGTCGCTGTCACCGAGGTTGGCTGAACCCTGCTTCCATGCGGCGAGAGCAAAGCTAGAAGCGATACCGAATTCAGTTCCATTAAACTTTAGGGTGCATGTACTACGGAGGTCTTCATTTACACGGGAACGAATCCAACCACTTGCACCAATTGCATCCGCATTAATCATTTCTTGTATACGAGGAATATCATCGTGTTCTGAAAGACTACTCATACTAACTATAGGAGTGAAATTAGCCTCAGAAAGCTCCAATATTTGACCTAAATTTGCCATTGCGGCATTATTTGCAATAGCATCAGGCTTTACTTTGTAACGCGCGAAATAGAACCCACAAGAGTACTGCTTAGAGTATTTTGTATCATCAGCCAGCAGCGTAAACAAAGTAGAAGCACCACTAGGAACGCTAAATGCGACATACGTGAATAAGTCGCCAGCAACCAAACCTAGACGAGCGCAATAATGAGCAACGGTTTCATCCGCGTTCGGATCAGGTACATATTGACCACCCATCAGTGTATCAATTAATGAACCCTCAGACACCTGCAGAGCGGCGGGCACAGGAGATGAAACACCGGGAGCAACTACGCGGCCAATCTGTGAATCGACAGCCACATCGCCATCAATGTCGGCCGCTATCTGGGCACGAAGTTTCTTGGCGTTAATCTTCATGAAATAGCGCTGATTGGCAGCGCCGACGGACTTACCCTCGAAAGAGTGGTCGAAAATCTTGATACCAGCACTATAAGCCTGCATCACAGTGGCCATGACTGCACGCTGGAACAGCTGCTTGTTAGTACGCGGATTCTTCGGCTGGCGGTTGCGGGGTCGCGCAATCTGCTGGCCATCAATACGGGTGAGAACGATGTCACCCAACTTTCCTCTGCCCATACCGAGCAGGATATTACCTTTTGCCATAGTTGATATGTAATTAAAATGGAATAATAATGAACTTAAAACTCTCTCAATCGGAACTCAAAGGTGGGACTATTCGTCACCACCCTCGAGAATCAGGTCGCTGTCACCCAGGTTGGCAGAGCCCTGTTTCCAAGCGGCCAGCGCATATTCAGAAGCAATACCGTATTCCACACCGTCAAACTTCATGGTCTCGCTAGAACGCAAGTCTTCGTTGATGCGTGAGTGAATCCACGCGTATGTACCTTTGGCATTGGCGGCAAACATTGTCGTAATCTTGGGAACATTCTGGCCAACGTTGTCGACAATCAGTTCAGTCCCAGTCCAAATCGGCGCAAAGTTGGAATCAGTCAGTTCGAAAATGTCGCTCCAACCAAACTGGACAGAGTCCGAAGTCAGCGCAGAAGCCTTGACGGTATAGCGTGCATAGACGAACTGCGTGGCGAACTGCTTGCTATAATCGCTGGAATCAGTCAGCAGCGTAAACAGCGTAGAAGCGCCATTGGGAACCACAAAGCCTACGAAAGTATAAAGGTCGTTGGCCTGAATACCGAGGCGAGCGCAGAACACTGACAACTTCTCACCGGCCGCAGCCAAAGTAGGAAGCGTGGAACCACCAAACAGGACGTTGGTCAAAGAGCCCTCAGAGACGGTCAGAAGCGAGGGAACAGGAGACGCAACACCCGGGGCTATTACTCGTCCCTGCTGCTCAGCAACAGCTACAGCGTTGTTGATGTCGGCCGCAATCTGTGCGCGAAGTTTCTTGGCGTTGATGCGCATGAAATAACGCTGGTTGCCAGCACCGACCGACTTGCCCTGGAAGCTGTGGTCGAAAATCTTGATACCAGCACTATAAGCCTGCATCACGGTGGCCATGACAGCACGCTGATACAACTGTTTGTTAGTACGCGGATTCTTCGGCTGGCGGTTGCGGGGTCGCGCAATCTGCTGGCCATCAATACGGGTGAGAACGATGTCACCCAACTTACCTCTGCCCATACCGAGCAAAATGTTACCTTTTGCCATAATAAATAAGGTTTTAAAATTGATACTGATGGCCTTTCCCTGCGGCCGTAAGGGTCTCGCCATGATCTCCAGCAACTGTGCACTATCCGTGGGCAATATCCTCGATGAACCAGGCATTAGCCCCGAAAGTGGACTCTAAGGCGGGGAGAGGTCTGAGCTGCGTAGGAGCTATCCAGTTGGCTGATGCCTGTACCCTACCCCACTCGTGGTTTGTGGAGATGGTTTAACGTCCGCAAAGTTACAAATTGGCGTTGATCTGACCAAACACTGACGTTGCACTGAGGTCTGACGGGGCAGAGGGGCATTAACATAAAGTTTCTTGACAAACGGAGGTGTAATGGGTGAAAGGGATTTATGGATAATTAAGAATGTTTAACGGGGACGCGGAGGGACACGGGGCGGAAGCCCCGCGCACAGCGGCAAAAACGGGGGGAAAGCATGGGAAATGTATGTATTAACATATATTAAGGTATGTATTGACTTTATTAATATGTATTAACTTAAATAATTTGGCTATGTCAATACTTTTTAGTAACTTTGCAGTAGAAAAAGAAATAAGAACGGAAGAGGCAACCGAGACAAACGGCCAACGGAAGATATGAATACAGCAATAAGAGAAGCAGAGCAGGAGAGACTAATAAGGGAAATAGAGGCTAGCATGCTCTATGAACTCACAGAAACTCCAAGACCGAGCAGCGCACAGAGACGGCACGATCTAGAAACAGAAATCGGAACATTCGAAGAAGCACTACTCGACTGGATAGATGAAGACTGAAAGCGCAGCAGGGGGCGGAGGGGGGCACAGCCCCACCCAATAAAACCGCCCCACAGGGCGGAGGCACCAACCCCGCAAGGCAAGCCGAAGGCACATAAACATCAAAAAGAAAAGATAAAAACACTAAGCACAATGATAAAGGAATTTGTAACTTTCCTCGCAGTAAACAGAGGGTACAGCGACGGGACGTGCAGGGGCTACGAAAACGACCTCAGAGACTTTCAAAGGTGGGCAGTCAGATACGCCCATCTTGATAGATGGAGTAACGTCACGGACGATATGCTGAATGACTACGTGAACGACCTGGTAAACAATGAAAAGAAGCCAGCCACCATCAAGCGCAGAATCTCAGCCATCAGGACGTTCTATAACTGGGCGCGCCAGCAGCACAAGATAGACAGGAACCCAGCGAAATACACCAGCACGCCGAAGCTAGCGAAGCGGCTACCGAAGACGATAGACCTCGCGGCCATCCATGCAACGGTATATGATAAAGGGATAGACTATCAGACACGCGGACTTATTGCTATGATGATAGAGACCGGGATGCGAATCACAGAGGCACGAACGATAACGGGCGCCAGCATAGACCGTAAAGAACAGAGCATAAAGGTCGTAGGTAAGGGAAATAAAGAACGTATCGTCTATTACGGATGCGTGACAGCGAACTACTTGGACAAACACTATAAGGAGGGGAGAATCTTCGACTACGAAGACAGGGACGCGCGTTACAGGATATGGGAAGCCATATCAAAGCACAGCACCCGTAACGACGTCAGCAGCCATCAACTCAGACATACATACGCAACGAAGATGGTAGAACAGGGCATGCAGCTGTACACGCTCGGGCTTCTGATGGGCCACAGCGACACGCGAACCACAGAAAAGTACTTGGCACTCGACCAGCAGCACATCAAACAGGAATACGCCAGCAGGGCGATGCAGATATAAGTAATCATTAGAAGTTGCGCACGACACGAACCTAGTGTAAACAATATGAAGAATGAAGAGACTCAGAAAGAGCGTCAGCGCAAGGAGTACGCCAAGGGCGGAAGCGCACAGAAGATGATGAGTTTTAGATGCGACCTGGACGTCGCGGAAATGCTCCAGCAGGTAGCCAATAAAGGAAGGCTAATTAACGACCTCATTAGAGAATGGAATCGAGCCAGGAACATCGAAGAACACGACTATCATCCCGACGAAGACGGGATAGAGATAGAACAATAAGGACGGGAGCCGCGCGGCTCCCATTTTTTTGGGGCGCCAGCCACCGCAACAATAGGGCGAAGCCCCCATAAACATCAAAACAGGGGGTATAGGGGGGAACGCCCCCCATAAAAAATTGCCCAACAGGGCAAAGTTTATGGTACACGTAGGCTCGGAGTAATAAAAATCTCGGTACAGTATAATGCAGAGTAATGGGGGCGACGCGACCGTAGGGAGCGGCGCCCTCTCTCGGTACACGTTGGCTTAGGGCCCTAGAGAGGTAAACCACAGCCGGACACGCCGAAGGCCACGCAGGGGAGAAGCAGCCGCAAACCCCACCTCCGGCCACGAGGAGGAGCGCCCGCCCGACCGTAGGGAGGACGGGGGCGACGGACGAGGACGGAGGAGCCAAGCGTAGCGCGGCAGGCAGAGGACGGAACACGTAAACAGCGGCCGCGGCGCGACCGTAGGGAGCGACGCAAACGGGCGCTGTCGGGCTGGGAATGTGCCGACGATAGGAGGCGCTTCCCAGCCCGGCAGCGCACGTTGTGGACGGGCGTGTGCGCCCGGCCACAGGCCGCGGGACAGGATAGCCCAAGAGGACGGAGCCCGTAACGACAGCACCGCCGCGCTATCGGTACACGTAACGACGGGGCAGGCTCGATGATACTGTCGCGGAGCGCATGGGAAGAGCACCGCATGTGCGCCCTGAGTGCCACCCGAAAACGAAAATCTATATTTGCGACAGCGCAAATATAGATAGATTTTCGGATTTCGGGTGGCCGAAGGGCGCACAAGTAGGTTGGAGCCAATAGCAAGAGGATGATGAATGAAGTGGAGCCAAATTTAGGGGCGCCAGACAGAGCGCCCCCCTGCGCGGTGCCCGCCCCCCCGTCAAGAGGATCAATAAATGCAATGGAGCTCAATTGGGGGATGCGGGCTCCGCGCAAGTAGCCCACACAGCCAAGGGGAATACCTCGGTACACGTCGGACTGGTCTCGCGGTAGCCGAAAAAAAAGGTGTCGGTGGCTCGTAGAGCGACCGATTTCCGCTGTCCCCCGAAGAGCAGACGGATGCAGACAGGGGCGTCACGGTGAAAACCGTGGTGCCCCTGTCTGCATCGGTCTGCGTGGGGCTTTCGCGGCGCTGAATCAGTGTAATTGGGATGGAATGCCGATTGGGTATCTCGGTACACGTCAGACTGGTCTCGCGGTAGCCGAAGAAAAAGGTGGAGGCGGCTCGTAGAGCGGCCGACTTCCGCTGTCCCCCGAAGAGCGTGGGGATGATGGTGCAGGCGTCTCGATGAATATCGAGGTGCCTGCACCATCATCCGCACGCGTGGGGCTTTCGCGGCGCTGAAAATCGCAGAGTGGATGGAATGCCGATGGGTCTGCCTGGTACAACTCGCCGCTTTTCCGCGCTTGGGACTCTCGAAACAGACGAACAACAGGGGACGCGGGAGGGGACGGGCACCCCGCTGGGTGGCTTGGGAAGCGTAGCGGACAAGCCACCCAGCGGGGTGCCCGTCCCCGGAGCCCACAGGTGAAGATGGAGGCTTCTACGCGTGTACCTGCGCGCTTGCACGCCCGTGTGCCCGTGCCCGTAATGGAAATCGTCTGAAAGTGCCTGTGGGTGCTGGTTTTGGGCTATTTGGATTGGAAATCCGACGGCGGGACTACTGTCCCGCCTGTTTACCGCAGACGCCACAGCGGGCTTTACGCGGCTTTTTTGGAGCTTTTTCTGTTGCATGGTGTTGTTGGATGGATGGGGTTGTTGGGGTGAATTGGGCTAAAATAACTCGTCTTGGAGTTTCATCAGTGTTTTGTAGTCCTCAAGTGTCATTGAAGTTGCGCTCTTGTAGTTGCACCGTCTCGCCATCAGTAGTTGTAGTGCTCGCAACTCGTCGAGCGGCCACGGCTTAACCAAGTCGTTACGCTGCTGCTCATATCGTATCTGCTGTATGATGCGCTCACAGGCCGTGAAGACGTCGCGATTAGTGACGCTGGCTTGGTAATTAATCAAACGGCGTAACAGGGCGTCTAGCGTGTGGTCTCGCTGCTCTGTGGTCGCTACATTCTCCAGCTTGAAGATATTAGCGCGTTTCTTGGGATTCCAAAGGACTTTATCGGTACAACGGTCTTTACGTATCAGCTCGTCCTTTTCGTTGCGCTCGACTCGCTTGAAGTGGAAATAGTGGTCACAGAGAGACCAGAACACATCAAGTAGTTGTTGCTCAGTCTTGTAACACGACAAATCGTTTCGGACACTGATAGGTTTCTTTTTCTCGGTCATAACGTCTTGCATGACGAACCAATTGCGCGTGCCCGACTTGATGGAGAACTCCAAGCGCCATATCTGTGGCTTGTAGACTTTGCCGTTTGCGTCGTGCTTGGTTAGGCTTATTTCATCTTCAACCAGGCCACATGCTTTCCATGCCTGTCTGATATACGGTTTATCATGGACTTCGGCCAACTCCATGGTCTTGTTGTACAGCTTGGTACCAATCATGGATTTCTTTTGTCCCCATGAAATGGAATTCCAATTGCGACCGTCCCAAAGGTCTTTGCCATGACAGGAAATATTAGCCTGATTAATTTTAGCGTAACGGCCTGCCATATATCGCTGAAGGAACTTTTGTGGCTCGTCCTGTGAATCGAAACGTTCGAAATCTAAGCAAATGTCGATACGGCTGATTCGCTGATACGCCAGCCCGTGACGCTCGATGAACTCTTGCAGGAACTTAACAGGCTCTGCATAGTAGCAGGTACGGTTAGTCAGTCGAACGTGACAGGCATCAGGATCTAAAACGCCGAACTGCTGCATACCTTTTTGGCTCTTTGGGTTTCGTCGTATTTCGATAATCGGCTCCATCCATTCATCAAGGATAGTGAACATTTCCCGATAGACGGGTGTACCATATTCCCTCTCTTTAACGCTGTAACCCTGTTGACGGAAATAGTCTGCATTGTGGGGGAAGTTGAGACTATCCTCCTTGCAATACAATTCTAACCAATCGATATGGATGCAACGTTTCATTCAGAAAGCAGAAATCAGTAGGCGTTAAAGAGACTTGTTTATCAATACAATTGTAAAGTGGCTTGCTGTGTTGATACGCTTCGGGTTTTTTACGTGCCCATGTGGCAGAAACTACGGCCTTTCGGCGTCCCCGTCGGCGGCGTGTACCGTGATCTCCTCGCGCTTGATTAGGTGGCCATTCTTTAGAATGCCGATATCGTTTTCCGTGCCTATTAGCGTAATACGGTTCCCATTCGGGTGCTTGAGTGCACGAACAGCGCCCATTTTACCTGTACGCCTGTAGCCCTCTGAAACAAAGTTGGAGCAAATTTGCTCCAACCTTGCTAGCATAGATATTTCGCGGTTTCTATCCATCATTTCTTGGCTTTTTCATCGTTAGACTTGGTACTTTTATCAGCCTGTGTTTCATCAGCGGCACCTGCTTCGGCAGTCTGAGTACCTGCCTCGGATTGCTCTTCGCTGTCCTGCTGGACGGGTCGTACCCATCCGTTGGCGTCGACGGTGAATTCTTCTCCATTTCGGGAGTAAAGCGGTTGGTTGCGAACCTCGGCGGAATAAAACCACTTAGAAATGGCATGGGCATTGCCCTCGATGTCGTAGAGGTCGTGGGGCACATCATCGCGGTTAACGCTTATTAGCTGAATGTCACGGATGAAGAGGTCGATACCAGCGACCAGGGCACGCTGCTTCTCGGAGTGGAACGTCTTGACGCGGGCGTCACCGGATGCATAGACTTTGGTACCCTTTGTCAGATACTTAACCAATTCACCGCCATCACCATTGATGGTGGCAGACACCCATGTTGTCTTTTCCTCCGTAGTGCCATCAGCTTTTTTACGGTGAACTGTGTCGGCAATTGATAATTTTACGAACTTGGAACCATTCTCGCTGTAAACTTGGGCGTCGGTGCCAAGATTACCAATAATTTGCATTTTAATCATAACTTGAATATTTTAAAGTTGGGTAAATAAATTACTGCAAGTGGTTTGCGCGTCTCTCCTGTCGATTGAGTGCAACTTTGGCTGGTTTGTAGAACATACAGAAAAAGTCCCAATGGTATAATCTTAGGACGATGATCAACGAACGCTGTTTGAGTTCAATCTTACGGTAAGGATGGGGCACAGGAACATTCATAAATGTGACTGACAATCCGAGCCCAAAACCTGAGAAACGGTCAATTGCCCAATCCGCTTTGAGATAGTTTTTAGATTTCAATTTTGACATAGATAATGATATTTAGGGGTTAATACAATGTTTGCTCTAAGGTAGTAATGAGTCCACCGAGGATAAACAGAATAGCAATAATTCCAAAGCCAATCAAGGCATCTGTGATAGTGAATTCGTCTTTCATGTCTCTTGGATTTCAATGGTAATCTTATAGCCGGCAGGATACAAGGCCAACAGGCCATCAACAATTGATTGATAGTCCACATGAGGGGACGGAACGTTCAGGACTCTTTCGAACGGAAGAGTCTTTTGTTTTGCCATGGTCTTACAATTAGTAACCATGACTCGGATGTTGTAATTGTCCATAACGTGCTTAGTGTTTTGGATTTAAACAAGGGGAAATCAGTCAAAACCCAAGCAGCGTTATGATAAATGCGCTTTTTATTTATGATAAATGGCGATTACGCTTAATGCTGATTATGTGCTAAAATAAAAAATGGGCTTTGGTTTAGACCTCCGCCCACCACTAAGCACTGCCGCTCGGTTGGTTACGTTCGCAAGT
>Ga0247610_10008614_pt1 | contig 10361 bp, 8 predicted proteins | sample 174DNAGHGhighgp2_FD_193483 | JGI IMG/M metagenome (GOLD analysis project Ga0247610, IMG submission 193483) | Sheep rumen microbial communities from Palmerston North, Manawatu-Wanganui, New Zealand - 1742 DNA GHGhigh gp2 | ecosystem: Host-associated > Mammals > Digestive system > Stomach > Rumen ... | reverse complement strand
TATAAGGTGCGTTACGTGCGTAATATCACCGACGTAGGTCACCTCGAGCACGATGCCGATGAGGGCGAAGATAAAATTGCCAAGAAAGCACGACTCGAGCAACTCGAGCCGATGGAGGTGGTGCAGTTCTATACCAACCGCTACCACCGCGATATGGCAGCTTTGAACGTCTTACCTCCGTCCATCGAGCCCCACGCATCGGGACATATCATCGAGCAGATCGCTTTTGTGCAGAAGATACTCGACCGCGGCTACGCCTATGTGTCCAACGGTTCGGTCTATATGGACGTGGAGAAATACGCCAAGGATTATCCCTACGGGAAACTCTCCGGCCGTAACCTCAACGATATCGTCACCGAGACCCGCGAACTCGATGGACAGGACGAGAAGAAACATTCGTATGATTTCGCCCTCTGGAAGAAAGCGGCACCGGAGCATATCATGCACTGGCCCTCGCCGTGGTCTGAAGGTTTCCCCGGCTGGCACATGGAATGCTCGACGATGGGCACCAAATACCTGGGCGAACGATTCGACATCCACGGCGGCGGACTCGATCTTATTTTCCCGCACCACGAGGCGGAGATAGCGCAGTCCTGTGCCGCGCTCGGCCATGAGACCGTCCATTATTGGATGCATAACAACATGGTCACGATCGCCGGCAAGAAGATGGGTAAGAGTTATAATAACTTCATCACCCTCGAGCAGTTCTTCAAGGGCGAACATCCGCTCTTGTCGAAACCTTTCGGCCCGATGGTCATCCGTTTCTTCATCCTCCAGGCCCATTACCGTTCTACCGTGGACTTCTCTTCCGAAGCCCTCGAGGCAGCAGAAAAGGGACTGCAACGGATGCAGGAAGCCTACGCCCGTCTGCAGAAACTGCAAGCAGGTAAGGAAACGACTGTCGAAGTAGCCGGCTTGCGTCAGCGTTGTCAGGAATCGATGGACGATGATCTCAATACTCCCTTTGTCATTGCTGCGCTGTTCGACAGCACGCGTGCGATCAACACCGTCTTTGACGGGAAGGGAACGATCTCCGAATCCGACCTCAAGGAACTCCGTGAGGTATGGAAGACCTTCGCCATCGATATCCTTGGTCTGCGTCTGGAAGAGCAGGGCAGCGGGGACGAGAAAATGAAGGCTTTCCACGGTGCGATCGATCTGTTGCTCGGCATTCGTCTGCAAGCCAAGCAGAACAAAGACTGGCCGACGTCGGATAAAATCCGTAACGAACTGACCGCACTCGGATTCCAAATCAAAGATACCAAGGATGGGTTTGAGTGGTCTATCTAACAGGCCGAAGGCCGGTCTAACAACGAAGTGGTCTTACAGGCTGCTGGCAGCCGGTCTTACAGTGTTAACGGTCTTCTTCCTCGGCTGCGGCTCTCCAACGCCGCAGGCTGAGGAAGAAATAGTAGAAGACAGCCTTGTTTGGTATCCCGGACGGACGTTTGACTACAAGCTTAAGTTCAATGACCTGCAACTCAAGCAACACAAGGTCGCTTCGGTGATCGGCCTGCCGCATCCGCCCAAAGACCGAGCCGAAGCCGCTTCGATGCGTAAGCGTCTGGTGGAGATCAAGACCAACGAGAACTATATCGTCGATAGCCTGACGCACTCGGTGCCGTACCTCATCCCTTCTGCCAAGCGGGAGCTGGACTCGATCGGTGCCGAGTGGTCGGATATCCTGGCGCGCAACGGACTACCGCATTACCGCTTTTATGTCACCTCGGTGCTGCGCACGGAAGAAGACATCAAGTACCTCCAGCGGAGCGGAAACATCAACTCCGTCACGCAGTCCTGTCACTGCTACGGCACGACTTTCGATCTCGCGTACATGCGTTATGATAAGGTAACGCGCACGCATATGTACATGCACGAGGACAATCTCAAACTGGTGCTGGGACAAGTGCTGCTCAACCACCAGCGAGCAGGAAAAATTTACGTCAAATATGAGTGGAAACAGAGTTGTTTCCACATTACGGTTCGGCAGTAGACTTGCTCGACTTTTCGCAGATTTCCATTAGGCTGCAATCGGTGCACGCTTGATTATCAGGACTGTCTTTGGGGCAGTCCTCTTTTTTGCGCTTTGCCTTGATACGCTCGTTGACCTCGATCAGCGCGAGTATCACGACCGCCATCCCTATGAATGCAATGAGTGCTTTCATAAATCTACAATCTACAATCTTCAATCTACAATGTCGACATCGTCAACCCTGTCTTCCTCAATGACGAGGTTGTCGATGATGAACTGCTGCCGCTCCGTCGTGTTTTTACCCATGTAATAGGCCAGCAACTCGTTCACCGCATCTTCCTTACGCAGCGTTACCTGATCCAGACGGATACCGGCACCGATGAAGCCCTTGAACTCGTCCGGCGAGATCTCTCCCAGACCTTTGAATCGCGTGATTTCCGGGTTCTTGATCTTGTTCAAAGCTTTCTGGCGCTCCTCTTCGGAGTAGCAGTAGATGATCTGGTTCTTGTCCTTCACACGGAAGAGCGGAGTCTGCAAGATATAGACGTGTCCTTTCTTCACCAGATCCGGGAAGAACTGCAGGAAGAAAGTGAGCATCAGCAGTCGAATATGCATGCCATCCACATCGGCATCGGTGGCGATGATGACCTTGTTGTACCGCAACTCATCCAGACCGTCCTCGATATTGAGCGCCGACTGCAGGCAGTTGAACTCTTCGTTCTCGTACACCACCGACTTACTCAGTCCGTAACAGTTGAGCGGTTTACCGCGCAGCGAGAACACGGCTTGCGTGCGGACGTCGCGACTCTTGGTGATCGAACCCGAGGCGGACAGACCCTCGGTGATGAAGATACAACTCTCCAGTCTCAGATCGTCGTCCGAGTCCTTCGAACTCTTGACGGGCTTGGTGTCGTTGAGGTGAATCTGGCAGTCACGCAGCTTCGGGTTATTGACGAGGTTCTTCTTCGCGCGCTCTTTGGCCGCTTTGGTTACACCCGCAATCGCCTTACGCTCTTTCTCGCTGTCCTGGATCTTCTGCAGCATGATCTCCACCGTCTGCGGGTTCTTGTGCAGGTAGTTATCCAGCTGCTGCTTCACGAAATCATTGACGAACTTATTGATACCCACACCGCCGGTAGGGCTCATGTCCTTCGAGCCGAGTTTTACCTTTGTCTGACTCTCGAACACCGGCTCCTCCACATTGATCGCGATCGCACCAACCACGCCGTTACGGATATCTGCCAGCTCCTGGTTCTTGTTGAAGAACTCTTTGATCGTACGACCGATCGCCTCTCGATACGCCGCCTGATGCGTACCGCCCTGGATTGTATGTTGTCCGTTCACGAACGAGAAATACTCATCGCCGTTCTGGTCTGTGTGCGTGAGCGCAATCTCGATATCTTCGCCCTTCAAATGAATAATCGGGTAGAGTGCCGGTACGGTCATATTTTCCGAAAGCAGGTCCAGAAGACCGTTCTTGCTCACGAACTTTTTGCCGTTATACACGAGCGTCAGCCCCGTATTCAGATACGCATAATTGCGCAGAAGTTCCTCAATATAATCATCGCGGAAATGGTAGTTCTCAAAAAGCCCCTTACTGTCGTCCGGCACAAACTCGATGATCGTACCGCGTTTCTCCGGACCGTTATAATCTTGTATGTCCGTGTCCTTGGTCAGCTTGCCCTGTGCGAACTCTGCCCGACGCATTTTGCCCTCACGGTAGGACTCGACGGCAAAGAAAGACGACAGCGCGTTCACCGCTTTCGTACCCACACCGTTCAGACCGACGGACTTATGGAAAGCCTTGCTGTCGTACTTACCGCCGGTATTGAGCACACTCACTACCTCCACCAGCTTACCCAAGGGAATACCACGACCGTAGTCACGCACGCGTACACGACCGTCCGCTACATCGACTTCGATCACCTTACCTTCGCCCATACGGAACTCATCGATCGAGTTGTCGATGCTCTCTTTGATGAGCACATAGATACCGTCGTCGGAGTGCGATCCGTCGCCGAGTTTACCGATGTACATTCCCGGACGACGCCGGATGTGCTCCATGTCGTCCAAGTGGATAATGTTCTCTTCGCCGTACTCTACAGGCGCTACATTTATTTCGTTTTCTTCTGCCATAATTCAATAACAAATGCTTTGGCGGCCTCGTACTCGTTCGGGATAACCCCGTCGAGGATCGCATCTTTGATTGCCGCCTTGAGTTCTCCTACCAGCGAGCAGGGTTCGAGATGGAACATCTCCATGATCTCGTCACCTTTCACCGGCGGCTGGAAATTACGGATACGATCGCGTTCTTCGAGTTCCACCATCTTCTGCCGAACCAACTGATAGTTTTGGTGGAAACGCGCTTTCTTCTCTTCGTTCCGACTCGTGATATCCGCGTCGCAGAGCAGCATCAGGTCCTCAATATCGTCCCCTGCCTCGAAGAGCAGACGCCGTACCGCACTGTCCGTCACCGTGTCCTCGATCAGGTTGATCGGCCGCATGTGCAGATCCACCATCTTCTTCACGTACTCCATCTTCTCGTTGAGCGGCAGTTTCATCTTCGCAAAGATACGCGGCACCATCTTCGCACCGATATAGTTGTGATTTCGAAACGTCCAACCGGCTTGCGGATCCCAGGCCTTACTCTTCGGCTTTCCGATATCGTGCAGCAGCGCCGCCCAGCGCAACCAGAGATTATCCGAGGTCTGTGCCACATTATCCAGCACCTTCAAAGTGTGGTAGAACACGTCCTTATGCCCGCGACCTTCCTTCACCTCGATACCCTTGAGCGCCGCCAGTTCCGGGAAAATGAGCGGCAGAAGTCCGGTCTTGTCCAGCAAGATAAACCCTTCCGAAGGCCGGCGACTGAGCATGATCTTGTTTAACTCCTCCGCGATACGCTCCTTCGTGATGATACCGATACGTTCTTTATTTCGCGCGATCGCATCAAAGGTCTCGCCGTCGAGGTTAAAACCTAATTGCGTCGCGAACCGTATCGCCCGCATCATACGTAGCGGGTCGTCGCTGAACGTAATATCCGGATCGAGCGGAGTCTTGATCAGACAGCGCTCCAGATCACCGATACCGTCAAACGGATCCAGCAACTCGCCGTAACGCTCTTTATTCAGACAGATAGCCAGCGCATTGATCGTGAAATCCCGCCGGTTCTGATCCTCTTCCAACGTGCCGTCCTCTACGATCGGATTGCGACTATCCCGCGTGTAACTCTCACGCCGCGCACCCACGAACTCCAACTCGACATCCCCCTTCTTCACCTGCGCCGTACCATAGGTCTTAAACACACTCAAATGCGCTTTCTTACCCAGCGCCTTCGCTACTTCCTCTGCTAAAGCAATGCCCGAACCGACCACGACGACGTCGATATCGTCGGAGGGGCGATGCAGGAACAAGTCCCTTACCCAACCGCCGATCACGTAGCACTCCAGCCCCATCCGGTCGGCGGTCTCGCCCACCAATCGCAATACGGGATTTTCTATTTTCGGATCGCTTACAAGCATATTTTGCAAAATCGACTGCAAAATTACAAAAAAAAAATGAAAATCGCAAGAAAAATTTGCGTATTCCGAAAATTTGTCGTACCTTTGCACGCTTTTTCGTGAAAAAAGCACGTCATTATTATTAACCCGGGCATGAATTCGCGTAATTCGAAGCCCATAAAACAACAATCTAAATGGCAACAAAGATTCGTTTGGCTCGTCATGGTCACAAAGACTACGCTTTCTACCACATCGTAGTAGCAGACAGCCGCTCGCCGCGTGACGGCAAAATTATCGAACGTATCGGTTCGTTCAACCCCAACACCAACCCCGCTGCTGTGATCCTCAATTTCGATCGCGCGCTCTACTGGGTAGGCGTAGGTGCACAACCGACTGACACCGTACGTACCATCCTCTCCAACGAGGGCGTGCTCCTCATGAAGCACCTCAATGGTGGTGTCGCTAAAGGCGCATTTAGCCAAGAAGAAGCGCAGAAGCGCTTCGATGCTTGGAAAGCAGAGAAAGATGCTAAGAATGGTAAAGTAAGCGCTGCTGAAGCAGACAAAAAGCGTGCTGCTGCGAAGGCTCTCCTCGCACAAGAGGTGGAGACCAACAAGGCAAAAGCCGCTAAGATCGCTGAGAAGCGTGCCGCTGCTGCCGCTGAGTTGGCTGCTGCCGCGCAAGAGGCTGCTAAAGAAGCTGCTGCTGCAGAGGCAGAGGCTAAGGGCGAAGAGGCTCCCGCAGAGGAACCTGCTGCTGAGGCTGAAGCATAAACCACTTCTTTTTAAGCAACAAAGCCCCGAAACATCCGTTAGGGGCTTTCTGCTTTTTTTAACACCTATTTTTTTTATTCCATATGCTCAACGTCACTTTTCTTGTACCTCCCGTCATCGTTGGCGAACATCCGGCTGAACGGAGCTCAGGATGTACACGCGTCGTCTATCCGACCCCCAATATCTACGAACTGCAAGTAGCTGCTTGCGTGGAGCAGAAACATCAGGTCGCCTATCTTGATTGCGTCAACCATGCCATCTCAGTCGAGGCCCTGCTCAAACGTGTCGCGGAGCAACCCGCCGATATCTACTGCATGTGGACCGTCAACCTGTCCGTGCAGAACGATATCGAGATGACGCGGCGTATCCATCAGACCGCCCCGGACGCATGGGTCATCCTCTTGGGACCCGGTGCCAGCTATTTCTACAAGGACTGCCATGTCGATGAGCGCACGATCGTCGTGCACGGCGAACCCGAGATCACCCTCATGGAACTGCTCGGACTGCTTGATAAACAAGCACCCTGGCAGGACATCGACGGTATCTCCTATATCGCCGACGGACAGCATCATCGCAACGCGATGCGGCCGCTGATGAAAGACCTCGACGGACTCCCCTTCCCGGCGCGCCATCTGGTCAGTGACATCACTTACCGTAACCCCAAACTCAAATGCACGCCTTACACCACGATGGTCACTTCCCGTAACTGTCCCTTCCGGTGTATCTACTGCGTGCCCAGTTCGCTCACTTTCGCGCGCGAGATAGAATATAAGGAATTTAACCACCGCAAACCGCCTATCTCTTTCCGTTCTACCGACAAAGTGGCGGAAGAGATACGTCATTTGGCATCCGAAGGCATCAAAGCCATCGGCTTCATGGATGATAACTTCATCTGGAACGAGCAACGCACGGCGGCCATCTGCGACGTGCTGCGCGAGACCGGTATCGTCTGGGGCTGTCAGGCACGCGTCGATGCCATCACCGAACCGATCGCACAGATGCTTGGTTCCTCCGGTTGTCAGTACGTGGACCTGGGCATAGAGTCCTTCAACGACGAGATACTGGCCTACATCCATAAAGGCATCACCTCCGAACAGATCTATACCGCCATCCGGCTACTCCAGCAATACAAGGTGCCTGTCAAACTCAATATCCTCATCGGTACCAGTCCGCTCGAGACCAAACAGACCATCCGCGATACCATCCGCAAAGCCAAGGCACTGCATGTCGATCAACTCATGATCAACATCGTCTCGCCTTTCCCCGGTACGCAGTTCTATAAGATGGCGCTGGACAACGGCTGGATCAAGGACGGTGTCTATACCCCGACCGACGTGCAACGCGAGTCCATACTCAACTACCCGCAGCTGTCCAACAAAGAGATGGAGAAGCTCCTCTTTGAGTCCAACATCAGCTATTTCCTCTCGCCGCGGTTCGTATGGAAACAGATGCGTAAGTTCCGTTCGTTCTCGGATTTTACCCACGCACTCAAGTCCCTGAAAATCAAACTGTTTGGATGAGTTCCGTCAAGATATCCTATATCATCATCACTTGGAACGGGCTTGCTTACCTGCAACGCTTGCTCGCCTCCATGGCCCGCCAGCTGCAACGCCCCGACGTAGAGGTCGTGCTCTGCGATAACGGCTCGACGGACGGCACGGCGGAGTTCATCCGTACGTCCTATCCCGCAATCCGCTATATTCCCCTGCCCGAGAACAAGGGCGTGGCGTATGCCCGCAACCGCGCGCTGGAGCAAGCGAAAGGGCAGTACTTCTTTATCGTCGATAATGATCTGGAACTGACCGATGAGGCCGTCGAGACCCTGGAACAATACATGGACGCCCATCCCCAAACGGGACTGGTGGCACCCTCGCTCGTCTTCCCCGACCGGACCCTGCAGGGTAGCGCCAAGACCTATCCGGGACTCCTACGCAAACTACGCAATGTCCTCTTCCCGCATCGCCGCACGATGGACTACGCCGCGCAGCTGCAAGCCGCTACTCCTTTCGAACCCGAGTACGTCATCGGTGCCTGCCAACTTGTGCGCGCCGAAGCGCTCCAAGCAGTCGGACTGCTGGATGAGCATATTTTCTATGGTCCTGAAGATGCGGATTTCTGCATCCGTCTGCATAAAAACGGATGGCAGGTTGTCTGCTTACCTACCGTGCACGTCATGCACCATTGTCAGCGCATGACCACCCATCGGCCTTTATCGCCTATCGGACGGGCACATATCAAGGCTTTGCTGTATTTCTACCGCAAGCACCGCCGTCTATAAGATCGTATATTCTTTCCCGTTGCGGCGGATATACAGAATACCGTCGCGCAGAATCTTCTCTACCTGAGGCATCTCCTCTCGTACCTGCTCGAACGATTCCGTCGGTTCGGGTTCCGGTTCCGGCATAGTCGCCGTCGGCTCGACGATATAGATCGAGTCCGCGGTGATCGTCATCTGACATTTCCACCGGCCGATGTTCTTGCAGTACAGCGGAGCGGCTTTGCTCTCCCCTACACGCACTGCCACCTCTACCTCATACGTGCCTTCCGGATAATCCTCGCGGTTGGTAAAGTAGGGGGCAAAAGACATCCGTTGGCGATAAACTCCGGCTCTTAAGGGGGTGTGGTCTTTACTCGTACGCGCCTTATACTGGGCACCGTCCTTGTAGATGAATATACCCAAACCACCCGTCCATTCGGTGAAACCGCCGTTATAGAACGTGTCCACTACGAAGCGCACCGCCGAGTCGCGGTGATAAACCGGCAGCTGGGGATGGATATTTTCGCAGGAGAAAGAGGAGTAATAATCGCCGTTGGCGTTCGGACGGATGCGCGTGTACAGCCGGATATCCTGCGTGTACGCTTTATTGGTCGCCGATCCGCCTGTGCCCTGCTGCTGCGGCGCAAAAGCTGAGAGACGGTAGTAACCGTCGCTCTTGCCGCCCCAACCCCAGTTGATATGCAGCAGACCGTTCGCGTCCATACCGTCGCACACAAACGCATGACCGCCACCTTCTTCCGTCTTTGCACTCACATAGATCGGCCGACCGTTTTGCAGGTTAGACGCAATCTCCGGCATGATCAGCGAATCCGGTTGGTAGTTTTTGCGATACGTCCGGATACGCTTGTCGTACCCGAAGTGATCGATCAGATTCATCACCATGTGGTGCGAGTTGCCGCCGGTCGAACGACCGTAATTGAGCTCGTCTGATACACCGCAGTGGTACACCAGGGTCGCCACGGCATTCTTCTGTACGTCCGTGGCGGTGCTGTCGTACTGGTCAAGCATGCTACTCCAGGCATAGGTCGTGTTCGCAAAATCCGCACTCAACTCGATCGAGTCGCCGTTCTCGTTCGCCCACATATAACTGTGACTCCCTATCCCTTGGGTAGGGTAGTTATGCTTCTTCATGATCTGCGCCGCCGCAAGCGCTACGCATCCGGTCGCACTGTGTTTGTTTTGCCACATCGGACACAGGTCGTTATACGGACTCTTCTGACTCCATTGAGTCGTGCAGAGCGGTGCTACCGGCGTGTAGGTCGGTGCCTCTTCCGCAGCCGAGGCATCGGTGCGGATACCCTGCAACTCGTCCGAAAGCATCTCGAGCCATGCCTGCGCATTGGCCGGGATATCGTTTGCGTCCCAATGCCCTTGGTCGGTATAGCCGAGCACCGTGTACGCACGATCGTCGGCCGAGATGAGCATATAACCGCCTTCGTTCGGACGGTCAAACACATACATCACCGGCTCTCCGTGTACCTTCATCGTATGTACGTGACGCATGCCCGGCGCGACCATGCGAGCCTGTTGAAGACTGCGGGGCGAAGCCCATAACACTGCGCTCATCAGCGCACCCATTGTGAGTAAAAATAGTTTTTTCATATGGTTACTAATCGATAAGTCAAATAAGCTCCGTACACGAGCAACAGCAATGCACCTGCCCAGCGCTGGATCTTGCGTTCGTGGTTCGTCTTCACCGCCAGCCAGACGGTGATACTGCCCAAAGCCGCCATCAACGCGTCCAACTCGATCCCGTCGTACGCCGGCAACGGACGCACCATCGCACTCGTCGCCAGCACAAAGAACACATTGAAGATATTGCTGCCGAACACATTACC
>Ga0247610_10008612_pt1 | contig 10362 bp, 11 predicted proteins | sample 174DNAGHGhighgp2_FD_193483 | JGI IMG/M metagenome (GOLD analysis project Ga0247610, IMG submission 193483) | Sheep rumen microbial communities from Palmerston North, Manawatu-Wanganui, New Zealand - 1742 DNA GHGhigh gp2 | ecosystem: Host-associated > Mammals > Digestive system > Stomach > Rumen... | reverse complement strand
TTATCAGTATTTACAATTTTATATTTAATAGATAGCTTATTATCAATTAACTCATAAATAATTTCAAAATGGAAATTATATGGATAAACCTCCAATGTTTCACTTGTAGAATCTAAATATAGAATCACCTTTGTATCAGTTCTTTCCCATACCTTAAGTCTAGAATATCTTACAATTCCATGATTCTTTAAAGAATATTCCTTACCATCAACCTTATATTTTCCATCCTTAAGTCTCGCAACAAATGGGAATATTACAACATCCTGTCCTTGCCAGCTTCTTGAATCCTTTTGATATAATAATTCATTATTCTTTTTCTTATCATAGATAGATGTTAAAGAGCCTCCATCTAATGTTATATTAATTTTTAAATATTCATTTTCTAAAAAAACCATACTACCACCAAACCTAATATCTTCTATAATTATAACAACTATTAGACAAAAATAAAAGTCCCGAAGGACTCCTATTTCTTATATGCTTTAGATATATATGATATAAATTGAGAAGCTGTTCTTCCTGATAATGTACCATTTGACATTTGAAATTTATTAGCCTCTAATAATAAAGTTTTTTCATCCAAATCAATATCATTTCTATTTGCAAGCTCTATAACCATATTTCTAAATTCAGTTGGAGATAATGATGAATAATAAATTTGAAGACCAAATCTATAGCATAATGATAGCTTTTCAGCTTGAGTTTCATTTCTATGTAAATCATCGAAGATAGTTCCATTATCAGCTGTAGTTTCCTTAATTAAATGCTTTCTATTTGAAGTTGCATAAATTACTACATTTGATGGCTTTGGTTCAATTCCACCTTCAATAATACTCTTTAAATATTTATATCCAATTTCATTTTCCTCAAATGATAAATCATCCATATAAATGACATAATAATATGGTCTAGATTTTAAGGTATTAATTATTTTAGCAATCTCCTGCATTTGATATTTATATACCTCAATAATTCTTAATCCCTTATCAAAATATTCATTTATTAAAGCTTTTATTGATGTAGATTTACCAGTACCAGCATCACCATATAATAAGACATTATTATAAGGCTTATCATTTATAAATGCCTCTGTATTAGCCTTTAATAAATTCTTTTGATAATCATAACCAATTAAATCATCAAAGTTAACCTCTAAAACATGCTTAATAGGCTCTAAATTACCATCATTTACTCTAAATGCCTTATAGATAGCCATTTCTCCTAAGCCCTTTTCCTTATAGAAGCTTAATATAGCATTCTTAAATGATTTAAATGAATTATCTATATTAGAATATAATTCATCAATTAAATCTCTTACATAATGGCTTCCTGTATTTTTTAAGAAATTATAATTATTAACCTTATTTAAGAATTCAGCATTTAGATTATATAAATTATAAAATTCTTCTAAATCCTTAATAGCAAATTCAGATTCACCTACTACCTCTTGATTCTTCTCAATAGCTCTAGTATATGGATTATCATTATTAACTAATGTATATAAAATATATTTCTTCCAAAGATTTCCTGTTAGCTTCCATTTTGTCGAAAAGGTAACTAATTTAGATAAAGCTAAATCAATATCCTTATCATCATTAGTATATTTTGCCTTTAATACAGCATCTAAAATATCCTTTTCCTTTATGTTATTGAATAAATAAAACATAAAATCACCTTCTTATAGTTTATATTATAGAAAAAGTTATAAAAAAATGATACAATTATTTTATAATTGAGGTTTTAAATATGAAAATAGAAATTATATTAGGAATAATCGCATTTATCATAAATGCTGTTATTACGTATTTTACAGGAATATATACTGTTTGGTATTGGGATTTAATAATGGTTTTATTATTACCAATCACATTTATTTTATTATTACCATTATACATATTCTTTATGTTTGTATGTAATTTATTTATGCGTGGTAAAAAGGAAGTTAATAAGCCTAAGAAATTCGCATCATTTATTACTAAGGAAACATATAAGCTAGTATTAGATATTTTTAGAATTAAGGTTCATCATACTGGACTTGATTTAGTTCCACAAAATGAGAAATTCTTAATTATATCAAATCATAGAAGCAATTGGGATCCATTCCCTATTGGATACTTCTTCCCTGGTAATATCGCCGATGTAACAAAGCCAGAAAATTTAACAATGCCTGTTTATGGTAATTTCATTAAAAACTGTGCCTTCGTTCCAATGCCTAGAGAGGATGATTTCGCAGCTGTAAAATCAATAGTTAGAGCTTCTAAAATCATTAAGGAACAAAATTCATCAATGGTAATTTTCCCAGAGGGAACTAGAAATAAAACAGATGATATATTATTAAATTTCCATGCTGGTTCATTTAAAATAGCTCAAAGAGCTAAATGTCCTATCGTAGTTGTAGCATTAACTAATACTGATACTATTTCTATGAATTTAAAAAGAAATGATATTTATATGGATGTAGTTAAGGTATATACACCTGAAGAGGTTGTAGCTATGAATACCGTAGATTTAGCTAATGAAACATCTGAATTAATTAAGAAACAATATCTATTAAGAAAAGAAGGGAAATAATGTATTATTTACTGTATAATTTAGAAGCTAATAATTCTTCTTCTAAGGATAATTTAATAAAATTATACAGTGAAAAATTTGAGGGTATTACGCCTATTATTTTTAATGGATTAGATTTTGAAAAATTCTCAAAATCAATAAACAAGGAAGATACAATTATTCTATCTGGTGGAGATGGAACAATTAATCATTTTGTTAATTTATATAAAAAATATCCTTTTGAAACAAATATATTATATTCCGCTGATGGAACTGGAAATGATTTTTTAAGAGATATCGAAAAGGATAATTTAGTAAGAATTAATGAATATATTAATGATTTACCAAAGGTAATAATTAATAATGAAGAAAAATATTTTGTTAATAATTCAAGCTTTGGTCTTGATGGGACTGTTTGTGAAATAGCAGATATATTAAAGAAAAAGGGCAAAAAGATTAATTATACAAATATTGCCGCTAAGCTTCTTCTTTTTAAATATAAGCCAACTAACGCTAAGGTTATAGTTGATGGTAAGGAATACAATTATAAAAACGTATGGCTAGCATCAAGCATGAATGGTAGATATGTTGGTGGTGGAATGATGCTTGCCCCAACACAGGATAGATTAGGTAATGAGCTATCATGTGTAGTCATTCATGGTAAAAACAGATTAAAAATAGCAATTGCATTTAAAACTATTTTTACTGGAGAGCATATTAAAAAATACCCTAAATATGTAGATATAATTAAGGGTAAAAATATATATGTAGAATTTGATAGACCAAATTCAATTCAGGTTGATGGTGAGATTACCTTAAACGTCACCTCTTACACTGCCCAAAGGGGTGATTAAATGAATAAGGAACGATACACAAGAGCTTTTAATAGATTCTTATCTGATAATCCAGATATTGATATCGATGAGGCTGAAAAGGAATTTAATGAATTATATCATAGTGGATTATATAAAATCGATGATGAATTTGATAAAGCAGAGGTTTTATATGAGGAAGCCGCTGATGCTTATGAATTAGATGATTCTATTAATCTATTACATGAGGCTATTGCCACATGTCCTTATCACTATGATTCTAAAATCCTTTTAGCTCTTCTTGAGGAAAATAATCCTTTAGATAGAATCAAAAGATTAGAGGATATTAGAGAAGAATTTAAAAAATGGTTATTAACTAGAAACATAGATTTAGATAAGCCAGAGTTTTCCATTTGGTTAAATTTAGAATCTAGACCATATATTAGATTATTATCTGCTATAACAGATGAATGTATATCATGTGCTAAATATAATGAAGCTAGAAAATTCTCTGAGATGCAATATCGTCTTGATAAAGAAAATATTGTAGATTCATTATATGATTATGCATTTTGCGTTGCCTTAACAGGTAAATATGAATATGCATTAAGTCTAATAAAGGATTATGTCTCTTCTTCTAGATATTTATATTTAATGTATTATATTAACATTGCCTTAAATAACAATACGGAAGCCTTCGAAATATATAAAACATTATTTAGATTAAATCCATATTATTGTTCATTCTTATCAGGATTTTTTGATGTTAATGAGGATGAAATAAGTGAAATATTAAATCAAGATATTTTACCTCCTGATTCATTTGAGGAATCAGTTTATTATATTACTAAATGTCTTCCACTTACTGAAACAATGTATAACAAAATGGATGTATATTTAGATAAGTATTATAATAGGCAAATTAATATATTAATTACTATGCCAGATGATGAGGTTATTATTCTTGCAAGAGTAACTAATTCAGAATCAGGATTAACTTTAAAGGAATTAGAAAATCTATTTAAATTAGATAATAATGAAATAGATCATGATAAGTTATTAAGAAAGATTAATAAATTAATTAAGAGAAAATATTTAGAAAAAAGAAATAAAAAATATTATATTACAAGGCTAACATATTTCATTATGAAGGCCGCAACTACTACTAAATAGTAGAAAAATAGGAGAAAGAATCTCCTATTTTTCATTTATAAATACTATTCTATTATCCTTAAAATAATTCTTTATTCTCTTACTATTTGATAAATAAGATAAATAGCTTCTAACAGTAGATAGAATTAATAAATATTTATTATATGTAATTCTTAATCCATAATGATCAAAGATATGGCTACAGCATTCAGTACAATTATGCTCCTCATGAAGATAATCTAAAATTACATCCATAATTTCAAACATAGTTCTTCTGTTAAACTCTACTACAGGCTTAATATTTAATGTTGCTTGACTATGAGATGGTACTACCATCTTACCCTGTAATGATTCAACAAAATCTAATGATTTTAAATATCCAGCAACATCATATATTAATAATATATGTGCTCTTTCAACTAAATCAATTGAGCCTAATGTATCGGCAACGAAATATACATCATCACTTGTTTTAATTCCAATCATACCCCAGTGATGTCCTGGTAAATGGAACCATTCTAATCCCTCTGGTATTTGGTCTAATGCATAAATTTCATCATTCATATCTACATGCATCAACTTAGAATCATATTCATCAAGTGGATAGCCACCATAAAGGAATCCAATATCTAGCTTAGGATCTCTAAAGAATCCTCTTTCTACCTTTGATGCTATCATCTTACAGTTAGTCTTATGGTAAATGAATTCCCATCCACCTGAATGATCAGCATGACAATGACTAAATATCAAATGAGTTATTTTCATATTATGTTTTGTTAATGTTTCATATATTTTAGGTCCATCTTCTGCAGTTCCACAATCAAATAGTGCAACCTCATTTTTATCATTTATTACATAGACTCCACAATTTGTAGGACCATCTATATAATATGTATTACCTTTTATATGATGTAATTCATAATTATAATTCATACTAATTACTTCTTTCTAAATTGATTTATTTCTTCTACATATTGATAATCATTTTCCTTTAGAAGATTTACCATTTCCTCTCCATCCTCTAAATCATCAATAAGTGCATCTAAATTATTATAATAATCTCTTAATTTTAAATTAATTATACTTAATACAATATTTGGATCCTTAACCATTTTAATCATTTCCTTTTTTTAGCAATAGTATTTTATCATAAAAAAAATATAAATCAATTTTAATTTGGCATCTCTATCAGGAGTCAAACCTGAATTTCAGGCTCCGGAGGCCTGCGTTCTATTCATTAAACTATAGAGATAGGAAAAAGGGGTTATCCCCCTTTAATTATACTTTGAATTTACTCTAATTGCATTTAATATTGCAATAATTGCAACACCTACATCGCCAAATACGGCAAGCCACATATTTGTAATACCAAATGCTGATAGGATTAAGATAGTAAATTTAACTAATAAGGCAAAGATTATATTTTCAAATACAATTCTCATTGTCTTTCTAGCAATCTTTTTACCAATTAATAATCCATTTAAATTATCATCCATTATAACAATATCAGAAGCTTCAATAGCAGCGTCACTTCCGACACCACCCATTGCTATACCAATATCTGATCTCATTAATACTGGTGCGTCATTTATACCATCGCCAACGAAGCATAATAATTCATTCTTATCCTTATTATTTAATAGCTTTTCTACCTCATTAACCTTATTATTAGGAAGTAAATTAGCTCTATATTCACTAATACCTATCTCAGAAGCTATATTTTTGGCTATAGATTCATTATCTCCTGTAAGCATGATAGTTTTATTACCCATCTTATTTAAAGATGAAATAACATCCTTTACTTCTTCTTTAATCTCATCTTGAATAAGAATATATCCTAGATATTCTAAATCTTTAGCTACATAGATAATTGTTCCGAAATCATTAGACTTTTCATATTTAATATGATATTCGTCCATAAGCTTATCATTACCACAATAAATATCATTTTCTCCTTTAGCAACTATTCCCATACCTGCTAAATTAGTTAATGCATAATTAGTATCTATTTCATTCTTATATTCATTCTTAATTGATATAGCTATTGGATGATTTGAATTATTCTCTGCGATAGCGGCTAATCTTAATATTTCATCCTTCTTGTTTTCAGGATAAATCTTAGTAATTTTAAAATTACCCTTAGTTAATGTTCCTGTCTTATCAAAAACAAATATTTTAGATTTATTAAATGCTTCTAGGTAGTTTGATCCTTTTACTAAAAGACCATGTCTTGATGATGCTCCAATTCCTGCAAAAAATGATAAAGGAATTGATATTACTAAAGCACATGGGCAAGATACTACTAGGAAGCATAAACTTCTATAAATCCATGTTGACCATTCTCCTGTAATAAATGATGGAATTAAGCATAATAGTAATGCCATTATTACTACAGTAGGTGTATAAATTCTTGCAAATTTAGTAATAAAATTTTCTGCCTTAGATTTATTTGATGATGCATTTTCAACTAACTCTAATATCTTAGAAACTGTAGATTCATAAAAGCTTGTTGTTACCTCAACATAAATATCTGAAGATAAATTTAATGTACCAGATATTACCTCATCTCCTACCTTAACATCCCTTGGTAATGATTCACCAGTTAATGCCTTAGTATCAAGTGATGTACATCCCTTAGTTACAATACCATCTAGTGGAATCTTTTCACCTGGCTTAACTAGAATAATATCTCCTTCACTTACCTCTTCAGGTGATACTTCAATAATATTATCTTCCTTTACTAAATTAGCCTTATCAGGTCTAATATCCATTAGACTTGATATTGATTTTCTTGATTTTGATACAGCATATGACTGAAACCATTCACCAACCTGATAGAATAATAATACAGCACAGCCCTCATCAAAGCCTTCTAATTCTTTACCACTAACACCACAATAGATTCCTAATGAGAAAGCACCTATAGTTGCCACAGCCATCAAGAAGTTCTCATCTAATAATTGGCCATGAATTATACCTAAAATTGCTTTTTTAAGTACATCATATCCGATTAATAGGTAGATGAAAAAATATAAGAAAAATGGCAAAAACCAAGAATATTTACTATTGATTAAAGTATTTAAATAAACAATCTTATCTACTGTAAATACAATGATAAATAAAACTAAAGCTATTATTATTCTAATTAATAATTTCTTTTGTTTTCTTGTCATAAAACCACGACCTTACATCTTCACTTCAAAATCAGGCTCTACCTTTTTACCAGTCTTAATTGCTAGTTTTAATAATTCATCAAATTTCTCATCTTCTGCCTCAAATAGCATCTTTTGAGTCATGAAATTAATATTAACTTCCTTTACTCCTTCAATTTTAGAAATTGCCTTTTCTACCTTAGCAGCACAATTTGCACAATCAACCTCAATTTTAAATACCTTTTTCATAATCCTTCTCCTCCTACTCATTTATATGTGATAAACCACATTCAATTATCTTAGATACATGATCATCATCTAATGAATAGATGACATCCTTACCGCTCTTTGTTGCTTTAACAAGCTTACTATTTCTTAATACTCTTAATTGATGTGATACAGCTGATATAGAAATACCTAATACATTAGATATATCAGAAACACATAATTCACCAACTTCAAGAGCACATAGAATACCCATTCTAGTAGAATCACCAAATACCTTAAATAATTCTGCTAAATCATAAATCGTTTCAGTAGTGGGCATTTTATCTTTTACTTCTTCCATTTTCTCCATGTTATCATCCTTTCACATTTGAGCAAATGTTCAACTGTTCAATTATTATTATAATCAAAAAAAATCTAACGTCAATAGCAAATTACATAATTTTATTATTGACATTAGAGTTAAAATAAAGTAAAATTAAACGCGTCTATGGTCCCTTGGTGGAACGGCTAACACGTCTCCCTCTCAAGGAGAAGATTACGGGTTCGAAACCCGTAGGGACTACCAAATAAAAAATCAAAAGCTTTGACAAATATGTCAAAGCTTTTTTTAATGTTATTTAAATTGTTTTAGCAACTAATGTTAAGCCAAGAGGTTTCATAATTTTGATTAATGTCTCAACTTTAGGTTTAACAGCACATGATTCGATTCTTGCAACTGATGAATGAGGAAGACCGCATATATTGGCTAATTCTCTCTGAGAAATACCCATTTCATTTCTTCTTTCAATGATTGCACTAATAATATGAGCCAATATTTCCATTTCTTCAATATCATCTTTTATATCATTATTAATCTTCTTTATATCTTTTTTAAAGTCTTCCCATGTCCTCATTATTATTTACCTCCATATCTTGATTAATAATCATTGCTTTAATTTATTACCACTTTGTTTTACATGGCATTTATTCAAGTTAATGATAGCATCAATGCGTTCAAACGTCAAATAAAACGCTTATTGTATATAATTTTAAATCTATAATAATCAAATAAAATGTTAGCTAATTATTTTGGGTCACAAGTTGTGACCTAATTATGCTTTTATATTAGCTTTATTATTCGAGCAGTCTGCTCGAATATTCTATTAGTTAAATTCCTCTCACATGTTGTGAGCTAATTAATTTTATTAGTATTGCCATTTGGTCAACAGCTTGTTGACTAATTTATTTGTCAACAATTTTGCAGTAAGTTGCTGCAAAAATCCATTGTTTTCAATTATGTCGCAACTTGCGACATAATTAATTATATTAGTATTTTGTCACCAACTTGGTGACTAATTCATACTTTTCTATTCATATCAAACTTGATGGCTAATTATTTCTATTTATTTTTTTCATTTAATCTCTTTTCTAGATATTCAGGTAATTCTTCTATTATCTTATATTTAGATATACCTAGTTTTAATGAACTTTTATTTAATGATGTCTTTGCTACATAATTGTCTGCATCCTTACATAGTAATAAGCCTATAGTGTCATTGTCACCTTCAGTTCTTTCTAAATCATCTATGGCATTTACATAAAATATTAATTGTCCTAAATCTGCAGGATTAAATTCACCAATCTTAATCTCTATTACTACATATGCATGTATTTTTGTATGATACATCAATAAATCTATATAAAATTCCTTTCCTGTTGGTGTTACTAATTTATACTCTTTTCCAACTAAAGAAAATCCAGGTCCTAATTCATTTAATAATTTAATGATATTATCTATCATTTGATTCTTTAAATCCTTTTCAGTCTTTAAATTATTCTTATCTATGAAATCTAATACAATTGTATCCTTAAACATTTCTTTTAATGTATCATCTGATTTTACTACTTCGGTTGTATCAGGTTCTATTAATGATCTTTCATAAGCCTTCATTTCTATTTGGTTTAATACCATCGCTCTTGACCAGCCATATTTATGTGTGGCATTTATATACCATAACATTTCTTTATGAGATTTAGATTTACTCATAATCTCAATAATTGTTCTCCAAGGAATTTGTGCACCAGGTTGGTGCATAATTTCATCTTCATTAAAATTTTCAGCAAACTGACTCATATAATGTAAATTTCTAGTAGAATAACTATTCCCATATTCTTTTAAATCATTAGCTAGGTTCTGTATATATTTTGAGCCCCATGTCTTCCTCTGATTGATAATAGTACCTATCTCATAATAGGTCATTATCATTTGACTATTAACATAAACCATTGCTTTATTTTGATTTTGTCTAATAGTCTCCTTAATTTTGTTTAAATCATTAAAATAATCTTTTTCTAGTATTTCTTTATTCATGTCTCTTCCTCCATATATAGTAATAAGAGGCAGGATGTATTAAAAAATTGAAAAAATATTTTAAAAATATAAAAAAGCTTGCTTCATGATGAGTAATCAATCACAAAACAAGCTTATT
>Ga0247610_10008611_pt1 | contig 10364 bp, 9 predicted proteins | sample 174DNAGHGhighgp2_FD_193483 | JGI IMG/M metagenome (GOLD analysis project Ga0247610, IMG submission 193483) | Sheep rumen microbial communities from Palmerston North, Manawatu-Wanganui, New Zealand - 1742 DNA GHGhigh gp2 | ecosystem: Host-associated > Mammals > Digestive system > Stomach > Rumen ... | reverse complement strand
TTAATCCCATTTATTAATGAATTTATTGGTGAGGTTAAAGATTATATCGAACTAAAAGAAATTGAGGGATTGTTGTGAAAATAAAAATATTGACTCTATTTCCTTTAATGTTTAAGGGGTTTATAGAAGAATCCATTATAAAAAGAGCCATTGAAAAGGGTGTAGTTGAAATTGAGGTTGTAGATATTAGAGACTATTCCTTAAATAAGCATAGACATGTAGATGATACTCCATGTGGTGGAGGAGCTGGAATGGTATTACAAGTAGATGTATGCCACCGTGCGATTATGGCAAATAAGTCTATAAATAGTCATGTTGTGATGATGACACCACAAGGAATTCCTTATACACAAGAGGTAGCTAATCGATTATCTAAAGAATCAGAATTAGTTTTATTATGTGGTCATTATGAGGGCTTCGATGAAAGAATTAGAAGCTATGTTGATGAAGAAATATCTATTGGAGATTATGTCTTAACAGGTGGTGAGATTCCATCAATGGTGGTTGCAGATTCAGTTATTCGATTATTAGATCATGCGATTAAAGAAGAATCCCATCTAGATGATTCATTTTCTACTGGATTATTGGAATATCCACAATACACAAGACCTGTAGAATATGATAATCAAAGAGTACCTGAGGTTTTATTAAATGGAAATCATAAGGAAATTGCAAGATTTAGAAAAAAGGAAGCTTTAAGAAGAACCTATTTAAAAAGACCAGATTTGTTAAATGATTATAGCTTTACAGATGAAGATAAAAAACTGTTAGAAGAAATCATTAAGGAGGAAAATAAATGAGAACTGCAGGAGTATTATTACATATTTCATCACTTCCAAGTGATTATAGCATTGGTTCTTTAGGACGTAGTGCTTATGAATTTATTGACTTTTTAGAAAAAAGCGGTCAGCATATTTGGCAAATTATGCCAATTTGTCCAACGTCTTATGGAGATTCTCCATATCAGGGTGTATCCGCATTTGCCTTCAACCCTTATTTTATTGACTTAGATTTATTATGTGAAAAGGGTTTGTTGCTTGAATCTGAATTACCAGAAAGAAGAAGATGTGAGAAAGCTGATTATGGTGATTTATTCAACAATCGCTTTAAGATTTTAAATAAGGCATATCAAAGAATCGATTTAGTAAAAACAGCATTTAACAAATTTAAGAAGGAACAAGCCTTCTGGCTAAAGGATTATGCAATGTATATGGTATTAAAGGAAGACCATAATTATGCATCCTGGGATACCTGGGAGGATGGTTATAAATATCGTAATCCTGATGTGTTAGCTAAATTTGAAAAGGATAATAAAAATCGTATTCAGGAATGGGAATTCTATCAATTCTTATTCTACGATCAGTGGATGAAGCTTAAGAAGTATGCAGAAAAGCATGGTGTACAAATTATGGGTGACATGCCAATTTATTGTGCATATGATTCTGTAGATGTTTGGTCAAACCCAGGGGATTTCCAACTAGATGGCAATTTAAAGCCATACGCAGTAGCTGGTTGTCCACCTGATGCATTCTCAGCCGATGGACAATTATGGGGTAACCCATTATATAACTGGGGCAAGATGAAAGAGAATGGTTATACTTGGTGGGTTGAAAGAGTTAAGGCCGCACTAAAGGTATTCCATATTTTAAGAATTGACCACTTTAGAGGATTTGCTGGATATTTCTCTATTCCATATGGTGCACCTAATGCGAAGGGTGGACATTGGGAGGAAGGTCCTCGTTATTCATTATTTGAAAAGATTAAAGCTGAATGCCCTAACGCAAATATCGTTGCTGAAAACTTGGGTCTTTTAACTCCAGATGTAGAAGAACTATTAAGACAATGTGGCTTCCCAGGAATGAATATTTTCCAATTTGAGTGGGGTGATTGGAACTATAGAGTACCTATTTATCAAGGATATCCTACAAATAATGTATTCTATTCAGGTACTCATGATAATCAAATGATTACATCCTTCTATGAATCATTAGATGAATGGCATAAACAAAAGATTAATCAATTAACAGGTATCGTTTGGGGTGATAGACCTAACCTTAAGATTATTGAATGGTGTATGAAAACTCCTTGTGATATGTGTATTATTCCACTTCAGGATTACCTAGGATTAACTGATGAACAAGGTAGAATGAATATTCCATCTAAGGCATCAGGTAACTGGCAATATATGGCTAAGAAGGAGGATTTTTCCGATTGGCTATCTAGCTATATGCTAAGAATTACTAAAGAATCAGGTAGATAATTATGTATAACTATATGATCAGTACGGATGATACTAGTGCTGCAAATTTAAAAATTGAAGAAATAAAAAAAAGCCTAGAGTCCGAATATGATGATATAGGCTATGATTTAGAGGATGATTCATTATATTCACTTATTGATGAATTAGTAACCGTTTCTTTATTTGACAGTCCAAAGTTTATTACTGTTAAAAACGCTCATTTGTTATCAGGAGCCTCCGAAAAGGCGGCTCTTGAGCTTTTTAGCGCGATGAATGATAGAGATAGTCAAAATGTCATTATCTTCTTATTCACAGAAGAAATTGATATGAAAAACGCAAATATCCAAAAGCTAAAGAAGTATACAACTTATTTTGATATGCGAGTTAAAAATGTATCATTAGAAGAATATGCCTTAAATAGCTTTTTATCAGATGGATATCAGATTCAGGATTCTACAGCTCATTTACTTTCAAATTATGTAGATTCACTATCAAGCTTACAAAGAGCTATAGAGATTTTAAAAACATATAAAATAGAGGATAAGATAATTTTACCCTCTGATATAGAAAAAATGGTTCAAAAGCCATTAGATGAAAATGTATATAATTTAGTAGATTCTGTATTATCTCATAATCAAAAGAAGGTATTTGAAATATACCATGACCTAAGAATAAGAAATGTACCATCATCCTATTTAATTTCTTTATTAATTAACAAGTTCCAGGAAATGTATAATGTATCTATTTTAATTAAGGCGAATATGTCTAAAGATGAAATAGCTACATTATTTAAGGTATCTCCTGGTAGAGCATATTATATGGTACAAAATGCGAAAAGCTCTAATTTAAGTAAGATTAAGGATAATCTCGATTACCTTAATCAATTAGATATGAATATTAAAACCGGTAAGGTAGATGCCGATTTAGGCTTAGAGCTATTCTTTTTAAAATAATTAGATAAAAACAAAAAAGCACTTGCGTGCTTTTTTTGTTTCAGTTAATTTTATCTATTACTTTAATGTATTAACTGCAGTAGCTAATTCAGACTTGTGTCTAGCAACATAATTCTTGTGAACGATGCCCTTAGCCTGTGCCTTATCTAACTTCTTATAAGCGTAGCTTAAAGCTTCTTGAGCCTTAGCAGCATCCTTAGCTTCAACAGCAGTAAATACAGCCTTCATTGCAGTTTTTAAAGATGATTTGAATGCTACATTTGCTTTTCTTGCCTTTTCATTTGTACCAACACGCTTAATTTGTTGTTTAATGTTTGCCATAGTTTTCACCTCCGCTATCACATGCAATCTCAATTATATCATTGTAAAATTATGATTTCAAGTAAAAAATTAAAATTTTAAAGGCACACGTTTTCAATACTTTCAAATATCTTTTTATATGCTTTAGCTAAGCTTATTTTATCTATTATCTCATTATAACTATAATGAGGATAATCCTTTAAACTTTTTACATTTACTAAGAAGCCCTTCATATACCAGGTTTGATGAGAGAAGATATGCTTACAATCCTTGATATGAAATACATTTTTAACTTCTAATTGCATATTATCAGATACATAATTATAGATATCTGCTTCATTATAGAATCTATCAATTAAGATTGGGGCTAATAAATCCTTTAATACTCCATTATCCTTATTTACTAATATAAAATCATTTCCATCAGTGATAAATAATACACTATATTCATATGGATTGTTTTTAACTTTAGCTAATTTTACAGGATAGCTAGATACTAAATTCTTCTTAAATGCCATACATACTTGATTTAATGGGCATATATTACATTTATATTGTTTAAATGTACAAATAGTCGCACCAAGCTCCATTAATGCTTCATTGAATGATTTAGCATCAAAAAGCTTCTTTTCTATAGCTATTTTATATTCTTTTTTTGTTTTTTCTTTTGAAATATCAGAATCATCTAAATTAACTCTAGATAATACTCTTAAGGCATTTCCATCAATCGCAGCAAGCTTTTGATTGTATACCCTAGATAATATAGCTCCTGCAGTATAAGAACCAATTCCAGGTAGCTTAATAGCTAAATTGTAATCATTTGGGAAAATTCCATTATATTCATCCATGATTACCTTGGCGCATTTTTTCATATTCTTTACTCTAGAATAATAGCCAAGCCCTTCCCATAACTTAAATAATAGTTCATCATTTGCCAAGGCTAAATCCTTAAAAGAAGGTAGTGCTTCTATAAATCGATTGAAATATGGAATAACTGTTTCAACCCTTGTTTGTTGTAGCATGACCTCAGATACGTAAACAGTATAAGCAGTAACATTTTTCCTCCATGGAAGGTCTCTTTTGTTATTTAAAAACCAAGGAATTAATAGATTTTCTATCTCTTGCATACAAATCACCAAAAGTATTATACTCTAGATTTATTATTTTTCTAAAAAAAGAAGTAAAAATACTTAAAAAATCGGGTTAAAAGAGAAAGTTGGGAAAATAAAAAATGGCTTAAATAAGCCACTTTTTCGTGTTATAATTGTACTGTAGTTGAAATTGAATAAAAAATAATAGAAAACAAATTTATTTCTTTATGTATACTCTTTTCTGTGATATAATTAGTTTGATATTTTTAAGGGAGTGATGATATGACATTACCTAATAAGCTTACACTAGGAAGAATACTAGTGGTGCCTGTTATGATTGTAATAGCATGTATTCCATATTTAAATGGTCATACTATTTTCTTAGGCGTTACATATGCTAATTTTATTAATTTTATATTATTTGTGTTAGCATCTATTACTGACTTTTTGGATGGTTATATTGCAAGAAAGTATAGTTTAGTTACAACATTTGGTAAATTTGCAGATCCTCTAGCAGATAAGATGCTAGTGTTAACCTCTTTAATGATTTTAATGGTTCAGTTTAGAACGGCTTCATTTGGAGATTTTGGATTAGAGATTGTTCCACTTTGGGCTGTAGCAATTATTTTGATTCGTGAATTGATGGTTTCAGGTATTCGTTTAGTTGCTGCACAAAAGGGTGAGGTTATAGCTGCTGGTATGGCAGGAAAGGTTAAAACATTTGTCACTATGATTGCTATTGGTATTGCATTCTTAGCTGGATTAGACAATGTAGTCGCAATAATTTCGCTTGTTATGATTTATGTATCTGTAATTTTAACTGTTTATTCAGGTATTGTATACTTTATTAATGCAAAAGAAATACTATTAGAATCAGTATAGGAGGAAAAATATGGCAGAAGTTTCAAGAGAACAAGCACTTGAGAATGCTTTAAAGTCCATTGAAAAAGAATTCGGTAAGGGCTCTGTTATGCGTCTTGGTGATGCAGTTGATCAAAAAATTGATGTAATTTCTACTGGCTCTATTGGTCTTGATAAGGCTTTAGGAGTTGGAGGATACCCAAGAGGAAGAATCATAGAGATTTATGGACCTGAGTCATCAGGTAAAACTACATTCGCACTTCATGCGATTGCAAATGCACAAAAGGATGGAGGGTATGCTGCATTTATTGATGCTGAGCATGCATTAGATCCTGTATATGCAAAGGCATTAGGCGTTGATATTGAAAGCTTGATTTTATCACAGCCTGATTCAGGTGAGCAGGCATTAGAGATTGCTGAGGCATTGATTAAGAGTGGTTCAATTGATATTATCGTAATTGACTCTGTTGCTGCATTAGTTCCTGAGGCAGAATTAACTGGTGATATGGGCGATAATCATGTAGGCTTACATGCAAGATTAATGTCTCAAGCGATGAGAAAGCTTGCAGGTATTATTGCTAAAACAAATTGTGTTGCTATTTTCATTAACCAAATTCGTGAAAAGGTTGGTGTAATGTTTGGTAATCCAGAAACTACTACAGGTGGTAGAGCGTTAAAGTTCTTTGCATCAGTTCGTATGGAAATCCGTAAGGCAGAGGCTATTAAGGATGGTACACAAGTAATTGGTAACCGTACAAATATTAAAGTTGTTAAGAATAAGGTAGCACCTCCATTTAAGACAGCTGAGGTAGATATCATTTATGGTAAGGGTATCTCTAAGACTGGTGAGATTGTGGATATGGCTGTAGATGCAGATATTATTCATAAATCTGGAGCTTGGTTTTCTTATGAAGGAAATAAGATTGGTCAGGGTAGAGAAAATGCAAAGGATTTCTTAGAGGCTAATCCAGAATTATGTAAGGAAATTGAAGATAAAGTAAGAAGTTTATAGGAATTTTGGTGGGTATTTGATACTCACCTTTTTCTTTTTTAGGCACCTATTTTCTTGTTGACTTTAAAATATAGTTTTAGTATAATGGAGTAGCATACTTGGTAAAGAAGTCGACGTACTCAAGAGGCTAAAGAGGCTTCCCTGCTAAGGAAGTAGGCTGGGTAACTGGTGCGAGGGTTCGAATCCCTCCGTCGACGCCACTTAAAAATTGTAGCACTGATTGATTTCAGTGCTTTATTTTTTTTGTTAAAATGGAGTATAATAATAATGTATTCAATCAATTAGTTTAATAGGAGGGTATGAAAATGAATACATTATTAAAAAAGGCAATTGCTGAAGCATTTGGTACATGTGTTTTAGTATTTGTTGCTTGTGGTGTTGCAGTATTTTCTGGCGTTAATTATGTTGGTACTGCATTAGCATTCGGTTTAGTTATTTTTGCAATGGCTTATTCCATTGGTAACATTTCTGGATGTCATATTAATCCTGCAGTTTCTTTAGCAATGCTATTACGTAAAGAAATTACAGTAAAGGAATTTTTGGTTTATGTTTGTAGCCAAGTTGTAGGTGCATTCATTGGTGCGGTTTTAATTGCATTATGTCATAAGGGTGATTTCACTGCTTTAGGTGGAAATGCTATCCAACCTGCATTAGCTGAAAGTTACAATGTTATGACTCAAACAGTTACTTATAATGCATGGAGCTATATTGGTGCATTCTTAGCTGAAGTATTATTAACATTAGTATTTGTATTTGCAATTATTGGTGTTACTGATGGTAAGTTTGGTAATGGCAAGTTAGGTGGAGTTATTATTGGTTCTACATTAACATTAGTTCATTTAGTAGGTCTACCTTTAACTGGTACATCTGTAAACCCAGCTAGATCATTAGCTCCAGCTGTAATACAAGCAATTGCTGGTAATACAACAAGCTTAACTCAAATTTGGATTTGGATTTTAGCTCCTTTAGCAGGTGCTGCATTAGCTGTATTGTTATATACATTAATCTTTGGTAAGAAGAACAAAGAAGCCAAAGAAGAAGCAACTGAAGAAAAAGCTGAATAATATAGAATAAAAGAACTAACTTATACTCTAACTTATATAAGTTAGTTTTTTTTCGTTATTTTTGCGAAAAAACAGCGATTTTGTTGACAAATCGTTTTAAATTGATATAATAAAACTCATCTAATACCGAATGAGACAATGAAATATAGTTTGCTGACGTTCGTTATTAAATTTTAAGAGGAAGGTGTTTTTTTATTATGAAAGAAGAACTTTTAGTTCTAATGTTAGTAATCTTTGCAACCTTGATTACATTATTCTATGTATTCTTTTTATTCCATAAGGTTTCAAAGGTAAAAATTACTAACGAAAAGGCGGATGAAATTCATAAGTATATTCATAAGGGAGCTATGACATTCCTTGTTAGAGAGTATAAGATTATCATCCCATTTATTATTGGTGTTGGAGTTTTATTAGCTTGTTTAGGTTTTATTCCAGCATTACAAGGTGCTGAGGCAGTAGGTTGGAAGCCTGCATTATGTTTCGTTGTAGGTGCATTATTTAGTGCTGCAGCTGGTTGGATTGGTATGTTCGTTGCTACAAAGGCAAATGCTAGAACTGCTGTTAAGGCTAAGGATGAGGGACTTCCTTCAGCATTAAGAGTTGCATTCACTGGTGGTGCTGTTTTAGGTTTAGCTGTAGTAGGCTTTGGTTTATTAGGTTTAGCTGCTATTTTTATGTTAGCTTATGGCATCACTCAAAGCTTTGAAGAGCCAATTCGTATTTTAGCTGGTTATTCATTAGGATGCTCATTAATCGCATTATTCAGCCGTGTTGGTGGTGGTATTTATACAAAGGCTGCTGACGTTGGTGCTGACTTAGTTGGTAAGGTTGAAACTAACTTACCTGAAGACGATCCAAGAAACCCTGCAACTATCGCTGATAATGTTGGAGATAACGTTGGTGATATCGCAGGTATGGGTTCTGATTTAACTGAGTCCTATGTTGGTTCTATTATTTCTTGTTTAACAATGGCGCTTTTAACTTTAACTAATAATTCCTATGAAGGATTCACAATGAGACATGTTTTATTCCCTGTTCTTATTTGTGGTGTTGGTGTATTAGCTGCTGTATTATCTGTATTATTCTTTAGATTGAAAAACTGGAATAATCCTCATAAGGCGTTGAATATTGCGACTTATGTTGCTACAGGTATTGTATGTCTTGCTGCTGTATTACTTGCATTATTATATGTTGGTGATTGGAAGGTAATGATGCCTATTATTGCAGGTTTAGCATCTGGTATTGGTGTTGGATTTATCGCAGAGATTTATACATCTTCAGATTACAAAGAGGTTAAGAGAATTGCAGAAGAATCTCAAACTGGTCATGCAACTAATATTATTGCAGGTTTAGGTTCTGGTATGAAATCTACAGGATTAACTATCGCTGTATTAGCTGCTGCAATCGCTATTGCTTATTTCTTTGGTAAAGGCTATGGTATTGCCCTAGCTGCTGTTGGTATGCTATCTACTGCAGGTATCACTGTATCTGTTGATGGTTATGGTCCTATTTCTGATAATGCTGGTGGTATTGCTCAAATGGCTGAATTGCCAGAAGATGTTAGACATATTACTGACCACCTAGATTCAGTTGGTAATACAACTGCAGCTATTGGTAAGGGATTCTGTATTGGTTCTGCAACATTAACATCATTAGCTTTCATCGTATCATTTATTGAAGCTTCTAATGTTACGATTTCATTAGCTGAACCACAAGTATTAATCGGTATGCTAATTGGTGCTATGCTTCCATATTTATTCAGTGCTCTAACTATTTCTTCAGTTGGTAAGGCTGCAAATAAGATGGTAGAAGAAATTCGTGATCAATTTGCTAAGCATCCTGGTATTTTAGATGGTACTTATGTTCCTGATTACAACCGTTGTATTGATATTTCAACTAGAGCTTCTCTAAAGGAAATGATTTTACCAGCAGTTATCGCTGTAGTATCTCCTATTCTTGGTGGAGTTATTTTAGGTGCTAAGGGCTTAGGTGGTATCCTAATTGGTGGATTAGTATCTGCAATCATGTTAGCTGTATTTATGGCTAATGCTGGTGGTGCTTGGGATAATGCTAAGAAGTATGTTGAAGAGGGTTACTTCGGTGGTAAGGGTTCTGAAACTCATCATGCTGCTGTTACTGGTGATACAGTTGGTGACCCATTAAAGGATACTTCAGGTCCAGCTATGGATATCCTAATTAAGTTAATGTCAGTTATTTCTTTAATCTTAGTTCCTGTTCTTGCGAATATGACATGCTTATGGGACTGGATTGTAAGCTTATTTTAATAATTAATCTAAAACCTCACTTTGTGGGGTTTTTCTTTTTCTTTTGTTTTAGTATAATGTGAAATGAGGTGAGACTATGAATTATTTATATATTGAGGATTTATATATTGTTGATATAAATAAGAAGTATTATTTATTAGATACAGCTTGTCCTATAAGCTATTTTGCTGATGGTTTTCTTTTATTAAATGAAATAAAATATGAATCACAAAAACCTATTGTATTAATCGATAGATTAGAAAAGCTATCTAAAAGAATTCATTTAAATTTATCTGGTATTATTGGCTTTGATATTATAAAGAATACAGGTTTATATATAAATAAGGAATTAAAGGAGATTTCGTTTGAAATTAGGAAGATTGAAGGAAGAACCTTTAATTTTAAAATAGCTAAATATCATCAATATGAATTTATAGAGCTTACCTTTGATACTTATGGATTATCTAGATATGGAGTATATACCTATATTTTAGATAGTGGTATTTCAAAAACATTATTAGCGCAATCTATTTGTAGCCATTCTCAATATGCTTATAGAAAGGATATATATTATTTAGCA
>Ga0247610_10008610_pt1 | contig 10364 bp, 5 predicted proteins | sample 174DNAGHGhighgp2_FD_193483 | JGI IMG/M metagenome (GOLD analysis project Ga0247610, IMG submission 193483) | Sheep rumen microbial communities from Palmerston North, Manawatu-Wanganui, New Zealand - 1742 DNA GHGhigh gp2 | ecosystem: Host-associated > Mammals > Digestive system > Stomach > Rumen ... | reverse complement strand
TGACTGCAGCCGACTCGGCTGCAATCGCGATGGCTGTAAACGCAAAGCTGGACTCCATGCAGAAGGCGGCTGCCGAAGAGCCTGCCTTGCCACAAAATATCGACGCTGCGCACGAATCCTTCATCCGCGCCCAGGAAATGGAACTCCGCGGAGAAAAGGCCCTGGCAAATGTGTTCTGGCAGCATGCGGCGGAATCGGATCCGTACAACCGCTACCTTGCCTTTAAGCTTGCTGAAATTATTGCTGCACAGGGGGCTGATTCCATGGCGCTGATTCAGGCGCAGCATGCAGGAAGGCTCAAGGGCCGCGCAACGGCATCGCAGCTTGGACTTCTCGCTCACCTGTACGTGAAAGATGGCAGCGCAGACTCTGCACGCAAGTATTTCAACGAAGCTCTCGATTCCTCGCGCTATCAGGACATGACGCTCCTGTATGATTACAGCCTTTTCCTTGAAGCGGTGCAGGACGGCAAGGAGCTGGTCCGCGTCTATGACTTGCTGCTACCGCAGGTGAACTATATGCCGACACTTTTCCAACGCCAGCTCAAGCTGCTGCTGGACCAGGGGAAGGATTCCGCCGTCGTGGAACTTTTCGAAAAGGGCCACGAGGCGACGGGCGACAAGAAGATGCTCTTGCAGATGGTACAGGGCCTTGTTTTCCAGAAACGCCAGAAGGAAGCCCTTGCCATTGTCGACACTCTCACGGAATCGACGAAGGAAGACGAGTCGATGGTTGTGCTTTTGATGGGCGCGCTCTCCGAAAACGATCCTGGCGCCGCTTATGCGATGCTCAAGAAGAAGTACCTGGAAGATGGCGTTCGCACTCCCATTCTCGCGAATTTCCTTGGCCATTACGAGCACAAGTTTGGCAACACGGATAGCGCCAAGGTGCATCTAAAGTATGCTGCCGAGAATATGGGGGATCAGCGCGTCCATGTGACGAATGCTTACCGAGCCCTTTCTACGATTGCGTTGATGGAGCACAAGCCGAAAGATGCCGTGCGCTACGCAGAAATGGCGGATTCGGTCGCGTTGGGAAGCGACAAGGTCATGCTTGCGTTGACTTATGGTGCGGCTAAAATGTATCCGAGGGCTTACAAGATGCTGGACTCGGTGATTGCCGTGTGGGACAAGTGGACTCCGATGGAGGGCATCGCGGATTCGGCTTCGATGCAGCGCATGGAAGCCAATGTCGAGCGCAACAGGCGCCAGTTCCGCAATGTTTACGCCCGCGTCTTGGACATGGAGGCACAGGAACTCCAGCAAAAGGACATCGCCGATTCCGCGAAATTCAAGAAGGCTTTTGCCTTGCGCGAACGTGCCGATTCCCTTTACAAGGTGCTTCTTGCCAAGGATTCTTCGGACAAGGAACTTTTGTATCAGATAGCCATGAACCTGGAACGCATGGAAAAATTCGACGAGGCGTTCAAGCTATTCGAGATGCTCATCTTGCCGGAAAATGCCGCCAAGATCGACTTGCCGGACGTGCTTAATTACTATGGTTACACGCTGATTGAACTGAACCGCAATCCCGAAGAACTCGACAAGGGAATTGCTTTGGTGAACGAAGCTCTTGCAAAGGATAAATCCCCTAAACCTACGGAAGCGTATCTGGATTCCAAGGCGTGGGGGCTTTACCGCAAGGGGCTCTTTGCCGAGGCCCTCGAAGTGATGATGCTCATCAAGAGTCCCCGCTTTGACGAGGACTATGTCTATTGGGAACACCTGGCCGCTATCCAGGAAGCCTTGGGCATGAAGGCCGAGGCGACGGCTTCGTACAAGAAACTTTTGAAATTGCAGCCAAGGCATCCCGCCGCCAAGCGATTCCTGAAGAAGTAAGGTGACGGATTGGGAATGGGCGCTAGGTTGAAAATCAAGATTGTATTTTTGCTTGCTGTGGTGGCCGTTCTGTTTGGCTGTGCGGGTCAAAAACCCGTAGTGGATTCTGGCGCATCGCCTGCTGGTATGGCTGCGGTCGAAGCCCCGCGCGACAGCCTGCGTGCAAAGTTCTTGCTCACGATTGTCCAGCAGGACAGCGCAACGGGAAAAGATGTCGCCCAGGAACTGGATGCGGTTATTTTCTCGGTTCCAGGCAAACGCTACCGCATGGAACTCACCGGCCCTCTCGGAATAGGTGTGGCGTCTCTCTTGTGGCAGGAAGACGGCTGGCAGATGACATTCCCGACGGAAAAGCTCTACATGAAGGGGGTGGGATACATGGTGGGGCTCCTGAACAACGATGAGCTTCCGCTGGTGCATATCCACCAGGTGGCAGACATCTTCGATGGGCGTCTGTTGCCCGAAGGCTACGAGGAAGTTTCACCCCCGAACGATTCGACGAAGGTCGAGGGCGCCACTTATGCCCGCGAAAAACTGGGTCGCCCCTTTACATTCCAGAAAGAAGGCGGCCATGTCACGTGGCTATCTCGAATGGGTCGCGGCGGCAAGACTGAAACCATCCGATTCTATGATTTCAAGGAATTCGAAGGGGTCGAAACTCCATCGAGAATTGTATTCGATCTAGATGGGGCTCGCTTTTTGGAAATACGTATCAAGAAGGTGACTCGCAACAAGTCATTCAGTTCGGGAACTTGGCGGTTGAACATTCCGAAAAGTTTCAAACGTGTTGGGGAATAAATTTTAGTGGTGAGGAGGTTGAATGAAAAAAGTTCTGTTTCTTGGCGCATTGATGGCGCTGTTTGTATCGTGTTCTGACGAAACCACGTATGTGGAGTACGACGCCGACCCCGTCATGGTGGAATCGTGCAAGGAATTGTCCGACCTGGACGCCTCTGATTTCAAGAGCGGGACGCGCATCTTTGTCCGCGACGAAGACCGTTTCTATTCGTGGGATGGAAAGTCATGGAACGAAATCGAAGAAGATCGTTCGTCTTCGAGCAGGTCGTTCTCCAGCAGCGATGATTACGATGACGAATCGTCCGATTCAAACGGCGACATCGAAAGCTCGGACGACGAAGAAGGTTACTCCAGTTCCCGCGAAGATGATGTGACGGTGCGCTCCAGTTCCTCCGAACAGCTGGTCGAGTCCAGTTCTTCTGCGGAAGAGTCCTCCAGCTCGGTTCGGGAATGTTGGCGTGAGATGAATAAAAATTACTCCTATGGCGAGTATGTTGACGAACGCGATGGATACTTGTATAGAACCATAGAGATTGAAGGACGAACATGGCTTGCCGAAAACTTGAACTACGATATTCCTGACCTTGGTGATACTGCAGATGCCTGCTTTGCTTATAACGATACGTTATACTGTGGAAAATATGGAAGGTATTACACATGGTATGCCATGATGAATATTAGACCGGAAGAGTGTAGCGGTAATGGCGGATGTCCTGGATTGTACAGCTACCCCTATCGCGGCGTTTGCCCCGCTGGCTGGCATTTGCCCGATTCCATTGAAGTGGCGGAACTGATTGAACTGTTCGGCGGAATGAAGGCGGCGGGTGGAACCTTGATCGCCCATAGCTTTGGTTTTAATTTTCTGGGAGGAGGATATCAAAATGTCAAGAGCAATGGCGAACGCTATTGGTCAAATGAATTTGCTGGATACCCGAAGGGCTACCTTTATTTTGTAAGTGAGAGTGGCTTTACTAAAACTTTGAGTCCGGTGTATTATGTTGAATTTTACTACCGAGACCTGCAATTGACTTCAATAGGTCGAAATACGGCGATTCCGGTGAGATGCGTCAAAGACGATCCCGATGAAATTGAGCGTCGTAAAAATTTGGTGGTGGAGGAATAAATGCAAATGTTGCCGAAAAGTTTGATCGTCTTAGGGTCGCTTATCCTGTTGAATGCTTGTGGCGATGAAAAGACCGTTTATTATCCGAGCTCTGCAGTTTCTGAAATTGTAGACAGTCGTGAAGACTTGAAAAAATGTACCGAAAAAAACAACGGCGATATTGTCTATGTCAGGGATGAACACGCTGCCTATATTTGTGACATGGAAAAATGGGGAATCTACGAGGAATACGACGAACCGCATATAGGTGGTTCCGATGAAGATGGATTGTCTAGTTCTTCGGAAAAGTCCGGTGGAAAATCTAGTTCGTCGCAATCTTCGAAGAATGAGTCGTCATCATCGAATAAATCGTCTTCTGAACCAGATGAAGATTCTTCGGATTCCGAAGAGAAAGAGCTTTCTTCTTCGTCTTCGGCGGAACGGTCCAGTTCGTCGGCGTTTGTCTGTGCAAATGACTGGTATTGCAGCAATGTCGAAGAACCCTGCAACGAGGCGACCATCGACAACTTTGCCGTGCTCCCTTATAATGACAAGGTTTATTACTACCGGTGCATGGCAGATGGGTGGATGCCTTCGGACCTGGTGGAGTATGACACGTTTGGAAAGCCCTGCACCTCGGATGCCGATACTGCTTGGGGAACCCATGACTTTTATGACCTTAAAGATTCCCTGAATCCCTATCGGAAGTTTTATGTGTGCAAAAAAGGTTCTTATAAGACTTACTATTCATTTGAAGAATCCAATTCAACCGTGTTGACGTTCTTTGATGGCATTGTATGCGATGATTTCCATCAGAATGTTGTGGTGCAAAAGAAGTATTCTTCGTTTGCGTGTCATGGAACTTCTTGGTATCTGGAAGACCAGTATACGGGAACGATGGTGGACGATCGCGATGGAAAAGAGTACAAGACGGTTGGAATTGGTGACCATATCTGGATGCAGGAGAATCTGATGTATAAGGATGTTCCGGCTGTGGAATATGGAACCTACAGTGTTAAACAGGGGCCGCAATACAATTGGTACACGGCTGCAAACGTGTCCGAGAAGGAATGGAACAACAATCCACTTAAAATCAAGGCCCCGATTCAGGGGATATGCCCGGATGGCTGGCATTTGCCGACCTACAGAAATTTTTTGGAGTTGTCCGATGCAATCCATGGAATGGTAGACGATTATTATCACTCCAATAATATTTCTAGTGTCAAAAACAGTGTAAAAGCCTGCTACGTTGGCAAAAACGGGAGCTTGTTTACGAATAATTCTTTCGAAGGAAAGGATTGTATGAACATGAAATTTCTAACTGTTCCAAGGTTGGAGTCTAATGGACGTGTCGCGAAAAATGATTCTAACCATACCACTGCCATGTGGCGAAGCGATACATACGACGATTTTTATGCGGGATCTCTAAATTTGTCGAATGCGATGTATAACGAAACGTCGATGGCGTTCAATGAAAATGCTTACGTCAGAATGGAAGCTTTCGAAGTGATCCGTTGCGTCAAAGACGAAGAAGGGGAACATATTTACAAGTCCCCCTACGACATTCCGCAGTAAGTATTGGCGAATATTTGCGAGCTGCGCTATTTATCCATTAGGCAACGAATGGACATGCTATGGCTACTTTTTTTATAACAAGGCACGACCTTCACCGTGTCCATTGAAATCTCCAAGCTCCATACTTCATCATCGTCCTTTTCGGAAGCACTCCAATAGGTGACAGCACTGTAGCGATCTTCGGAGTTTCTTGAGTGAACTGGATGCGCTTCAAAACCGAGAATGTTTGATCCGTAATAACGATAGGGCCAATCCATGATGCTTCTCAGGTCTTTTTTGATATCGTAATTTTCTAGGACAAAATTTACTAGCGTATCGAATTCGTCTTTAATGGGGATGTGCCACCCTTTGGGGCAAAGTCCTTGTCTTGGGAATGCATCGGGGGCAAGTCCACAAATGTAACCGCCGGCGCAGACTTTTTCGAGAGTGTCGATAGCCTGGTACCAGTAGTCGTAGCCATAACCTGTTTGAGGATTCGCGTCAGACCATCCTTCTTTCAATTTATACCTTAAGTTCTCGGCCAACCAGGTCTGATTTCCGATGTCGACGGTCTTGTAAACGGTTCCGTCTCGCTCGTCGGTAAACTCGCCGTATTCGCCTTGATAACCGTATGGCTGCAAGGTGTCGTTGATGCAACGGACTGGGATTGCATATCTCGTATATGTGAAACTGATTCTTGAACCATAATCATAGCTTGTGCTGACATAGAAAGTGAGCCCAGTGTTGGTGACACTGTCGTACATTCTGGAATTGCTTCCCCAGAGTGTAGCCCCATTTGTTTCTTCCCCGTCGAACTTTCCATCTCTATAAAGATATGACTTGGGTAGCGAAAATCCGTATATGTCTGCAAAATCCCAACCGGCTTTCGACAGCAAGTAGGATCTTGCATTGGTTTTTCCCATGGACATTTCTAGTAGTTCCTTGAACTCGGCTGAGTCGGGTAGGTGATAACCTGCAGGGCAGGCGGTTTGAGCGTCTTCCCAGGTGTAGCAGCGGCCCACACTTGCACAACGGTGACAATAAGAGGAATCCGTTTCGTAATTCAGGTTTTGCGCCATCCATTTTTGGTAACCGATGACAACGGTCTTGTAGGTTTGACCATCGCGGGCATCGGTGAATTCTCCGTATGAAATTTTCGGATTCAAAAAGTCTTCGCGGGTGGGGAACGATGATGAACTGTGGCTATCTTCATAGTAGTAATCGCTGCTGGAAGAGTACTGCGTCTCGCTTGAAGACGAAATGTCGTCGGAATCGGAAGACGAGCCTTCGGACGAAGAGGATTCTTTAGACTTGGAGTCGCTAGAGGATTTGCCCAAGCTGCTCGATGAAGGTTCTTCTTGCGCAACCCATTCGTAGCCATCGCATTCGTATTCGATGTCTTCGTCCTTTACGTAGACGTAGTCGCCCCTGTTGTTGCTATTACAGGTGATGACTTGCAGTTCCTTTGCGGATTGTATCTCGGTAAGGTGAACGTTGATGTCATCATCGCTGCAGGCGCAAAGAACCAACAGGGAAAATGCCAATGCTGCGTTGGACTTATTCATCTTTATTCTCCTCAGGGTCCTTGATGCAGCGGACTGCGAATTGACCGACCTTGGCATAATCGTCAAAGACGTTTTTTATTAAAAATGTGCCTGCAACATAGGCTTTGTAACCATAGCCATATACTTCTGATGAGGTCCAATAAGCGGCAACGATGTTGTCCATCCATACATAGTCGCCCACGTCGGTCTTGTAACCATGACGCGTTGCCGAAAATCCAAAGAAATCACTTTTACCGGAACGGTCCCATGTAATATAAGAGGTGTCGGATATTAACCCGCGTACGGCTGTGCGGCCGTATTCGTCGCCATTCTCTAGATTTTCAGAAGTGAATCCCACATTGCTCCAAAGGGTGTCCCATTCACTCTTGGTAGGAACATGCCATCCGTTAGGGCATATTCCTTGGTTGCTTGTCAATGAGCAGCTTGCATCGTCTTGACAGCGGTTCTTGTCGTAATCCATGACGCCCGGCCAGGAATAGAGTTTTCCGAAGCGTAAACAGAAATCGGGCTCGTCTCTGTAACAGGATTGTCGGCGGTTGTCTTCTATATCGTAATTCAGGTTCTGCGCCATCCAGGTCTGTTCGCCGATAACAACGGTCTTGTATTTTTGCCCGTCGCGTTCGTCTTCGAGGACTCCATATTGGCAAGTGTCGATTTCTGCATTACGGCAGGGCTTTACCTTCGTAATAAAGTTGAACGAAGAACTACTTGAAACGGCTTCTTCGCTGGAAGAGCTTTCTTCAACAACTTCTTCGCTAGATGACGATTCCTCGATTTCTTCTTCGCTAGAGGAACACTCCTCGTCGATGTCGAAGTAGGAGCTGCTCGAAGGGGGAGCGATGATGTCTAGGTCTTCGCTGGAAGAACTTTCTTCGTCATCGTCTAAATAGGAACTGCTCGAAGATTTTTCGGAAGACGACGAAACGAACAGTTCGACCCATTCCTTATTGTCGCACTCAAAAATCTGTTCGGTCTCGATGACATAGACAAATTCACCTTCAAGTGCGTTGTTGCACTTGAGAGTCTTGAATTTTGCTTCGCTGATGTCGTTGGGATGGTCCACCTTCAAGGTGTAGAAGTCCTGTTCGTCGTCAGAACATCCTGTGAAAAGGCTTCCTGCCGATAACGCAAAAATCACCGGAACAAGCAAGTTCAGGTTTTTGTTCATAAAATGATGGCCTTGGAAAAAATTGAATCTCATAACCCTTGGCTCAAATATATTAAATAATGAAGGGGTGTTTAGGATTGTGACTGACTTTCTGGTCTCGACTTTTGTAAATTAGGGGTATGAAGTTTAATGCTAAGATTTTTGCATTGGTTTTTGGGCTATTCTCTTTTGTGCCGGCTTTAGCGGTCGATACCCTGCAGGTGTATGCGATCCGCGTGCAGTTTGCCGAAGAATCCCCCGACAACAGCTTGACCACGGGAACGGGACTTTTTGATTCGGACAAGAACAAGAAGGGAGACTACAAGTTGGACCCCTCGGGCAGACGCAATAGCGTGCCCTACTGGAAAAAGCACTTTGAATTTGCGAATGCCTACTTCAACAAGGCAAGTGGCGGAAGTGTCGTCATCACCTCGAAGATTTTCCCGGAGGCGTCGAGCGCCTACAAGCTGAAAAAGCAGATTATCGACTACAACCGCACAAGCAAGATGAAGGGCGAAAAGACTGCCGAGTTCGACGAGGCCCGCAGCCGAGACTACCTGCAGTTCATTTACGATGCGGTGATGGCTGCACACAAGGGAGACGATTCCCCGTTCAGCGAGCCGCTGTCGAAGAACCCGAATGTGAAACGCGCCTACATGATTATCCATGCGGGGGCGAGCCGACTCGTTGATGGTGGCAGCATGGGGACGCGCGGTGCCGATACGCCGGGCGACTTCATGGATATCTATATCAGCCGCAACGACTGGCAGTATCTGCCCGATACGCTCGAAGGTACGGCTGTCCGCAAGGTAAGCGACGATTCGTCGGTAGTGGAAGGCCTTGTCTTGAAGGGGGCTTCCATCGACACGCTTCGCTCGATCATGGTCACGAGCGAGACTTTTTCGCAGGATGGGCTCAACTGGGGCGTGAACGGAAACATCGTGAACCAGATTGCGCATGAACTCGGGCTCCCGAATACCTACGACGTGGTAAAGGGCATCAGCCGCCTGGGTTATTACGACCTGATGGACTTTGCGGGCTACAATGCGGGCAACGGTTTCTTGCCCTCGATGCCTGCGGCGTGGGAACGCGCTTACATGGGCTGGACGCAGGTGAAGGAAGTGCGCCCTGTGGCAGGCAAGCCTGTGACAGTAGACATTGCCGCGGCGGGAACCGGCAAGGGCGTTGAAATTGTCAAGGTTCCGCTGAACGCGAGCGAGTACCTGTTGATCGAAAACCGCCAGCGCAGCTGGAACAAGGATGGCGAAGTCTCCGTGACGCTTGGCGACCCCGACGAAGGTTCCGATACCATCGTCAAGACTGTCCCGATCGATAGCCTGAACCTGGTGTTCGAGGACAGCGTATGCACCGATGGCAAGTGCAAGAAGAACAACAAGAAGGCGAGCGGCATCATCTTGGACGTGAGCAGCTTTGACGCGGGGCTCCCTGCGAGCGGTATCGTGGTGTGGCGCGTGAACGACTGGTACCTGCGCGAGACTTTGCAGTACGGTGTTGCAAACTTCTGGGGTGGTGACACCCTGCGTGACCACCAATTCGGAATCGGCATGGTGGAAGCCGATGGCATCTTGAGTATCGGTAAGACCTTCAAGAACGCTCTGGGCGAAGATACCTATGACTATGGCTCGGGAACGGACCTGTTGCCGCACCTGCGCAAGCCTGCCAAGGATTCGAAGCAGAAATTTGACACGGTGAAAACGATTGGTGCTACAGGATATGCGAACACCATGACGACGCAGGGCGGCTACACCGGTGTCAAGATTTCTGTCGCTGTGCCCAAGAAGGCTCGCGTAGAGAAGACGGCGAATGCGTTTATGGGCGACAGCGTGGTGAACTTTGGCGTTCAGACTATTGGCGTGACCATCAGCATTGACGACGGCAGCATCGACGGTTCGCAGTTCCCGCGCAATGTAGGCTTGGCTTCTGCGGTGCGTGGCGCGGTGTTTGTGGATGATTCCGAAAACGAAGGTGAAAAGCTTCTGGTAGTGGGCGCCATGGACGGAACGCTTCAGGTGTTCAATGCTCTCGGCGACACGCTGTTCCCGGCAGATACGGTTGTCAAGCAGAAGACGATTTCCCGCGATGGTGCCGAGCGTGAAGTGCCGCTGTACCGCATTGGAGCAAGCTACGGTCCGCTTGTCGGCATGGCTAGCGATGGCAAGGATGTGTTTAGCCTGCACAAGAACATGCTCGTGAAGACGAGCTTTGTGGGAGGGCTTCCGACGCAGGAAGCGATTGCTGTAGATTCTGCGACGGCGGGGCCCATGATTCATGATGGAAAAGTTTGGATTGCAAGTCGTGAAGGCGTGGCGGTGTACGATGCCGCTACACTCAAGAAACCT
>Ga0247610_10008609_pt1 | contig 10365 bp, 11 predicted proteins | sample 174DNAGHGhighgp2_FD_193483 | JGI IMG/M metagenome (GOLD analysis project Ga0247610, IMG submission 193483) | Sheep rumen microbial communities from Palmerston North, Manawatu-Wanganui, New Zealand - 1742 DNA GHGhigh gp2 | ecosystem: Host-associated > Mammals > Digestive system > Stomach > Rumen... | reverse complement strand
AGAAAGCGCGGTTGGAACGCATGGATCCATCCGGGCCAACAAAGAAGATGTCGCTGCGGGCTGCAACATAATCTTCCATGCCAAGCTCGCCGCCAAAGCAGTGAACCGATTCCACCCAGCCGCATTCAATAGCAGGAATCAGGGACGGATGCGGATTCAGGATAAAGTTCTTGCAGATTTTCCCGCGCAGGCCTAACTGTTCGCCATAGGTCGGCAGCAGCAGTTCGATAGCCGCCGTATCAAAACCGATACCATGGTTCATGGATTCAACCTGATACTCGCCATAAATCCCTTTGATCGCCATCATGCCTCTCAGCACCTGGGAGTCGGTGATCATGGCCGGATCGCGGGTAAACAGCGGTTCAATATAGAACGGTTTGGGCGATTGTATTACGTAATCCACCCAATCGGCAGGAATATCAATGCGCGGCAGTTTATCTACCACTTCATTTACCTGGGCAATGACAATGCCCTGGCGGAATTTTGTGGCTTCGATGATAGCCGGGGAATCTTCCGTGCTGAAACCGGTGAACAGGTTCCCTTCTTTATCTGCCATTGTCGCGGCAATCAGCGCTACGCGGGGAGTCAGATCGACAAAGTAACGGCCATACAGTTCAAGATAGGTATGGATGGCGCCTAATTCCAGTTTTCCTTCTTTCAGGAATTCGGCAATGCGTCCGGCCTGCGGCCCGGAAAAGGACATATCCAGCTTTTTGGCAATCCCTTTTTCGAACACATCCAAATGTTCCGGCAGCGTCAGCACCGACTGCACCATGTGCAAATCATGCACTTTCTTAGCGTCTACCTGGCACAGGCATTTCGCCAGAAAATCAGCCTGCTTCTGGTTGTTGCCTTCAATGTTCACTTTATCAAACGGTTTAATCACTGTTTCCAATAAAGCTACTGCATCTTTGGCATCAACGATCTTTCCTTCCCTGACAAACTGTTCCGCGTCTTTTTTACGCGCCAGCGTGTCTTTCTTCAGAGTGTCCCACTCGCGGGTAATCCCTTTGTACTCCATGTACAATCGCTCCTTTCTTTTTCTGAAGATTTTCATATATTCCAACTAAACAAAAAGAGAGAGCAAGAACAGATCTGCTGTTCAACACTCTCTCATCATCGCCACTATTAACTTGTTTAGTTGTATATGCTGTTAATGATTATTGCGCAGACGGATCAGATATGCATAATCCCCAGACCCGCCCGGTCATGGTTCGTCATGTAATGCACTGCGGATTTACCGAAGATCGCTACGGCAATCCAGGTATCGTCGCGTACCACCGCAATCTTTAATGCAAGGCTCGAACTGGATACCATGCTGAATAGCATCCCCTGTTTCGCTTCTTCCGCCGCATGCAGCAACGCATGCACATTCCCCGCAGATTTTTCAATCAGTTTTGAATTCAGCGCGGCGCCAATTAGCGACCGATTGACCTTTTCATTGAACTCGGCAAAATTGGATTTGCCTCCCACCTCGGTCACTGCGGCTCTGAACCCATTTTTACTAACCATCTGTTTTGCAAGTTCCTCGTCGCGCAATGTCTGCGTCATAGCCAGCAGCATGGCCGCTGTCCCTACGCTGTTAACACTGTTCTCCATGAAATCTTCCATTAATGTTCACCACTGTCCATCATTTACCATATTGAATACTGATTTCCCCAAAATTAAAACTTGCTTCCTGACCCGCTTCATTTTTTATAAGCAAGGCTCCCTCCGCATCAAGGTCCATGGCCGTGCCGGAAAAAATCTCCTTGTCTTCATCCAGGACCACCACCGTTTTACCTAACGTGCAGTTCATTTTCTTCCATAAAGACAGTACGGCATCCTTTCCATTCTGCTGCCACATCTGATACGTTTTTGAAAATTCCTTCAAAATTGCTTCCAAAACCGTTTCGCAGGAATAGAATTTACACAGGGAGCGGTTGAGAGACGCAGCTTTCGCCTTTACCTCTTCCGGCATATCGTCCATCGGCGGATCGACATTTACGCCGATTCCGACGATTACATAATCTACGTCCTGTTTTTCCGTCAGCTGCATCTCAGCCAGAATTCCGGTCACTTTTTTATCTTTCAGTAATAAATCGTTAGGCCATTTGATACGGATTTCATCTGTCTGATACAGGTTGCGGAGCGTTTTTGCAACCGCAACACCGGCAAGCAAAGTAATCTGCGCCACATAACGGGGATCGATTTGGGGACGGAGGATCAGGGAAAACCATAATCCTCCGACGGGAGAACTCCAAACCCGCTGCATTCTTCCATGCCCGCCGGTCTGCCGGTCGGCGACAACAACGATGCCTTCTTCTGCTCCCTGTTCCGCCATGCGGTGCGCAACCGCATTCGTGGAATCTACGGATGAATATTTTTGCAATTGAAATTGCATCGTCTGTCTCCTTCCAATGATTTCGCAACGGATTGATTACGTTACGTTATCATTTTAAATTGCTTTACTGAGTTTTATTTAAGCATTCCGATTGTTGCAATGAATACGCCGCAAGCAATGGCCGAAACAATTACACCGCCAATGTTGGCGCCCATGGCAACCGGCAATACGATTGCAAAAGGATCTTCGTCCTCCGCAATATGCTGCGCAATTTTCGCCGTTGTCGGAACGCAGGATACACCGGAAATACCAACAACCGGGTTAAAATCACCTTTCTTGAACCAGTACAGAATCCAGCCGCCCAGCACACCGGTAATACCGGAAACCGTCAACGCACAAACGCCCAGAATTACCAGTGGCGCAACCTTCGGATTCAGCAAAGTGGACGCTTCGCACAGGGTGCCAAGCAGCAGGCCCAGCATTAATGTGGATACATACAGCACAGTGCTTTCCAGCAGGTCCTGATACGGAACGATCTCCGCTTCTTTAATCGCCATGCCCAGGAAGAATGACATCAGCAGCGGAGCCGCCATCGGCAGCAAGATGCACAAAATGGCGCAGCACACCAGAATGAAAATGAATTTTTTGGATTTCGGGGTTTCCGGCGCATCAAAGATAATATCAATGCCGCGATATTTTTTCGGAACCAGCCATTTGACCAGCGTAGGATATCCCGCATAGGTCAGAGACAGGTACAGGTAAGCAATAACGGAAATCGGCACAAACAGTTTCGGCGCCAGGATCAGTGAAGTAAACAATACGATAGGACCGTCAGCGCCGCCAATCGAAGCAACGGCAGCCGCTTCATTAGGAGCCAGCCCCAGATGCACGCCCAGGATCAGGGTAACGAAAGTGCCGGCTTCAGCAAAGATAGCAATGATAATCGAAGTCCAGGGATTGGCCAGGATAAATCCAATCTCACACATTGCGCCGATGCCCATAAACACCAGGCAGGCAACCAGACTGTTACTGAAAGTCAGGTTATAAATCGGCTGCAGAAAATTAATCTGCATGATATTGACCAGCGCATCCGGATCAGAAACCAAAGGATCGAGAAAAATCGTTCCCAATTTTCCGCCTTCCATAAAAAGCACGCCACAGTTGATACTGATCATGCCGATGCCCATCGGCACCATGATCAACGGCTCCAGCTTGCGGGTAAAACCAAGATAGGCCAGGATAAATCCAAAAATAATCAACCCGATACGCGCTCCGGCAATCACCGGATCCTGTACGAACAAGCTGGCAATGCCAGGGAAAAGAGTTGAAAAAATACTTGCATCCATTATTGTTCTGCCTCCTCTCCTTCAACCGCGTCGCTGCCCATCAACTTGTTAAGCAACACGACGACGCCCATCATTACTAATGAGATGACTGCTGTAAAAGCGTATGTCGCTAACGCATATAACTCTACACTCATCGGTAATTCTCCTCGCTTTCTTTAAATTTTTAAAGTTTTCTTACGCCCTCGCCCTGATATGATTTCCGGACATCACATCATAACAAAGTTTATATGAACAAAAAAACGGAGAAACAGTGTTCATCACGCTATCTCTCCGTCGCTCATACCGAGTGTACAACAGGATGCCATGTTGCAGTTAAATTTTCCTGTAACAAAACTTCCTTAGCAGGTAATATAAAATTCATATTATCCCTCCATACACCTTCCCGTCTCTCGCAGGTCAAGCAGTGATGTTTATACAGGCAGTTCTTCTGGCTCAGGATCATCAATTGCTTCGCCTTCCCGGAAATGATTCCAGTGACATGATTGAAGCGCTTTCCCCTTTACAGCGGCGGGACCGCGCCGGACTTTAACCGGCTTCTCTGTTAGACCTCGGCTTATCTGACCGAAGTACCTGTACAAAATTATTCAATTGTAAAACAAAAAAAGGGAAACTAAGTGATACTCATTCTCACTCAATCTCCCCGATTATTCAGTTCAAAAAACTGTGAAGCTTACAAAATTATCTTGTTTTGCCCTGTTTCACACTGTCTCTCTTTCTCTTACGGTTGGACTATAACATATTATCCATATCTTTGTCAAGAACTTTTTTGAGAATAATTCTTAATAAGATTTTAAAATCCATAATTTATTCCGGCTGGAAGTGTCTTAACCAGCCGGAACACAAAAAAGGAGAAGAGGCGTCCCGCAGCGGCTCAAACTGCAGAACTTTACTTATAATTGACCTTTCCGGGAAAATACAGTCCGAATTATTTTCCAGGAAAGAAAGGCCAGACGATAGGAATGACAATAATAGATACCACAAGGCAGACAAAGATCAGCCCGCCGCCCGCTTTAACATAATCCATAAAGCGGTAATGACCGGGTCCCAGTACCAGCGTATTGGGCGGCGTCCCTACCGGAGAGGCGAAGGCGCAGGATGAAGCAATCAGAATTGCCATCAGTACAGCACGGGGCGAGGCTCCTAACTGGGATGCCAGTGCAATACCGACAGGACACAGCAGCGCTTTGGAAGCCGTGTTGGACATGAACTGTGTCAGCACAACGGCAAGGACGAATAATACGGCAGTCACTACATAAGGCGACGGATCGCCGCCTAACATTTCTACTGTTGCAGAAGCAATGGCCTTGCCGGCCCCGCTGGTATTCATGGCTTCCGCCACGGGAATCATACCTGCAAACAGGAAAATGGTAATCCAGTCGATGGAATCATAGGCTTGCTTTTCCGTCAGACAGCCGGTAAGTACAGCTAACAGCGCGCCAATAACCGCTACAATGTGCAGCGGGATCAGGTCAAGCCCCATGGCAGCGATGACAGCCAGCACAATAGCGCCGCAGATGATCTGCTTACTGGTTTTCACAGCAATGCCTTCGCTGTCAGTTGCCTGTTCCTCCAGCTTGTCCGGATCAAAATCGCGGTTTTCCGGTAATAGATATTTGCCAACAAACATCATGTACAAAATACCCGCAATTGTAATCGGGATGCCGATATAAGCATATTCAAAAAAGCCAAACTGGAGCTCCGGCATACCTGCCGCTTTTAATGCGACATTTGCCAGCATATTAGGCGGTGTACCGATCAGTGTAATGGTTCCACCCAGACCGGCGGCAAAAGCCAGCGGCATCAGCTGACGCTGGGGAGACAATTTGGCAGTTGCGCAGACGCTCATAACTACCGGGATAAGGCAGGCCGTCGTGCCGGTGTTGGATAAGAAGGCAGACATGGCAGCCGCCACTACCATTAATCCAATCATCAGGCTGTTTTCACTTTTGCCGCAAAGACGAACCACCTTACTGCCGATTTTCTGAGCAACGCCCGTATGGAACATGGACGCGCCAACGACAAACATACCTGCAAACAGGACAACGGTAGAATCCGCCAGTCCTAAAAAAATCTGCTTTGCGGGAACCAGTCCCAGCATCCAGCAGGCAATGGCGGCGCCCATGGAAGTCACCGCCAGCGGGATAATTTCTGTAACGAATAAGAGAGCTACTACCAACAGCAGCAGCAGACATTTTGTAACGGGTGTCATAAACTTAATTGCCTCCACTTATTAATTTTGCGAAGTATCTTTCGCATCTTTTTCCTTTGCTTCCGCATGCACCGGATAAATTTCCGGTAATTCACGCAGTGTGTACATTTTTTTCGGATCCAGGAAGAAAGGATAGTTGGCTGCATCCCCGATAATCCGGTGATAGCGATGCGAATCCAGGCTTTGCAGAAATTTTTCCAGCCGATGCTTTTCTTCTGACAGGTCTACATTGATATTCTTTGTTTTATTCATGGCAAATTCCGGCGCCAATTCCGTATCCTCCTTTTTTCATATTGCAGCTTTGGGAAATTTGGGTCACATTCAGTATAGGACAAAGCGAAATAAAATAATAATATCCATTCGGAAATACAATTATGAAAAAACGGAATAATTGAAATTTATTTCTAATAAGAATCAATTGCATTTAAAATTGCAGTGTGCTAAAATGAGTGATATATTCGTCAGGATATGATTGTTGCTGACGAAACAGGCATCTCGCCCATACTATATTTCTGACATTGTGTAAGCTGCTGACAGGCAGCGGAATGGAGCTCATCATGGATCTGGAAAACTATCGGAATTTCCTGGCAGTCATCGAAACGGGAAGCCTGACAGGCGCGGCGGAATATGTACATGTAGCGCAGCCTGCCCTGAGCAAGCAAATCCGGGCGCTGGAGAATTTTTATGACGCCAAGCTGCTGATCACGGAACGCGGCAGCCGCAAGGTAATCCTGACCGAAGCGGGCCGATTGTTGTATCAGAAAGCAAAATACATCTGCTCGTTGGAAGACCTGGCCAAAGAAGAGATCATAAGCACCCAGCGAGGCGCGGCCGGCACGCTACGCATCAGCGTAGCCAATTCTCGTTCGGCTTCGTTTATTAAAAATAGTCTGCACCCTTTTTCTGAATTGTATCCGGAAGTCAATTTCGAAATTTTTGAAACCAGCTTTTATGAACAAAGTCAACAACTGCTGAATGGTATTACCGAAATCGGCGTGCTAAGTACCCCCATCGGACAGGAAGACAGTTTTGAAGAGCTGTTCCGCCGGGATGAATATTTGGCTGTTGTGTTCCGTAAGGATTCCCGGTGGCAGGTACATCCTAAACGAAAAGGGCTGAACTTATCTGACTTGCGGAATATTCCCCTCAGCGTATCCTCAGGATGTTACGCGATTTTGCGTAAAGCCTGCGACAAAATAGGATTCCATCCAAAAATTCTAAGCATTAATACAACGCGTCATACCGCATTGCAATGGGCGGTGACAGACAACAGCGCAGCTATTGTTCCGGTGGAACCGGGTGAAGAATTAGGAGAGCTTTTCTACATCAAAAAAGTCCTGGATGTGGATACCGAGCTTTACAAATCGGTCGTCAAGGTGAAAGGACGTCCCCTGTCCCCTCTGGCGATGAAGTTTATCCAGTTTTATAACGAGAACAGCGACTCCCGCAGGCTTTGCGATATGCGCAGACTGGAAGCAGAAAGCAAGGTGTAAAAGACGCTGGTGCAACAGCGCAGAACCAGCCAGGTTAAAAATTTGAAAATATTGAATCACAGCAAAAGCCGGTTCCGAATCGTCTGATTCAGAACCGGCTTTTCTAATAAGATATTTTGTTAAAAAATATAGGGCAAAACTACTAACGATACTCTTCCTGATATTCCAAAACTGCCTGATACAACAATCATTCCTGAAAATTTTTAATTTTTGAACTTAATTCATTACCCGCAAGCGCTTCCCGCTGGATCAGGGCTTTAATTTCCTGGCGGACAAAGCTTTTCAGCAACGTCAACTGTTCTTTTTCATGACTGGTATTCAGTCCTTCGGGAGAAGACTTCAGAATCGCCGCTTCCAATTCTTTCTCTTTCTGCAGCAGATAATCATACATCTCAAACAATTCGTTTTCGTTGTACTGCTTTGTTTCACTCATTCTTATTCCTCCTTGATAATCAAGATGTGATTTTCACAATTCACCAACCCAAAAATAACTTTACCCTTACTGCAGACCCTTTTCCCAAAACATACCAGTATTATAGCTGCTTCAGAAATTTTGCGCAAGCAGCGTATTTTTTCCAAGAAGCTTCAGCCAATGTGTCTTTAAATCCAGCGCAATCCCAGATCTGGCATGGGTTTTCAGGCATTTAAAAAATTCAGTTTATTCCTAAACGGCATAACTTTTATGCCAGATTAATATGATTCCAGCCTGATAATGACATCTATTCCAAAAACGAATAATTTTCATGCCAGACGGATATTTTACAATCCTGAAAATGGCGTGTATAATGCGCTTAGAAATCAGGAACAAGTCCTGATAAAAAATTGAGTTGGATACTTCACAAAATCGTGGAAGCAAAATTTTAAGCAAGTGGATAATCAAGGAGGAAATTATCATGTCATCTATCATTATGAGAACCGGTTATCTTGCAGTACCTGATTACTTTGTAAAGGAAGAAGCAGAAAAATCCGAAACCTATGTACAGCGTCTGACCCGCAAACGCCTGAATCAGGCCGGCCATTACAAAATGCAGACTTTACGGAAACTTGATTGCCCAAAACAATATCAGGGCGTACTGTTCAGTTTCGAGAAGCAATAATATCCATATCGTTTACCCCCACAATTCCTGAGTAACTTCTCCTAAGCAAAACGCGTTACGGTTTGTTCCGTAACGCGTTTTGTCTTTCCTCTGTTTAAGGTTTAAAGCCCATTCATTTGCCAAAATACCGGGTATTACCGTTTAGGGCCGCATCCCCATCGCCATATAAAGAATCAGTCCCAACACACCGGATGATGCCAGCAGTTTGATTGTGCCCACTTTCTTTTTCAAGGCGATCCACGTAAGCACAAAAATCAAAACTGCAACCATGTCCGTCTTTCCAATATCCACCGGCAACTTTTCTTTATTCCAAAATGCCAGCAGGATAAAGTTCACGCCTGCGCTGGCAATCAACGCTACCACAGCAGGACGCAAGCCATTTAAAATACCGCGGATCGGCCCGACATTTCCGTATTTATAATACAGATATCCTAAAGACAACACGATAATGACGGAAGGAAACACGAACCCCGCTGTAGCTGCGATAGAACCCGGAATCCCCGCCACTTTGCTGCCAACAAAGGTAGCGGCATTGATGCCGATGGGTCCCGGCGTCATCTGGGAGATAGTAAAGATATCAATGAATTCGTTCAGCGTCAGCCAACCGTGCTTATCAATGACTTCCGCCTGGATCAGCGGCATGGACGCATACCCGCCGCCTACACAGACAAGTCCTACGGCAGCAAAACTGATAAATAATTCCAGCAACAGTTCCATTTCAAGACACCTCAATCATATTTGGACTCCTTCATCAGGAATAATCCGATGACAGCGTCAACTAAAATGATATACATGATATTGATCTTAAAGAAATAAGAAGCCGCAAAGGTTCCCGCCATAATCAGGAGCGGCAGCACCAGCTTCTTTTTCCATTGTTTCAACACCAAATCCAGCACCACATTAACAAGGATCGCCGTCACGCCGCACTGCATACCTTTTAAAAACATCCGCACATACGGATTGGAAGCAAAGGCGTCGTAGCAGTACGAAATAATCGTAAGCGTTACCAGCGGCGGAAGGATGGTGGCGAGCAATGCAACTGCAGTTCCGCGGAAACCGCCCATACGGTATCCCATAATGATGGAAGCATTGGCCGCTACCAGTCCTGGCGCACTTTGCGCAATGGACACCAAATCCAGCGATTCATTTTCATTCATCCATCCATATTCATCCACGAATTTTGATTTAAGCAGCGGAATAATTACAAAACCGCCGCCAACTGTAAAGGCGCTAATCATAAAAGTAGATATGAAAAGTTTCCAGTAGGAGAACTCTTCTCTGAAAACTGCCTTTTCCAACTTTTTCTCTGCATCCCTTAAATCGCTCATACATCTTTCTCCAAAACAAAGCCGTTTTTATACAACAGAAAACCGATTGCACAAAAAAGGAAAAACCATTATGGCTGTTTGCAAAAAAGCCGCATACCGTGACCAGTATGCGGCTGCGCTTCAGCGCGTCCTTACCCGCTTCTATAATTATTATAGCAGAAAACGCACGCCTTTTAAACAGGTATAGATCAATTGTTTTCCTGTTCCGCTTTCAGGCGCTTCTTATCTTCGTACATGTTGCGGTCCGCGCGCTCAAACACCGGAGCCACACATGCTTCGTTTTCGTATTTCGCCATGCCGCAGGCAATGACGATGCCGCCGGAGCGGATCGCTTCCGTATTGCGGTCCTTCATTTTTCCCAGCAGCTCTTCTATGCGCAGGTAATCCTCATCCCGCGCGATGGCCACGAATTCGTCGCCGCCCACCCGGAAGACCGGGCTGTGTTTAAACACATTGCATATGATCTTGCAGGCATCCCGGAGATACTGATCCCCGGCCTTATGCCCGGTAGTGTCGTTTACCTTCTTCAGATCGTTCACGTCCATGATGGCGATGGCAAACTCCGGCAG
>Ga0247610_10008607_pt1 | contig 10367 bp, 8 predicted proteins | sample 174DNAGHGhighgp2_FD_193483 | JGI IMG/M metagenome (GOLD analysis project Ga0247610, IMG submission 193483) | Sheep rumen microbial communities from Palmerston North, Manawatu-Wanganui, New Zealand - 1742 DNA GHGhigh gp2 | ecosystem: Host-associated > Mammals > Digestive system > Stomach > Rumen ... | reverse complement strand
CAAATCCATGATTAACCCTTGCTTTATCGTGGTTTCCTATAAACGTATACAGATTTCTTAAGTAATCGGTATTTCTCGTTTGCATCAAAAGTTCAAGCTTATCTCTGAATTTGTCGTGCATTTCATATTCTTCTGAACCGCTGTCAAATGTTGGTGAAAAATTAACAAGAAGTTCCGTAAAGAAATAAGAATAAGCAGCTTCTGATGTAATACCTGTTTCATTAAAGAATTTAGTCATTGCGTCAGGTTCACCGTTAAATATTCTTCCTAAATCGGTTTCACCGTTATATGGGCAAGAATATTTTCCGTATGTTTCACGCATAGTATCCGCAATATCTGTTAATTCTGCAACAATATATGAATGTTCATTTTCACTTTTTACACCTTGAACAAATTTTTTCCAGAATTTTATTAAATCATTCCAAGTGTCATCAAAATCGTTTTCACGATTTCTTACGGCATCAATGTCCATAATATCTTTTGCGGCATCAAGTCTCCAGTTTAAACCTAATCCTGATTTATTAACCATGGCTTCTGCTATTCTAAAGCTTGAAGTATCCGTTCCTTTGATTCGTTGATTTATGGATTTCGCAACATAATCTATATCAGAATCGGATAATTTTTTAATGCCGGATTCTATTTTGTGTTCAAGTTTGTTTGCTTCATCTTCAGGGTTAAAACCGTTTATGCCAAGTTGTTTTAATGTTGTATTTTCTTTGATTTTTTTATAATCGTAAGTGATTTCACCTGTACTATTAAGTATTTTTGTTTCAAAATTCTTTCCGGACAGAGATTTTAAAAGAGCATATTTTGCAATATCACGGCCGACAAGTTCCATCACGTATTCGCCGTATTCGGTATAATCTCCGTTGGAATCAAGAATTTTTTCATTTGAATTTTCATTTACTTTTCTGATTACAGCATCAGCAAAGTCTTTTAATTCATTTTGATATAACGAATTTACTTTGTTATAAACGTTTGTATACGGTTCAACAAGGTGAGGATTATTTTGTTTCATTAAATCAAATCTTGAAACACCAATTGTTTCATCAGTTGTTGCTCTGTTCATAAAATAAGATGTTCCAAGAACTCCTACAGTGTTAGAACCAAATTCTAATGAATCAAGTGGAGTTTTCATTAAAGCTTTGACCGTAATATCATCTTTTTCAAGAATGCCCTTATCAGATAACAAATATTGACCGTTCAAAATGTTATTAATTTCCGTGTCCGTAAGTTTAACTTCAGCAGGAAGTTTTCCCGATTCAATAAGTTTATTAATCGAGTCTGCGGTTTTTAGAGTGCTAATGGTGTTAGCTGTGTATGCAAGTTGTGCGTCTTTTACAAAATTTGTCCAATAAACACCAGATTGGACTGCCATATCTTGGACTTCTTTAGTCGCTCTTTCAATTAATTTTTGTTCGTGATATCTCTGATTTTTGTCCGTAATGCCTTGTAAAATCTTTTCATCATATCCTGATATATGATAGTTTTTCTTAACTAAGTCTGTGTTTGCATCCCAGGTTACAAAACCGCCTTCGGTTTTCTTGTCTATTCTGAAGTTAGAAAACTGTAATGCTGCAATTGTACCGTCAGGAGTATCCAGTCTGATTTCTTTTCCTTCTTTTTTATTAAGTTCGTTTATTCTCTCAATTCTGTAGTCGTATTCCTTTGGATTAATTTGGAATACGTAATTCATAACAGTGTCATCGTGTGTGTTAATACTTAATTGATTGCCTGATATTAAGTTTTCGTAAACTTTTATAGGTTTATCCAAATCTTTTAATTGAGAATCACTTACCTGAGAAGCATCGTATATTTGAACAAGAGTTTCTTTATTTGAGTTGTAATTTGGATTAGGAGTTGCTGTATATATTCCCTTTTCATTCAGAGTGTAATTATAAGGATGGTTAATAACTCTGTATCTCAAATTTTCTTTGTTATTTGGAACAACACCAAAACCGAGACTTGCATTTTTTAAGTCAACCAGTTTGTACCAGCGTGCAGTTTGCGGGTCTTTATCTGCCCATCTTAAAGCATACTGAAATCCCGGACCCTGAAGACCTTCTGCAGAAAATGTGCCGTCATTTACATAGCCTATACCGTTTTTGTATAAATCTCGGAAGAATGAAGTTAAGTTTTCCGTGTTACACATGTTGAGCGCAGGCTGCATGTTGTTTCCGTTTAAGTATCTGTGGTTGGATAATTCGTCTCCGTTTGCAATCGGAGGAGCTATTAAAATTTTTACATCATGTGCTTTTAAGTAATCTATAGAGCTGTGGAGTGATGCTAAAGTCGTATCATAACTGTTTGAAAAAGTATTTATAACATTTTCAGCCCATTTTTGGTGTTCTTTATCGTATTTTAGTGCACCTGTATTATATGAATAAAAATCTTCATATTTCATACCGGGTTTGTACGAATTTGTAATTGCCATGTATCCCTTGCCCTGAACAAGCGGAGTTGTTCCTGTTTGAGAAACGTAAGTGTATTTGTAATTAGAAATCGGGTCTCTGAAACGATAGTAACCGGGGACTTTTTGCCCGTTTTCTTCAGTTACCCAGTCAATATCATTATGAATTCTAAATCCGTATGTACCGTCATTAAGAGACTTTGTTTTTACACCGGTATCAGGACCTCTCCAAATAATTTCCCCTGTATCTTTATTTTTTCTTACATATTCGTAGGCAAAACCTTCATTTTTGCCGATATACTCTCTTAAATCAATATCTATTCCTTCAGGAGTCAATTGTTTTACTATAATAGGAGTTTCGTTAATTCTTAAGTTGTAATTCTGTGTTGTTGTAACTCTGTAAATACGAATTTCACAACTCTCTTTTTCGTCATCATAAACAAAATTAAAATGTTTAACTTGTGCGCCAACATTATTAATTTTGGTATTTAAACTTCTAAAATTGACATTTTGAGAGTTATTAATCTTGCTTACGAACACCACAGACTCCTTCTAATAGTATAAAGATAAAAACAAAAAGATTTTTGCCTAAATTTTAAACATGCAGCAAAAATTTTTACAAAAATTAATAATTGTTTGTATGCTAATCCTGAGTTCAAAATTTTATAAAAATTTATATTATTTCAGCGTATTTTTTACGTTTTCACCATAAAATTTTAAAAGCTCTTTGAGTTGTTTATCATACTCACCTTTTTTATTAATTGAATATAGCGAACGTTTGGGTTTTAATCCGACGATTGAAGAGAAATTGATGCATCTTAGTTCTCTGATATGATTTCTTACAACACGAATTTTCCTTCCCGAAATAAGTGCCATAACCCAGAACCACAAGTCATCGGAAAAAGGTGCATATTTTAAGAAAATATCTTCCCTGAAAACTTCTCTTGAAAAACAAGCAGGAGGGTATAATACGCCGCCGGAGCCGGTGATAAAATTATCAAATCTTGCACTTTCTTCATCTACGGATTTGTTCCAGGTTTTGTAAGGTAAAATTTCACTGTTGTCCGTTTTTATTCTTTGTGCCTGATGAACGTGTATATCATTTGGGAGTGATATATATGAAATGTAGAGCTTTTCAAGCCAATCTTTCGGATAATATATGTCATCATCTGCAGTTACAATAATTCCCGTAGAAAATTCTTTCATAGCATAAATAGATTTGGTATAAGATCTGAGATCTTTGACAAATCTTATTTCCAGCCCGTTTTTTATGTATTTTGTGATACTGTATGGCAGATTTGAAGTGTTTTCAAATTCATCACTTAAGTAAAGAACTAATCTGTCAGGTTTTATTGTTTGATTCAAAAGAGAATACAAAGCAATTTCCAAACTGTCAAATCGTTCTTCATAAGAAGTTAAAGACACAATTAGCGGTATTTCTCTTCTAACAGTATTTGCACCTGTATAATTCCCCATTCTGTCTGATTTAAAACGGATATAAGGATTAAACGTAAATCTTAAATGAAATCTGTCATATAATTTTTTAAACATTGTTAGCTCTCCTGATTTCATCTATTATAATACTTTCTTTTGGAGTATTGTTGTTAGGAGCTTGCTTTTTTAAGCGTTCCAACCACTCCAGAATTCGCTTTTCCGCTTTTGTTAACGGAAGATTTTCTAAGTTAAAAAAGCTCATGTACATAAGCCAAGTGTAATTACTATTTTCTGACAAAAATTTTTGAACTTCAATTTTTTTATTGTAGTTTGGCTGATTTTCTCCAAGCAATTTGTACATTTTGGATTCATTAAATTTATCAAAAGCCTTTTGGCTATTCAGGTTAAATGTCTCAATAAGCTCTTTTTTTAATCTGAAATAGCTTATATCGTAATTAATGTTATTTAGATATTCTTTTTGTAAATCCTCTGTTTTTTTATCAAGATTAAATCCGAATCTGACAGAAAATTTTAAACCTCTTATTATTCTTGTCGGGTCATCTATAAAACTTTTATCGTGCAAAATTCTTAATATCTTATTATCTAAATCCTGTTTTCCGTTAAAATAATCAATGAGTTCGCCGTCTGTTGTTCTCTTTGCCATAGCGTTTATTGTAAAGTCTCTGCGTTTCAAATCTTCTTTAAGAGAACATCCGATTTTGTTAACTTCCGGAAGGTGTCCTTTTTTAGGGTATGTTTCAGTTCTGGTAGAAGCAATATCAATTTCTTTCCCTTCATATAAAACTCTTACGGTTCCAAAATCAGGATTTTCTTTTATTACGTTTAAATTTTTTGCAAACTCTATTGCATCACCTTCATAACAGTAATCAATATCTATGCTATTTTTGTTTAAGAATTCATCTCGGACAACACCGCCCACATAGTATAAATTTTTATCTTTCAGCATCTTGTATCCCTTTGTTATGTAATATTGAGGAAACAAAAGCACTTAATATGAATACTAATCCCAAGAGACCTGTTACAACTTCCGGAATTTCGTGAAATGTAGATATGAACATTAATACTGACAAAGTCCCGATTGCCCAATGAGCTCCGTGTTCTAAATACAAATACTGATTAAGGGTTTTCTTCTCTACAAGCATTATTGTAAGAGAACGTACAAACATTGCACCTATAAATAAGCCGATTGTAATAATTAAAATATCCTTACTTAATGCAAATGCACCCAACACACCATCTAAAGAGAAAGAGGCATCTATAAGTTCGAGGTACAAAAATCCGACTAAACCTGAACATTTAACAGTATCTGCACATAATTTTGCTCTTGCTTCCTGACGCTTTTCAAGCCATTCAGCTAGTCCGTCTATGCATAAATATATTAAGATACCGGCAATTCCGGAAAGAAATACCGTTTCTCTCATAGAAGGGATTATTTTAGGCATAATAAGAAAAATTGAACAAATTGTCACAAATGTGCAAATACCTCTGAATCTGTGCAGTTTCTGCACTCTTGTTTCTATCGGCGTAAGCCAGTGAATATTTTTGTCTTTTTCCGTAAAATAGTCCATAAACAGCATCATCAAAAATGCACCGCCGAAAGTTACTATCGGAGCATGTGTTTGTTCAAGATAGTGAGCATACTGATTAACATTGTTGAATGCCATATCAAGAACCGTTAGAATGTTTAATTTTGCAAAGATTGCAACAACGAGCAGCGGGAACAAAAATCTCATACCAAATACCGCTATTAAAATTCCCCATGTTATAAATCTGTGACGCCATTTTGGTGACATGCCTTCGAGTTTCATTGCGTTAACTACGGCATTATCAAAAGAAAGGCTTATTTCCAATATTGCAAGGACAAGGGCAATAAATATACAGGTAAATCCTGTTCCGCCGTGAACGTGTTCACCCCATAAATATGCGCATAATAACCCTATGATTGTTACAATATAAGAACCTAAAAAATAACGAGACATTATTTACCCTCTTTCACATTCCAAATATATTATAACAAAAATAATAGGATGCGGGAAAATACATATATTGATAAATTATTTACCTGAACATGCCTTTAATTCTGTCTTTTGCAGAGATATTTTGCCTGCCTGTCTGAATTTCGTATAATTTTTGGTAAAGCATTTTTTCTTCATTAGAGATATGAGTAGGTGTTTTTATTGTTACAACAACTATATGGTCACCTCTCATTGAAGGTTTTGACAGGTTCGGAACGCCTGCACCTTTAATTCTGACGGTTTCATTGTTTTGAATTCCCATTGGAATTGAAATTTCTTTTTCACCGTCTAATGTTTGAATTTTAATTATATCTCCGAGAACTGCCTGAGCCGGTGAAATTTCAAGTTTTGTATAAACATCGATACCGTCTCTTTGATAGTATTTTGAAGGGTTAACGTGAATAACTATGTATAAATCACCTGCAATTCCGCCGTTAATACCTGCATCACCTTCATGAGAAAGTCTCATTTTTGAACCATTATCAACGCCTGCAGGAATTTTCAGCTCAACTTTCTTTTCGGCAGTTTTTCTTCCTGTTCCCCTGCAATCAGGACAAGGGTCTGAAATTACAGTTCCTTTGCCATGACAATGCGGGCATGTAACTATTTGTGTAAAATGCCCAAGAACAGTTCTTGTGGTCTGCTGAATACTTCCTTGTCCACCGCAGGCTTTGCAGGTTTCAGGTTTAGAACCTTCTTTTGCACCTGTTCCTTTGCAGGTCGGGCATGTTTCAAGGTGGTCAATTTTAACTTCTTTTGTTAAACCGAAAACGGCTTCTTCAAACTCCAACTCAATATCAAGTCTTAAATCATCCCCTCTCTGAGGAGCATTAGGGTCTTGTCTTCTGCCGCCGCCAAAACCGAAACCGCCTCCGAAAAATGAATTAAACACCTCTTCCAAATCACCGAAACCGCCGGCAAAAGGACCTTGTGTATCAAATCCGGCATCTCTTAATCCGTCTTCGCCGAAACGGTCATAAGTTGCACGTTTTTCATCATCCATTAATGTTTCGTAGGCTTTACCAAGTTCTTTAAATTTTGCTTCTGCTTCCGGTGCTTTGTTAACATCCGGATGCCATTTGCGTGCCATTTTTCTGAAAGCACTTTTTATCTCATCTTTTGTGGCATTTTTCTCAACGCCTAATATTTCATAATAATCAGCCATTTTATATCCTATTTATACTTCTATTCACTGACTGCGACATTTACTAATGTCGGTCTGAGAACTTTATCCCCTAATTTATATCCTTTTTGAAGCTCAGCGATAATAGTGTGTTCTTCTTTGTCTGAAGTTGGTGTCTGCATTACGGCTTCATGGAAGTTCGGGTCAAACATTTCACCTTCAGCCTTAATTGTTTCCAGTCCTGCTTTGGTTAATACGTCTGTGAAGTTTTTGTATGCCAAATTGTAGCATTCTTTAACCTTTTCACAATCGTCAACCGATTCAATAGCCTTAAGTCCTCTTTCGAAGTTATCAAGCACTTCTAACATCTTTTTGAGTGTATTTTCTGCTCCGTATTTTAAAAGAGCTTCTCTTTCCTGCTCGTTACGTTTCCTGAAATTATCAAAATCGGCAGCAAGTCTTATGTATTGATTATTCAGAGCATCATACTTTTCCTGAAGTTCGTTATCTTCTTTGTTTCCTTCAGTCTGCTCTATGCTGTCCTCTGTTTCTTGATTGTTTTCTGATATAGTATTTTCTTCTTGATTGGATTCTTCTTTTGCGTTTTCATCCAAATTTACATCAATTTTTTCATTCCCTTTATTAAATGGATTTTCCATAGTATTCTCCTCATTTAACATTATATACACTAATTATAGGTTATCAAATCGGATTACAGTCTAAAATTTATTATTTCTTAATTATTTACATAAAAAAAACTTCTCGTTAGGCGAGAAGCAGGAAAATTAATTAGGAAGGGATTTAGGGATTTAAAATTTTTGTTTTACATCTTACATATATATAAAGTATTTAAAAAATATTGAATTTCACACTTTGAATATTTTGTTACAAAACTTTACAAACGCCGCAAATTATAATTTATTGTTATTCTATTAATATGTATTGGCTTACTAATTATAATAAAATATTTATACCTTTATATAATAAAATTCAAAAAATGCGGAAAACGTGTAATGATGAAAATTTGTTATGTTCAGAATATATTAATTTGTTTAATTGTGCTTGCGAATTAATAAAGCAGTATTTGAATTACAACGGACTTTTTCAGTTTGAAAATAGGGAAGTTATCAAAGAGGCTATATATGTAGAACTTCTTTGTGACGGTGAAAGATGGATAAATGCTCTTTCTCTTGCGGAAGTGTATGAAGGAGACGGAAAAGAAAAGTTTAACTCTCTTATTCTTTCATATTTAAGTGATGAAAATTTTTATATTTATGATGTATTAGTAAAGACTTTTAATAAAATAAAGGAGGAATATGAATAAACCTCCAAGATCTTATATAAGAGCGAAAAACTCAGAATATCTTTTTCAGGAATTTAATGATTTTAAAAATCACAATCTTATTAATTTTGAAGAAAAACAGGCAATGTTAAACATTATAAAGAGAGTGTTTGTTTTTTATTGGAAATTTTTAAGAGATTTATTAAAAGAAGACGGAATAATAGAATATTATCCCAGAAAAATAATTATAATAGCTATTGAAAAAAATATTATAGAGTCAAAAAATATAATTTGGTTAAATTATATAGATTTACTAAATAAACTCATTTATGATAAAGCTGCAGATAACGAAAAAATTGTTAGTGAAATTATAACTACTTATAAAGTGGCTGCTAATGATATATATTTATCAGTTAAAGAAAAATGTAATGTTATGAGTAAAAATAATTCGGAATTTGAAGAATTCTTTACAAACAATGTTAATATTGAACTTAACAAGGAACAGCCGGATTATAATCATTATGAGTTAGGGATAAAAGAAGGCGAATATGAAAAAATACTTTCTTTTTTTAGAAATAATCCTAAAATTAAAAACGTTTGGCTTCATGGTTCAAGAGCCAGCGGAAACTCAAGAAAAAACAGCGACATAGATTTATTGGTAGATGCAGAAACGGAAAACTTTGATGATTTAAAAATCCAGCTAAATAAAATTCGTATACCTTATCGAATTGATGCCGCAAATATATATGATGAATTGCAGCATGATTTTATAGCAAGAAATTCGCATTTTGCAAAAATTATATATAGAGCTGAGGACTTTAACTAAAATTATTCACTCAAAATGTTTAACAAGTTCTTTAATTTTTTGAACATATCTTTATTTTCAGATTTTTCCAATCCAAAATCAGTATAATTTTTTATATTTTCATCATTTAATACATAGCTTTTATATTCAGCCGGCTTATTCGGATTGTCATAATAATGTGCACGCTTTTTATCAAGATGGATAACAATTTTTTTGCCGTCCGATTTTGTTAAAACACATATATATGGCTTTCCTTTTTTATAACTATATCGAAGCTGTAAATTGTTTTCTTTCATTAAAAAACACTTTTTCATTAGATTACCGCTTCTGTCTTTTTGTTCATAGTAGACGGAATATTTATCATTATCTCTAACTTTTCCGTATCTTGACAGAAATTCATTAATTTCATCTGTTTCCAAAATAGAATTATTATTTTTATCGCATTGTTTTGCAAAAGAGAAAATAGATTTATCTTTTATAGAATTGACTAGTATAGCCCCGTCTTTGTTTACGGTATAAATTTGTGGATTATTTCCTATATTATTAACAGACATAACATATCCTTTCATTATTAATACATCATCATAAAGAGATCTAAACTGGCATTGCTCATTTCCATTTGCATTTGAGATTCATTATTAAGAGTTTCTGCAGTTGTAATAGCTGTTCCTACATCAGTATGTTCATTAAAATCTTTTTTCGCCGCTTCTACGAATTTAAATCCTTCATATAGTGCTACAGCTATAGAGCCATAAGGGTTTCTTGATAATGACAGCTCAATGCAATATTCTCCCACAGTGAATGCTGCCTTTCCATATTGTCCTTTAGATATTTGATTTGAGGCAATTAAACCAATTAAAAAGCCACCTGTCATTTTACCAAAATCTTTTGCTAGAAGTTTTCCTGTATTAGATTGTAATAATAATTCTGCTACATTAGCACCAAATGTCACGCTACTTGATGATATGTCAATACAATCTGATAATTCCTGTTCTACCATATTATCAAACTCAGGGTCTTGAATAGCATCTTTATCCCAATAATCATCAAAGTCCTGGTCATAAGGGTCATAATCTGACCAATTGCCGAATACCTCAAAGCCAAATTCAGGATCCCCCCACATCATTTCTATGAAACCTTCCCAATCATAATCGGTCGAGGTATCATAATCGACGTCCCAATCATTATCGGCTTCTGCGGTCCTCCTCGGACGATTTGCCTGTTGCGGCGAATCAGTGCCTGAAACACCGGAATTGCCAGAGGTACTGCCCGCAGAA
>Ga0247610_10008605_pt1 | contig 10367 bp, 10 predicted proteins | sample 174DNAGHGhighgp2_FD_193483 | JGI IMG/M metagenome (GOLD analysis project Ga0247610, IMG submission 193483) | Sheep rumen microbial communities from Palmerston North, Manawatu-Wanganui, New Zealand - 1742 DNA GHGhigh gp2 | ecosystem: Host-associated > Mammals > Digestive system > Stomach > Rumen... | reverse complement strand
TATTACGACCTCTCTGGACGTCGTGTAGCTCAACCTTCAAAGGGACTTTACATCATCAACGGCAAAAAGGTTATGGTAAAATAAGGAAAAAACACTAACTACAACCATTCATTATGATGAGAAGGGGGCGTTACAATACAGTAACGTCCCCTTTTTTCGTCAAATCACTTAATCACCTTGATGACGGCATTCGTGCCGTCGAGCTTCTTGCCGTTGTTGCTCTCGTTGATACCGCGAATACGCAACTCACTCATATTGGTACAGCCAACAAAGGCCTTGGCTGAGCATTGTGGTTTCTTGCCGTTGGCAATGACCACGGTCAGTTTCTTACAGTTGCGGAAGGCATGCTTGTTGATTTTCGTCTTGTCGCCAGGTACGGTCACCTGCGTCAGTCCTGTGTTCAGGAAGGCATCATCAGCAATACCAAGTATTGACGTAGGGATATCCACAGAGGTCAGTTTCGTCTGGTCGGCAAAGGCTTTCGACCCTATGCCTATCACCTGATAGTCCTTACCGTCGTGACTCACCTTGGCTGGTATCTTGACGTGGCCCTCGTAGATGCCACGCACCTCGCCTGTTACCTCGACGCTCGTAGAGTTCAGGATCTTGTAGTGCAGTTTATCGACGGTGAATACCAACCCCGTATTGCCCGTACCCGTTATGCCAATGCCATACTTCTTCGCCAGTTTCTGCACGTCGAACTGCTGAACCTTCTGCTGACCGTTGCTACTCACAGTAGAGGCTTGTCCAGGCTTTAGCGTCACCTTCTTGCCTCCCTTCTTGCTGGTCACCTCCATAGAACCAGAAAGCAGATAGACACGCGATGTCTTGCCATCGTCTTCAGCTACATAGACCGTACCTTTCGGGTAGGCAGTGCAGTTAGTCAGCTGCAACGTAGGTTTCACCTTGCCTGAATGTTTCAGCTGCTGTCCTACAATGGCTCCCTTATAGACATACCAGCGGTCGTTGCCGTTGGTTAAGGGTGCACACATGACCGTCGAGTTTGGCTTGATGGTAATGGTGTTCTGCTTGTCGCCATAGAAGAGTGTCACCTCACCGTCAGACTTGGTGGCAATGTAGTCATAATAATACACGGGGTCAATGAGCGAAACCGTAGCGAAGTTTCCCTGTCTGTCCTTGCATCGCTGTCCTGCTTCACCACTGACGCGCAGCACCTCGTAATGGCTATAGGCTTCCTTACACACGGGACAGTTCTCGTCTGGCGAGATGTCGTTCCACTTCATGTTGCCCGTGTTGGTGCTTTGTGGTGTAGTAGGCGCTGGCGAATCACCGAGCGATGAGTCCATACTGCCGTCAATATTCAGGTTGTACGTCACCGTTATCCAGTCGCCTGTATCGCCTAAGTAGGAGATGACAGCCTCGCCGAACTTCTTTTTCTGCACGGTACTGCTTTCCGTTCTTTCCGTATAGCGTCGTGCAGTGTTGGTATTGATGATTTCGCCTGCTATCATAGAGGGAGTGTCATAGTAATTAAAGTCTATCTTGATGATGGGTTCCTTTTTACCCTTCAGCTTCTTGCAGCTGACGGAGATCTTCTGGCCCGACTGCACAGCCACCCAGTAACTTTGGAAGTAGTTGCCTTCCCTGGGGTTGTTGCCCTGATATACGGGTTTCTCCTTCTTAATCATCGTGACGCCCTTGATGCTATACTCCAATGTCATGCCCTGTCGGGTGATGGTACCCTTATAACCGTTGCCGGTAGTAGTGGCTTCCGGCTCGGTGGGTCTGACAGGCGTTGCCGATGTGTTGTTGGTTACTACCCACTTGACATGACACTCCAGCGTGGTTCGCCAACAGCGGTAACGCATGATGAGGTCCACCTCAGCGGCATCGCTTGGCACAGAGAACGACACATGAGCCTTGTTATTGTCCTCATTCTTTGGAGCCTCCCGTATGGTACCGTCCTTTGTCTTGATGGTGCCCGACACTGTCATCTCCTTGAAGTCCATCTCTATCCCTGCCAGTTTCCTGCACGAAGCAGTGAGGGTAGCCCCTGGCTTAACCTCACCGTCAATCATGACAGCCATGGCCGTTCGGGGTGCGTCGCCGGCAATAATGGGTTTGTCTTTCTTTGTGACCGTTCCGCCACCGAATTCGTATTCCATTTTCACGCCGTGGCGCTCCATGGTGCCTTTGTAGTTGTCGGCACTGGCTCGTGCTCCTGTCATCATCAGCAGCATGAGCATCAAGATGGTTTGCAGGTTCTTTCTCATTTCTTTTGGGTTTTTAGTTACTGGTTCATGCCGGCATAATTCGCATAGGCACCATTATTTGGCAAATATACATAATAATAATGACAAACAAGGGTGATTTAGAAGAATTAACGTAGTTTTACAATAAATATCTTGTATGGACGTTGGGGGTATCTCAACGATGCAGACAAGTGGGACGTCTTAGATAATCAACGGCAGATTTACGAAATTCGTGGTCAGAGTGTCATGCCTAACGCACGAGCAACGGCATTCCTAATGAAGGCATTGATGGTGATACCCTCCTTGCTGGCAGCCATCGCGACACCACTGTGAATCTCAGGACTCAGTCTGACATTCAGCACACCGGTATAGGGTTTCCTTGGTTCAACACCTTTCTCTTTGCACATCTGAAGATAGTCATCAACGGCTCCCTCGAAGTCTTTTGTCAGTTCCTCAACAGTCTGACCCTCATAGGTGATGCCATCTTTCATCATGCCCTGTACCTTACCGAACAGGCATTTGTCTTCCTCGCTGTACTCTACGCTACCAGTGTAGCCCTTATACTTCAGATATCCCATAGTCGTAATTATCTTATTCTATATAGTCATTTTTCATCAGAAAGTTCAAGATATCTCGCATCATGTAGCCCTTGATGATATTACTCGGATGGGGCTTATGCATGATATACGAATTATGATCCTTCTCATTATAGAACTTAACACGTGACCCGGACGTAGCACCCTTGTTTTCCAAGGAAAAACCACAACTACCGAACAACGCCTCTGCCTCCTCAAAGGTAAAGTCTTTGGGTAGCGTCCGAAACCGCTTGATAAGCTTTTCTTTCTTATTCATCGACGCAAAGGTAACTATTTTTAACTACACTTCCAAATATTCTTCATCTTTTTTCGTAAGATTCGTGAGATTAGTGGTCAAAAAAAAAGAAACGTCCAAATACGTTTCTTTCGCTTTGCGGAGAGAACAACAAAGCCCCGAGGTTTTTCCTCGGAGCTTTGAACCTGTTCTTTCGCTTTGCGGAGAGAACAACAAAGCCCCGAGGTTTTTCCTCGGAGCTTTGAACCTGTTCTTCCTGCGGAGAGAACAGGATTCGAACCTGCGAACCAGTTTTGCCGGTTACACGCTTTCCAGGCGTGCCTCTTCAACCACTCGAGCACCTCTCCTAATCAATAAGCGGATGCAAAGGTACGAATAAGTGAGCGAAATACAAAATGAAAATCAAATTATTTTCATTTTTATTTCCAAACGACAGTACAAGAAACAAAAAGCCTCCCCCTTGGGGGAGGTTGGAGGGGGCCTTGGGCTGCTCACTTACAGCAAGTCCTCTACATTCTCCACTTCGTCGTTCTCTTCTTCCTGAGACTGCGAAGAGAACTTGTCCAGTTTCGACAAACACAAGATATGGTTATACCCTATTTTGATGCATTCCACTTCAGGACGCAAATATGTCTTTTTCATTTCTCAATCCTCCTTTCTTACTTCAATACTACTTTCTTACCATTAATAATGTAGAGTCCCTTTGAAGGCTGAGCTACACGACGACCAGAGAGGTCATAAACATTGTCAATTGTCAATTGTCCATTGTCAATTGAATGAATGCCCGTTGTGTCCTCCTCGTCGAAGCCAAGATACTCAATGGCATTACTACTTGTCACTGCAGGCAGATAGACACGTCCTGCACCCAACGGACCACCGACCCAACGATAGAAGCCAACACCTTTGCTCTTGTTTGCCAGTACGAACACACCAGTACCTGTCTTTTCGTCACTTATCTCCAACATGTTCGTTGAAGGCTGTTTTGCCTGGTCAGCAACCGTCAGCGTATAGCTGCCCTCAGCACCTTTCAGTATGTAAGGCTCACCAGCCATCAGAGTTGTCACCTGAGCCAGTTTCACGTCTTTGTCGTTATTCTCCGTCACGACATAAGCCTCCACACCCTTAGGCACCGTCACATCCTTCGCTGTCACAATAGTCCTGTAACCAGTAGCTCCAATGCTGATGTCGAAAGAGGAATCCTCCATGAATCGATAAAGCTGTACTGCATCCTGCTTACCTGTTTCATAACATGCGAAGATAGGAGGATTATTTGCTCCATTATACCTGAGATTCATTCTATTACCAAGACCTTGGAAAACTATTGCTGCATCACCATTAGTTATCGAAATGGCAGCCTTGTCTTCACTACCAGACGTTTTACTGCCTGTATTCAGATAATTGCCTGAATTTGCACCACCGGCATAGAGATATTGATTATTGCCAACATTAAAATACCATTCATTTTTCCTACCCTCAAGAGTTATAATTTGTACATCAGAACTTATTGAGTTTATTGTATGGTCAGTTATTGTCACATCAACAGCATCCCTGTTGTTTCCACTCCCTCGGTTTCCTCCCATAGCCTTACTGTCACCCTCATTTACTATCACCACCTTATCACCATCTTTTAATGTCGAGGCATCAGTGACGAGGACATACTTGCCACCCAGGCTGGCACCTTCAGGGTTGATGGCTGCAGGGTTCACCTTCACTTTACATGTAGCCTCATGGTTACCATCAACAGTGGTGACCGTAATATCTGCAGTGCCTTTAGCCACAGCCGTCACCACACCATTCTTTACCGTTGCCACACTCGCATTGCTTGAACTCCAGACAATATTCTTATTCGTAGCATCTTCAGGAGCGACAGTAGCAGTCAGTGTCTCCTTCCATCCCACTAAGAGTGTCGTAGCTGATTTATTCAAAGTCACATCTGTCACTGCAACGGGAGCCAATACCGTCACCACGCACTCTGCCTTTATCTTCGCATCACTTGCCGAGGCAGCCGTAATGGTTGCCGTTCCCGCTGCCACAGCGGTCACCACGCCATTCGTTACCGTTGCCACTTCCACGTCACTCGAACTCCATACCACAGCATCCGTAGCATTCTCTGGAGTAACCGTAGCCGTCAGTGTCTCCGTCGTGCCTGCACGAAGGGTGGTAGCATTTTTGTTTAGTGAAATGTCGGTGATAAATGTTGGGTTATAGGTTATTGCCACACTCACTACAAATATAGAATTTTCCTTAGTATTTGCGGTTATCTTGACTTTACCAGATTGAGGAGTGGCATAAGAATACTCAAGTTTATAGTTTGCAGATGAACCAATACCTGAAGAGTAAGCCCAATTCTTTGTTACTTTTTTATTATTACCGATTTGAATAGTAAGTGTTCCCGAGCCACTATTCTTATTGGTATTATACGTTACAACTATTTTTGATATATTTTCATATGAAACAGGAGAGGTAGCATTTGCTCCTGTGTAATTAGTTGTAACTTGTACTCCATTATTGGAAAAGCCAGCACCACCTTTACCACTTGTCCAATTGGCTGGGGCACCATTCAATGTCGCAGTCCAAATAGAAGAAGTAAAGATATAAGTATCCGTTTTTTGTCCCCATCCATTCACACTACCGAGCAGCAGAGTAAGCAGTAAAAAAGCTGTTCGAATAAAGCATTTGTCTTTCATTTTCTTCAGATCTTAAATTATTATTTGGTAATGCAAAGGTACTTCCTCCTGTTTAAACCACCAAATTTCCAAAGTACTATTTCCCCCTAACTTCCTCATTTTTTAACTATATTTACACTTGCACAAACATAACAGGAGGTTATTCCTTTGTAACAAAGCATTGTAAAGTCACTTTAATATAGGTTAAACAGAAATTCTCACCAATGAGAATTTATTTTCTCACCAGTGAGAATTTTATTTCTCACCAGTGAGAATTTATTTTCCCACCGATGGGAATTCCGTGTCCCACCGATGGGAATTCCCTGTCCCACCAATGGGAATTCCAGTCGGAAGCAGTATAAAGTTATAATTAAAAAGAACTCCCTGACAATAGATGCCGGGGAGTTCCTCATTTTTATTTATGTTGACCAGTTTTACCAGCCAAGCTCGTCTTCGTATTCTTCGTTTTCGAAGTCGTAATACTCGTCAGCAAGATTCTGATCAGTACTATCATCAGTTTTCAAAGAGTCAGCCAGTAACGTCTGTGCGTTCAGCTGTACAACTTCCATTTCAGGATTGATATATGTTTTCTTCATTGTTTGTTTTCTCCTCTTTATTATTTAATCACAACCTTTTTACCATTCACGATATATACACCCTTAGAAGGCTGAGCAACGCGACGACCAGCGAGATCGTAATAAACATTGTCAATTGTCAATTGTCCATTGTCAATTGAACGGATGCCTGTTGTACCCTCCTCGCCGTAGCCGAGGTTGAAGAATGGGGCTGCGTTAGCAGGAGCTTCCATATATGCACTGTATGCACGGATTTTTGTGCCATTATACTTACGCATACCAACGGTATTGTCTTTACCACCCAGACCGAGAGTATAAACGCTTTGTGCCTGAACGTCCTTTTCTTCGAGTGTACCAACGAGGTCGTTGTTAGTGATAGCTTCAACATCCTCAGTGGCAACGAACGAGTAGGTTCCTGGAGTCTCAGTATGCAGGATAACAGCAGTATTTGCAGGAATAGTACCTGTAACAGCACTGAGCTGAACGGTCTGAGTCTCTGCGTTGTACTTACCAGTGAATGCCTCTACTCCCTCAGGAATAGCTACTGCATAGTCAGTGAACAGCGTAGCGTAACCTGTTTCCTTGATGGTAACAGACATATGCTTATCAACGTTATATACCATGTCAAAGCAAGCTATAATCTGGGATTTACTTGAAGTAACAGAGAAAGAAATGACTTTATTATTCGTAGAAAGGTCTGGAGTGTATATAGCAACATCAGGTGTTTCACCATCAACTACCATAGAGGCTCCTCGGTGGGGAACTTCTATACTTGTTCCATCAACTGTACCAGTTCCAGAATTATCATTAATAGCCAAATAAATCTTTGTACCCTCTGCAAAAGTTACACCTTCCCCTGCGGTAATAGTAATAGTTCTTCCTGTGTTACATTTAATAGGAATATAAGTGGTTTCACCTTTCTTCATATTGTTGTTATTGCTACCTGCTTGGAAATTGTTGTTATTGCCGTCAGAAATGGTAATCAATGGGCCAACCCCGAATGTTAAGGGAGTGTTTTCACCCAAAGCAGCATTATTACTTAGAGTCTCATTGAAAGAACTTACATACAAAAGCATTGACTTACCCTCTTCTCCATCTGTGTGTGTGGTTGTGGTGTTCTTGTGCTCTTTTACTGTTACGGCGATATATTTTATAGCACCATCAACTGTTTCAGACCCTGGGTCAGTGACGGTAATGGTAGCTGTACCTTCCCCCACCGCTGTAATAACACCTTCTTCAGAAACTGTAGCTATTGAATTATATGAGTCGCCACCATTGCTAAAAACAACGGTACCGATGTTTTTTTCGTATTCAATTGTTGATGTCTCACCCTTCCAAAGAGTTACAGCCTCGTCTGAAATCAGAGCAAACGTAGAAGGCTTTTTACCAGAAGCTGGCACTGTAACAGCAATAGCATAAACACCCAAGTCATTAGTTGCGGTTAACTGCAATGCATAGTTCGTAGTAGCAGTTAAACCAGTTATTTCATCCGCTCCATATCCACTATTATTAGTGTAATCGTGCAGATCAGTCACATCACCGTCATTAAGTTTGTATTGTAATTTCCTACTTTTATTACCACTATACGAATAAATCTTAATAGCTGTGACATTAGTAAAATATAATGTCAAATCACGAGTACCACTTGCTTTTACTTTAACACCAGTTATTTTTGAATCTGTTACTCCTAATTCTTCTTTTAAAGCATCAGTCATAGTAACATCTACAGTTCCAGAACCAGTCCTTGTCATCCAATATCCTGAAGTAGAAGAATTAGACCATGTTCCAACATACGAATCCGACAATATAGTCACGCCACTTGACATGAAATTGTGATAAGTGGGGTCTGCCCACGCGCTAATACCTCCTGCCAATAACGCAATTAGCAGAACAAAAGATTTTAGTAAAAAGTTTTGTTTCATAATGTTTTGTATAATTAAAGAATTTATAGTTCGTTTAGTGTATTAATATGCAGCGCATACTGCTAAATCTGGGCAAAGTTACAAAAATGTTACGACGTGCTCAAAAATAATTGTGGAAAAAGTGGAAAAAGTTACGTAAACGTTTGGGGACCACGAATATCACGAATCTTACGAATAATTCCGACCGTGCAAAGAGGGGGACCACGAATATCACGAATATGGCCCCCCTCCTAACCTTCCCCTAAGGGGGAGGAAATGGAAGAGGAGGAAGTATAAGGGGAATACAAATATACTAAATGAGTAAAGAGCCAAGACTAAACCCGACGTTCTTTTAACTGAACAATATAACCATTAAGTTGTTCTTTTAACACAGGAATGTCTTTACAAACCACATCCCAAAGAACTTCAAAGTTGATTTTGAAATAGTCATGCACCAGAATATGTCTCATTTTTTCTATAGCAGCCCACGGAGTATCTGGATGTGTCAGTTTGAATTCGCTGGTCATTTTATAAACTGCCTCACCTATAATCTGTACATTATAGATTGTTGCATGAAGACGTAACTTGTCGTTCTTCAATTCTTCTTCACTGATAGAGCACGTATATTCTTCAATAAAAGAAATTGCTTCAAGAATATGCTCTAACCTTGACAAATCTTTCTCAGGCTCTCGCATATACTAACACTTTATCACGATTGGCGGTATTTTCTGCAAAAGGAAGCAAATCACCCTCAATTACAAGGTCAACAGGCCGTTTCAAGAGCTGTTCCAACTCAAGGTTCATAGCAAAGAACTTCAATCCCAGACGAGTTCCAGGAATCAAGGCTATCATAATATCAACATCGCTATCTGCCTGTTCTTCTCCACGAGAGAAAGAGCCAAAGACCCATGCTTTATCTACAGGCTGCGATCTGAAATAATCCTTAATAATGTCAGCTACATTTGTATCCATCTTACATATTTTTTGCAAAGATACGATTAAGCTATGGAAAAACAAAATAAATCGTAGATTATTTTAACGCTAAATGCCAACAGCTAAACGCCAAAGAAGAGGCGGTGGGCAGTCTCGGTGGTCTGACGAGAGACTTCGGACTCTGGGAGTTGATAGGCTTGAGCGAGACGCGTGATAATGTGAGTGATGAAAGAGGGTTCGTTACGTTGTCCTCGCATGGGGACAGGTGCCATATAGGGAGAGTCGGTCTCAAGGACAATGCGACTCAATGGGACAACAGCAGGAAGCACCTCGGGCAGATGGGACTTCTTAAACGTGAACACACCACCAATGCCTAATACAAACTGTGGGAACTGCAAGAGCTCGAGGGCTTCGTGTTCATTGCCGGTAAAACAATGGAAGACACCACCAGGTAACTCGCGCGCGTACCTTTTTATTATAGCAACCATCTCGTTCTGTGCTTTGCGACAGTGGATCATAAGTGGCAGTCGGGTCTCTACGGACCATTGCACTTGTTGCTCGAAGGCTGCCAGCTGCTCATGCTCGTACTCACGGCTCCAGTAGAAATCGAGGCCGACCTCGCCGATGGCTATTGGAGAAGTCTCATCCCTACCCCCCTCTAAAGAATGAACAAGCAAAGACTTGATGGTTTGCAGCTGGTCGGGATAGTCTGGACGGACTTCTTCAGGATGGAGTCCTACCATGGGATAGAGGTAACCAGGGTAACGACGGGCAAGGTCGAGCGAAGCAAGTGATGTCGGATAGTCGATGGCAGGCACAAAGACTTTTGCGCAGCCTGCTTCACGGGCTCGCTGTATGACAGTGTCGAGGTCGTCACGGAACTCTTCTCCGTCTAAATGGGCATGAGTGTCGATGTACATTAAAGATTAAACATTGAATAATGAACATTGAAAATTGAAAATTGAACGTTCTTGCTTTGCAAGCGACCAGAGGTCGAGCAGAATATTGCCACTATTCACTATCAACTATCAACTATTCACTATTAACTATCAACTATTCACTATCAACTATCAACTATTCACTATTAACTATTCACTATTAACTATCAACTATTCACTATTAACTATTCACTTATCACGATGCATCATTTCGTTAGTGAAGTCGATGAGTGGCTGCTTGCGTTCAGAAGGTACGTTGATGAGTGTGAGGTACTGACGGGCAGCATCGAAGTAAGCGTTGATTTTCTGC